>FUFK010037766.1_pt1 | contig 23913 bp, 23 predicted proteins | sample 1021851 | NCBI WGS metagenome assembly FUFK01 (sample SAMEA51879418, study PRJEB19060) | metagenome | reverse complement strand
TCGCTGCCTGTCATTCCTTGGGTCCAGAGTTCAGCTAAAAGATCAGTATAGGTACCATTGGAAACAGGGGTGGACATCAAACGAAAACCAACAGAGCCATTAATAGTTGTTGAAACATGTCCATCCCAGGCACCCGGATCAAAACCATTTGATGAAAATGCATCAGTTGATTCTATATGGCTGTTTCCAACATTTTGGTCAACCCCCGCCAAAAATAATTCAGAATCGCTCCAGCAGTTCCAGGCACTACTGGTTGATGATGTCACACCAGTTGTCTGAGTTGCAACTCTCTCAGCCCTTCCATCCTCGAATTCGTGCCATGCTCCGCCACTAGCATTGCCGTCTACACCTGGATTTCCAAATAAATCAACAATATCATAAGTAGATGCATTGTTGTAAGCAAAAGTTTGGCCAGATGCCTGAGTGACTATTGCGATATTATCATCGCCATTGGAGTCTGCTGGGCCATCAGAGGCAGCATCAATAACAGTTGTGTTTGAACCAACACTAAAGGACGAATTGAATGTGGTCGCATCAACAGCAAATATCAAAAATGATTTGGCTGCTAAGGTGTAACTGCTCAAATCAATACTAGATGTGGCATAATTATTTGCATTCGTATAACGAATAATATGATAATCAGACAATGCGACACTCGACTCCCCTGTGTTGTAGATTTCTATATAGCGTCTAATACCTCCATCGTTAGGGTCAGCAATTTCAGTTATTATAATTGCACCTTTCAACGGCCCGTATATAAACAATAAATAAAAAATTAGTTTCAAAGTCTTTTTTACCATTGTAATTCCTATTTTTTTTAAAAAATAATGTATCTGGAAATTTTAGTTTTGAAAAAGGTCAGGTTACACATCATTTGATAAACGTAATCTTTTTATTGATTATTTTATTATTGAATTCAAATCTCATAATATATATTCCAGAAGAAAAATTTACTGGCTGCCATTCAAACTGATGGTCTCCTGCATTAACCTCTCCATCGAAAATTACATCAAGCAAAGCGCCTCTCAAATTATGAATGCTAATCTTAACCAAACCAAGTGATGGTGAAAAATATTCTATTTTTGTAGAGGGATTAAAAGGATTAGGATATACTTTATTTATCGTAAATATCTTGGGAACCGGATTTTGACTATCGCTATTCATGCCATGATATTGAAAGGCAAGGCTATAAGATGGGTTTACAGAGCTTGGGTAGGAATCATTAAGACTCATTGGTATAGCCCCAAAACCGCCTTTTTCTTTTATTGCGAGTGTTTTTGATCCATCATTACCAGCAGATGTTAGATCATAACTATCTCCTGATTCATGATCAGTCAGCGTAACAGACAGTGGAAAAGGTTGCCCAATGGACCATGAAAAGTCAATTTGACCATCAGCAGTAATAAAATTATCACCTTCCAAACCCAGGATGTAGATTTCCAGGGGTACTGTAATTATTTCACCTATCTCAAAAACATTAGACAGACAGTTAATCTTTAATGGCTGATTGCCACAAAATGTCATTATCTCGACCCTTGGATTTGCCTGAATTGGTAACATTTTAATTACATCTTCTTTGTCGATGTTGCTAGAACCGTCCGAGGTAAATGAGAAATAAGTAGATGCTGAGAAATTCCCAAACCTTGCTGTAAAGATCACAGTATAGGTGTCATCTTCAACGACTCTGCCAAGAAAATTTGCTGATGATGATGATAGGTCAGCATCTTGTATTGTAAAACTTCCCACTCCTCCACTTGCTTGCACCCAAAACCCCTGATATGGCGAAATTAGACCATTCGTAAGATCACCCGTTGATCCGTTCCAACTCTTCCACGAGCTAGATGCATCATCCCAGACTGAGGTAGATGCTGTGAGATTTGTTTTTGATATTAGATCCCAATCTATTGTCTGGGGGTATGGATTTCCCGCAAGGTAGTAGTCGCCATCAGGTATACTACCTACACTGACATCACCTGTGTTGGAGGCACCTGTAACGCTCAGTGTTACTGGCAGATCAGCATTATTATCATTATCGATGTCTTCGTAAACATAAATAAGAAAGCCCTGACCTGCGCTTAAACTATTAGATGATATATTTGAAAGTGCCGACCACGATTGATTACTTACATCAAGGGTCCAGATATTCGCGGATCCTGTGGATCCCGCATCCGAACCAGTTATACCTTGGGTCCACAGCTCGCTCAATAAATCATTATAAATAGTCCCTGAGACTGGAGAACTGAGCATCCTAAATCCAGAGTTGCCACTTATTTCTAATAATCTTAAACGCTGACCCACATCCATCAAGCCGGGGTTGGAATTTGAACCGCTCGAGGAGGTTGAGGTAGTAAATGTCCCATTAGGGCTCTGAATGGTTCTTTTTCCACTTCCCGCCGCAGATGATGAAGTCTCGTCAATCAACGTTCCATCGTCCGTGTTCGCAGTACCATCATTTGCCCTCAATCGCCATTTTCGAGCTGTACTTGTACCAAAATACAGGCTTGTGTTGCCATCATAGAATGATGCTGAAGATGGAAAAGAAGAAAAACCCGACGTAAATGTTGACTCATTAGCACCACGACTTAGTACCCAAAAACCGTTTGCAGGAATTGAAATGTCTCCCCCTGCCCCATCTGTGCCGATATCAAAAACATACTCACTTGAATTGTCACTTGCGTCTACCATCACAACCTTATAGCCAGTTAAATTAACGCTAGAGCTACTGTTGTTGTAGAGTTCCAAAAACTCGCATGTATAGCTTGTACCCTCAGATACTTCTGATATATAAATGCCTTTAGTTGTAACGTAAAGCTCAGCTGGAAAAGATTCGCCATCACTATTGTATGACTTAACCCAAAATTTATACTTTGTGTTACTTGTCAGTCCATCAATGCTTAAAGACGTAGAGCCTGCATTTAATGTACTAATGAGTGTTTCGTCTTGATATATTTTATACCCTGTTTCATTTGTTGCATTGTCTGACCACGAAAGAGTAACTGAATTTTCCTTAATATAGGAGGCAGATAAGTTAGATGCTGATAGAGGCAACGAACCCCATATAGAATTAACAAATTCTGGAAAGTCTATAAATGGATTTCGATTGCCTTGATAGGCATATATCGAATCGTTTCTCCTCTTTTCAAAATTATCTACAGGATCACTAGAATGCCAAGCTATCAATGTTGATAGTTTGCCAAACTCAGGACTTGAGGTGCCAGTATTATCAACTAGTTCAAGGTCATAGGCTGAACCATCACTATGAATTCCAGGATCATATCTCACCTCCATGTAAAACATCATTCTTGCTACATCGCCCTTTACGGCATCTCTTGGCTCCCAGCTATCAGAGTCGTAATTACAGTCTGTTGCCTCACTGTGTGCTGAGCCACCATTATCAAAATCCAGATTACCTCTTGAACTGTTTACTGATTCGTCTGCGGGCTTTAGATGATGAAGGTCGGTATAGGCTGTATCGCTTTCATTAGGAAAACCATGTGATTTAGACCACACATGCTCCCGATTCCATCTGTTGCTACCAGTGGCACTACTCTGACCACTGTTCTCGGTTTTTGCCTGAGATCTACCAGTATATATGAGGATTACGTTGGCCGAATTGCTTGGATCTTCATCGGTTATTTTTACAATATCCCAGACATCAGTGTTGGAGCTTGTATAGGGATATTTTGTGTGGTCATTGATTATTTCATGCAGCGCAGATTGTAATGACGTACCAGAAAGACCATTTGCATCATCATAATACCCACTTGGCACCTGAGCATCGAGCAATGATATTAAAAAAATTATATTGTATAGAAGGTGTTGCCAGAAATACATATTTTACATGGTGATATTTCTAAAATTTATATAAAGAAGTTAATATAATTAGATTTAATCTTTGTTATGCAGATCGGGAAAGTTAAAATTAGTTCACCTATTGTCCTCGCCCCAATGGCCGGAGTTACAGATTATCCTTTCCGTATATTATGTAAGGAAATGGGCGCGGGTATTGTCTATTCGGAGTTTGTATCCGCAGATGGTATAATCAGGGAGAACAGTAAAACCCTAAGCCTAATCAAGTTTGAAGACGCGGAAAGACCGATCGGTATTCAAATATTTGGCAATGATCCAATTGTTATGAGCAAAGCAGCTAGATTTATTCAAGATTCATTCAATCCGGATATTATTGACATAAATTATGGTTGCCCCGTGCCAAAAATAACAAAAAAAGGTGCTGGTTCTGCAGCTCTCAGAGATTTGTGTTTAATGGATGAGATAACTTCCGCGGTTGTAGAGTCTGTACCTGATACGCCTGTAACAGTAAAGATGCGAGCAGGTTGGGATAATGACTCGATTATAATACCAAAAGTTGGCCATCGCCTCGAAAGCTTTGGTGTAAAAGCAATAACACTGCATCCGAGAACAACAAAGCAAAGATACACTGGAAAAGCAAACTGGCAATATATCAAGGAATTAAAAAAAGCATGTACTATTCCAATCATTGGAAATGGAGACGTGCAGTCTGGTGATGATATGTTAAGAATGTTTGAACAAACCGAATGTGATGCAGTGATGGTGGGAAGAGCGGCAATTGGTAACCCCTGGTTTTTTAAACATGCGCTAGCAAAATTAAAAAATCAGCCACCGCCTAAACCGCCAAATCTTGTTGAAATAGCGCAAACTTGTTCAAGACACTTTGAACTCCTGCTAGAAAATAGGGGAGAACAAAGAGGATGCAATCTGATGAGAAAACATTTTTCTGGCTACGTTAAGGGTTTTCCCGGCGCATCGTCATTTCGTAAAAAACTCGTCACTGCACCAGATCTAGACTCAATGCGAGATTCCCTTGACTATTTTGTGGAATCTGTAAAGGATATAAAATTACGATATATTTAATGTTCTGCTCCTTGTTATAGAGTGCTGTGACCGGTAATTTTCACAACGGCTTTCAATACCAATAAATCTCTAATATATGAAAACAAAAACCAAAGTAGTTAACGAACCAGTACTGTCATACAAGCCAGGATCGCAAGAAAGAAAAAAACTGCAGGCTAGGTATGACGAGATGTCTAACGAAAAAATTGATATACCTTTAATTGTCAACGGCGATGAATTGCATACGGATAAAAAAGGTGAATGTGTAATGCCTCACAACCATAAACACGTTTTAGCCCATTATTATATGGCTGGTCAAAAAGAAGTTGAGCAAGCCATAGACAGTTGTTTGCATTCCTGGAAATCTTGGTCAAAAACAACAATGCACGAGAGAGCAAATATATTTAGAAAAGCTGCTACTTTATTACGAGGCCCATGGAGGGACACGATAAATGCGGCTACGATGCTAAATCAGAGCAAAAATGCATTCCAAGCTGAAATCGACTCCGCATGTGAATTGATTGACTTTTTTAATTTTAATGCACAGATAGCTGAAGATATGCATGCAAAACAATCACTGATATCCCCACCTGGTGTTAAAAACTATCTCGAATTACGGCCTGTTGAGGGCTTTATTTTTGCGGTCACTCCGTTTAACTTTACATCCATCGCAGGAAATCTACCAACTGCTCCCGCATTAATGGGAAATGTTGCTATATGGAAACCAGCATCCAGTGCTGTCTTACCATGCTACTACATTATGAAATTGTTAATGGAAGCAGGACTGCCGAAAGGAGTTATAAACTTTATACCTGGCTCTGGTTCCGAGATTGGTGACACCATTCTCTTGAATCATAATCTGGGTGGAGTTCACTTTACGGGATCAACTAAAACCTTTCAACATATATGGAAAACAATTGGTAACAACATTGAAAACTATAGATCATACCCTCGAATCGTTGGAGAGACAGGCGGGAAAGATTTTTGTCTTGCTCACAAGTCAGCTAACATTGACGAACTAGCAACGGCAATGATAAGAGGTGCTTTTGAATTCCAAGGTCAGAAATGCTCGGCAATGTCTAGAGCATATATTCCATCATCGATTTGGACAGAATTAAAGTCCAAATATTTAAGCGAGGTTGCAACAATCAAGGTTGGTTCACCAAGGGACTTTACAAATTTCATGAACGCTGTCATCGATGAAAATGCCTATAATAATATTGTTGACTATATCGAATTTGCAAAAAAATCTTCCGAAGCTGAAATTATATCAGGCGGAGTTTATGATGACAGCCAAGGCTACTTCATAGAACCAACTACAATTGTTACTACCGATCCAAATTTTAAAACGATGGAGGACGAAATTTTTGGACCTGTCCTAAGTATTTTTATTTATGATGAGAAAGACTGGAAATCCACTATCGATTTGATTGACAAAACATCCCCATATGCATTGACGGGTTGTGTTATGGGCAAAGATGAGAGCGCAATAAAAGAGGCCACAGAGCTATTGTGCCACTCTGCTGGCAATTTTTATATTAATGACAAACCAACTGGTGCCGTAGTGGGTCAACAACCATTTGGTGGTAGTAGGGCATCTGGAACAAACGATAAAGCCGGATCAGAGTATAACTTACAGAGATGGATTTCAATAAGGACAGTAAAAGAAACTTTTGACACACCAGATGACTATAGATACCCATTCCTTGAGGAAGACTAATTGAATCAATCAACAGCTATGATTGCGTTAGGTGGTAACAGTATTGCACCAAAAGGCGGTGTAAATGATATTCAAGAACAATTTTTAAGGACCAGAGAAGCAATAAAGGGTCTCAGTCATTTCATAAGTAAGGGCTACAACTTATGCCTAAATCATGGCAACGGACCCCAAGTTGGAAATGAATTGATGAGAATGGAATTATCGAAAGATGTTGTTCCCCCCCTCCCACTTGGTGTTTGCGTTGCTAGTACTCAGGGTTCAATCGGATATATGATACAACAATCGCTCCAAAATAAATTACGTAAAATGAAAATTGACAGAGAAGTGGTTACGATGATTTCACAAGTTCTGGTCAAGGATGACGATCACTCATTTAAAACCCCACATAAGTTTGTTGGGAATAGATATAACAAAACAGAATCTGATGAACTAAGAAAAGAATATGGTTGGACTTTCAAAGAGCAAGATATAAACGAATATCGGAGAGTCGTTCCCTCGCCGATGCCTGGATATTTAATGCACGGGAAGTCTATCAAAGCTCTGGTAGACAGAGGCACAATTGTTATCGCAACCGGCGGAGGTGGAATTCCTGTTTACAATGACAGTGATGGCAACATAACGGGATTGGACGCAGTCATTGATAAAGATTATTCCGCAGCTAAAATGGGACGAATTATACGAGCCCAAGAGCTCTGGATTATAACGGATATTGACTGCGTATATGTAGGTTTTGGCTCTGCAAAGCAAAAAAGAATTAATACTATCAAAGCAAGTGAGATTGAAAAATTATATCAAAAGGGCGAGTTTCAAAAAGGCACTATAGCACCGAAAATAAAGGCAGCATTACATTTTCTAAAGTATCACGGAGAGAAAGTTGTAATTACCTCTATACCGTTTATAAAAGATGCTTTTAGACAAAATGCTGGAACAATCATAAGGAAGGATAAATGAAGATACACGAGTACCAGGGGAAAGAAATATTTCGAAGATACGAGATACCAACCCCTGAAGGGATACCAGTTTTTAGTGTGAAAGAAGCATTGGATGCATATGACAAACTTGGTGTTAACACTGTTGTAGTGAAAGCCCAAATACACGCTGGTGGGCGTGGGAAAGGAGGTGGCGTAAAATTAGCTCACAGCTCAAACGATGTACAATCAATAGCTGAAAAGTTGTTAGGGATGCAGCTAACCACGCACCAAACTGGCCCCCAGGGTAAAGAAGTCCAGCGACTATTAATTGAGTCGGGTGTGGATATCGAAAAAGAATATTATGCAGCAATAACTCTAGATCGAACTAGAGAAATGGATGTTTTTATGATATCAACGGAAGGCGGTGTTGATATCGAAAAGGTTGCTGCTCAAACTCCAGAGAAAATAGTAAAAATTTGGGTTGATCCTCTCATTGGATTTCAATCGTTTCATTCACGTAAACTTGCTTTTGGTATTGGATTAAAAAATAATGCATTTAAAGAAGCATCTAGGCTATTCGCAAAAATGTATAAATGCTATCAAGAGACAGACTCATCTTTATTGGAAATTAATCCTTTGGTTTTAACAAAAGACAATAGCATCATCGCTCTCGATTCTAAATTCAATTTTGATAGCAACGCGCTCTTCAGACAAAAAAATATTGCTAAAATGCGTGACTTGAGCGAGGAAGATCCAATGGAGGTTGAAGCAGGATCATTTAACTTGAACTACATCAAGTTAGATGGGAATGTTGGTTGTATGGTAAACGGTGCAGGGTTGGCCATGGCAACAATGGACATAATCAAGCTCGCAGGAGGAGAACCAGCAAACTTCCTAGATGTTGGCGGCACAGCCAGTGCAGAGACAGTAAAAAATGGCTTTAGAATTATTTTGACTGACAGCAATGTAAAAGCAATCTTAATAAATATTTTTGGTGGGATTGTGAGATGTGATAGGGTCGCTAATGGGGTTGTAGACGCTGTTGAAGAATTAGGACTAAAAGTTCCTGTGGTCGTTAGATTAGAAGGAACAAATTCTGAAAAGGCCCAATCAATACTTAAAAATTCTGGATTATCGATAATACCGGCGATTGGAATGAATGATGCTGCTGAAAAAGTTGTTAATGCAGCCCTAGAGAATTAGGAGTAGTTAAATGTCTATTTTAATTAATAAAAATTCTAGAGTAATCGTGCAAGGAATAACTGGTTCTGAAGGCCAATTTCATAGTGAGCAAATGTTTAATTACGGAACAAACATTGTGGCAGGAGTGACACCCGGGAAAGGCGGTACAGAAACACTTGATAGCAATATCCCTGTTTATAATAGTGTTGAAGATGCAGTTCTAAATACAGACGCAGACACCTCAATTATTTTTGTCCCTCCCCCTTTTGCATCTGAAGCAATAATAGAGGCAATATACGCAGGTATCAAGGTTATTGTCTGCATAACAGAAGGTGTCCCTATTAAAGACATGGTAAAAGTAAAAAATATTTTAAAAAACCATGATGCGCGATTGATAGGGCCCAATTGTCCGGGAATTATCACAGTTGACGAGTGCAAACTTGGTATAATGCCTGGCTTCATATGTAAAAAAGGCAACATAGGAGTAGTGTCCAAGTCTGGAACTCTTACTTATGAGGCTATTGACCAACTTGTTAATGTTGGACTTGGTCAAACTACGGCAATTGGTATTGGAGGTGATCCAATTGTTGGTACTACAATGCGCGATTGTCTTGAATTGTTTGAATCAGACCCGGAAACGGATGGCGTAGTCATCATTGGAGAAATTGGAGGACAAATGGAGGTTGAAGCCGCGAAATGGGCAAAAAATAGTATGTCAAAGCCTGTAGTAGGTTTTATCGCTGGACAGACGGCTCCACCTGGCAGAAGAATGGGCCATGCAGGAGCGATTGTAGCCGGTGGTAATGATACCGCTGAGGCAAAGATGCGTATTTTAAATGATTGTGGTATCCAAGTCGCTGAATCTGTAGCCGCGATTGGAGAATTAATGAGAAAAGTAATAGATAATAGATAGAGGACGAAAATGGGAAATAAAACATTTGCAATAATTAAACCTGATGCTGTTAAAAATGAATTCACAGGTAAAATCTATGATAGGATTCAAAAAGCTGGTTTTAATATACTTGCTGCTAAGCTACTAAAAATGACAAGTGAAGAAGCCGGTGGTTTCTATAATGTCCATAAAGATAAGCCATTCTTCAATGAGCTCATTGACTTTATGACCTCTGGACCGTGCATGGTTCTGGCATTGGAAAAAGAAAATGCAGTTCTCGCTTGGAGAGAGACAATAGGAGCAACCAACCCTAAAGATGCATTAGAAAATACAATTAGAAAGGACTTTGCAACTAGCGTTCAAGAAAATGCGGTGCACGGTTCTGACAGTGATGAAAATGCAGAAAAAGAAATTGCCTTTTTCTTTGCAGATAGTGAACTTCTTGGCAAGTAAGAATTTTTTACATGTTTAAAATGATACATATCCTAATTTACATATCCACATTATTTTTATCATCCTGCGGAAATAATGGCATCGAAGGCTATGTAAATGAACCAATAACGATATCTGCTACTAATCCTGAAGATGGTCAGGATGTAGACTATTATTGGACACTTTTCAATCAGCCTGATGGTTCGCTCCTTAACTCATCCGACTTAATTGCCTCAGATGATGGCCAAGAAATGGTCTTTACACCCGATTACCCTGGAAATTATTTAATTGAGGTCGTTATATCACAATACGGTGATGAAATCTCAGAACAAACATTTTCCTTTTCAATCCTGGAATTGAGTGAAAAAGAGTTGTCAAAAAGCGAGACTAAAGATGAAAGCTGGTTGAACGAAGAAATTGATGATGAATTAGAAATTGACACAGATGAACAGGTAGCAAAAAATGAAAAAGTCAATAATGGATATGACGAGGTAAAAAACAACGAAATAGATCCAGATGTAGAAATCGACAATAAGAAACAGTCTACAGAAGTAAATTTGCAAAATAATCAATCAAACTTCCTATCGGATGAGAATGAAAAGGCCATTGCCGCTATGCATAGGAGGGCAGCGAGTAAGAATAAAGAGAAATATTTGAGTCAATCGTCAGCAAAGATACATAAACAAAAAAAAGGTGAATCCATTATTGCAAGAACCGATCGATTCACAATCCAGATAACATCAAAGAAAATGCTCAAGGATGCTCAACTTTTTTCGCAAAAACTAATAGATAAAGGTTACGACTCATATATCCAGAAGGTAATTTTCAACAAGAAAGAAATTTGGTTCAGAGTCCGTGTTGGTAGCTACGATAATTATAATGCCGCCAAATCAGCGGCTGACGCACTTTCCGATGACTTAGATATGACCACTTGGGTTGATTTCGTAAGAAAAGACATATAACAAAGATATTTGGTATGGATCCATATAGTCTAAACTTTGATTACAGAGATTTATTTTTGTCACCCAGATTAGGCTTGAGCGGAAAAAAAATTTGGGTTTTCGTTCGCGGTAATATTCTAGGTTTTGCATCTTATTGGATTTTGGCCTATACGGCACTAACTGTAGAAGGACATGATTTAATGACATCGATTGGATCCCACGGTCTCTATCCTTTTCTGTTTGGCACGAAGATGCAGTGGCACAGTCAGGTAATTTATTGGCTGGGAATTATATTATGGCTAGGTATTATATTGTTATCTAGCACAGCAGTGAGTCGAATAACACTGAAACAAATTAAAGGTAATGACTTTTTTTCCGGAAAAGATGGCTGGAAATACTCGAAAAAGCATATGTCCTCAGTTTTATTGACTCCTTTAGCATTACTATCGATAATAACTTTTTTTGTCATATTTGCATCATTCATTGGATTAATATCATCGATTCCTTATATAGGTAAAATTTTATTTATAGTTCCATACGTGCTTTACTTTTTTGGTGCCGTGTTCACAATTTATACTGCTATTGTGTTTTTAGTATCAATGCTGTTCACACCATCAATAGTCGGAGTTTATGAAGAAGATACAATAGGAGCTGTTTTCAATTCATACTCTATCACTCTCGGTCAAGCTTGGCGACTTGTCCTGTATCACCTTATTCTACTCCCTCTAGTTTTCTTTAGTGTTGAAGTCATGAGTTGGTTTTGGATGAACGGTATGGGGTTTGTTAATTTTGTATTCGGTTCAGAGTGGTTACTTGGAGACGATTTATACCTCTTTTCTAGTTATGCGTCTTCGATTGTTTTTACACCCATAATTGAAACTGTTTCAAACGTTAAAGAAGAAGTAACAAGTTTTATAGGTTTATCTTACTCCCTTCCGAAAGTATTTCCTTATGTTTTTGAATCTTCTCCGACGCGCATGTCCAGCATGGAGACAATCTTTTCCCTTTTGTTAGCTGTGTCATACTTCATAATTGGTCTTTCAATCTTATCTTTTGGATTTACAATCTTGTCGGTCGGACACACTATAATGTTTCTTATTTTTAAGAAAAAGGGAGAGGATGACAACCTATTACTAAGAGTGGATGAAGATGAAATAGAAGATGATTACATCCCTAATTTTGAACCAGATGAAGTTATTATTGAAGACCGTGGTGTATCTTGATAATCCATTGGAGCACACTACAATAAAGCTTTAAGTTTTGATAGTATGGTGATTAGTAACTATTGGTTAATATGAAATAATCCAGTAGATTTTATTAATGATATTAAAAATATCAGATTTAAAGGATAATTTTTTTAACAAAAAATTTAAAGTCCCGATTAATTATTTGCCTGAAAGAGGAACTAGGTATAGAGAAGAAAATATAAAATGTGTTTTTACATCCGAAAAATATAGAGACGGATTTAAAATTTTCGGCGAAATCACCGCTAAGATTGAATTAGAGTGTGTAAAGTGCTTGTCAAAACTAATATTCACATCAGTCATCCCAGCCAAGGTGGTCATAAATAACAAAGAAAAGGATAATGAGGAATTGATTAAAATAAAAAATAATATTGTCGACCTTGGAGATTATCTTTCAGATGCGATAGCTTTATCAAGACCCGACTATCCGATTTGCAGTGATTTATGTAAGGGTTTGTGCTATAATTGTGGCGTTAATAAAAATGATCAATCATGCGCTTGCAAAATCGATAAAAAAACCGATGTCTGGGATGACATAAAAACTATAATTTAGAGTTAAGGAGAATTTATGGCACTGCCAAAAAGACGTCAATCAAGGACACGTGGAAAAAAGAGAAGAACCCATTACAAATCTACCCCTATTAATACCGTTAAATGTAAAAATACAGGAGAAGAGCATCTTCCCCACCGTGCCTATTACGTAGGTGATGTTCTTTATTATAAAGGAGAGCCAATAGGTAACAAATAGTAATTAATAGCCTGATTTCACTGTCTCACTTTTATTAAAGATATCAAAAAAACCTTCCAACTAACATAACATCTACGTTATTGAAATGAATGCTACCGTAACTGCAACTGCCCACAGCGTTCCAAAGAAGGTAATGACAAATAGTTATCTAGAGGCTATTGTGGACACTTCTGACGAGTGGATTCGGTCAAGAACAGGGATAGTTCAGAGGCACGTGGTAGATGAAAGTGAAGCAACTTCAGATATATCAACAGAGATCGCAAAAAATCTTTTAGCTAAAAGAGGCATTGGACCAGAAGAAATTGATGTAATCATAGTGGGCACTGTCACTCCTGATCATTTCACGCCATCAACTGCCGCAATAGTGCAGAAGAATATTAACGCAAAAAATGCGTGGGGCTTTGACCTAAGCGCCGCTTGCTCTGGTTTTCTATATGGACTTATAACAGGCGCTAACTTTATAGAATCAGGTCAACATAAAAAAGTGATGGTAATTGGAGTAGACACCATGACATCAATATTAGATTTTCAGGACAGAGATACATGCGTTATATTTGGTGATGGTGGCGGCGGTGTCATATTAGAACCAACTAATCATAATTACGGAATCATTGACTCAATCATGCGTATGGATGGTTCTGGCGGTGACTATCTTATTGTCCCAGGAGGTGGCAGCAGAATACCCGCAACAATAGATTCTGTAAAGAATCGCAAACATTATATAAAGCAGGATGGCAAGACTGTTTTTAAGCATGCTGTAAAAGGCATGGCAGAAGTTTCTGAGAAAATACTCTCCAATAATAATTTGACTGGAAAAGATGTTGCTCTTTTTATTCCTCACCAGGCAAATAAACGGATAATTGATGCAGCTGCAGAACGTTGTGGTATACCTAAAGATCGAGTGTTGATAAATATAGATAAATTTGGAAATACTACAGCAGGGACGATTCCGATTGCTCTTGATGAAGCCGTTAATTCTGGACGAATCCAAGAAAGAGAATATGTTTTATTATCTGCTTTTGGTGCCGGTTTTACTTGGGGTAGTATATTAATGAGGTGGGAATATAAATGAATAAAACCGCTTGGTTATTCCCTGGTCAAGCATCTCAAAAAGTAGGGATGGGTAAAGATATTTATGATGAAATACCCAGCGCAAAGGAGTATTTTGATATAGCTAATGAAATAATGAATAATGACATTAAATCAGTGATTTTTGAGGGACCTGAAGAAACTTTAAAAAAGACAGAATTTACTCAGCCTGCCATCTATATTGTTTCTGTGATTATAGGCAAGATATTAGTTGAAAGGGGTTTTGAGCCAGATTGTCTCGCAGGACACAGCTTGGGAGAATACTCTGCTTATACTATTGGTGGCTGTTTTGATTTCGAAACAGGTTTAAATTTAGTAAAAGCCAGAGCAGATAGTATGTCAAAAGCTAGTTCCAAGGTAAAAGGTAAAATGGCAGCTATTATTGGTATGGAGATAGATGCATTAGAGAAATTATGCTCTACACAATACCCGTCTAAAGAAGTCGTTGTGGCTAACTATAATGCCCCGGGACAATTCGTAATTTCCGGGACAGAAAGCAGTGTAAATCACATTATGGCCGCTGCAAAAGACAGCGGTGCGAAACTTACTGTTGAACTAAATGTTAGTGGGGCTTTTCACTCTCCCCTTATGTCCCCAGCACGGGAAGAGCTTGCCGAATTGATTAATTCTCTCGAAATTTCAGATAGTATTTATCCCGTTTTCTCAAATGTTGATTCGAAACCAAAAGTGAAAAATCAGGAAATAAAAAAATCATTAATCAGACAGCTCGAAAGTCCAGTTCAATGGATTAGCTCTATACTTAGTATGAAGGAATATGGAGCTAGCAACTTTTTTGAAATTGGCCCTGGTAATGTTTTGAGGGGTCTTAATAGGAGGATTGATAAAACTATAATTACAAAAGGGGTCAGTGTTTACCAAGATATGGAGAGGATTTTTGTTCAGCCTTAAAGGTAAAGTCGCAATTGTCACTGGTGCATCACAGGGAATTGGGCGCGAAACCGCAATTACCCTAGCAAAATCAGGCGCCTCTGTAATTTGTATAGCTAGATCAAAAGACAAAATTGAATCTGTTGTCAAAGAAATTAATAAAAATGGTGATTTAGCCGAACCATTTCCATGCGATATTAGTTTGAAGGAAAACTTCGCTAAAGTTGCCCAACAAATTACAGATCAATATGGTAGAATTGATATCCTTGTAAATAATGCTGGCATCACTAGGGATGCTCTTTTAATGAGGATGAAAGAGAGCCAGTGGGATGAAGTCATAAAAACAAACCTTAGCGGTGCTTTTTTTTGCATGCAGTCTGTTATTAAAACAATGATGAAAAATAAACATGGTAGAATAATTAATATAACCTCAATTGTTGGCCTTACCGGTAATGCTGGACAATCAAATTATGCTTCCTCAAAATCAGGACTAATGGGTCTTACCCAATCTGTGGCTAAAGAAGTCGGTTCCAGGGGAATTACTGTTAATTGCATAGCACCTGGTTGGATCGAAACTGATATGACAAAAAGTCTACCATTGAATTCAAAAAATGAGTTATTAGATAGAATACCATTAAAAAGAATTGGAAAACCAGAAGATATCGCACATACTGTCTTATTTCTAGCATCCAATGAAGCAAGCTACATTACCGGTCAAACTATCACAGTTGATGGTGGTCGGGTCATAAATTAAATAAGGAGAAATAATGTCTACATTTGACAAAGTTAAAGAAGTAATAATTGATAAACTTGGAGTCGAGGAAGATTCAATTAAATCCGAGGCACATTTTGTAAATGACTTAGGAGCAGATTCACTTGACACTGTTGAATTGATAATGGAATTTGAGGAGGAGTTTGGTATCGAGATACCTGATGAGGATGCTGAAAATATCACTACAGTTGGTTCAGCAGTTGAATATATCGATAAAGTTAACTAACAATATAACCAGCAGAATTTTGTCCCGAGAAAAAATAGTCATCACTGGTGTTGGAGTAGTTGCACCAAATGGGAACAATGTAAAGGAATTCTGGTCCAGTCTCAAAGAGGGGCGCAGTGGTATCGGGCCCATCACATATTTTGATTCAACTGAGCATCGTGTAAAAATAGCTGGACAGTTAAGTAATTTTAAACCTGAAAAGGTAATAGATAGTAAAGACATCCGAAAACTCGATCCATTTTCTGTGTATGCTCTTTATGCAACAGATGAGGCAATCAAGATGTCTGGTTTAGATCAAGGACAATTTGACCCCAATCGAGTAGGTGTTACTATCGGGACTGGTGTAGGTGGAATTCAAACCCTCGAAGAGCAACACGGAATAATTGATCAAAAAGGAGCTCGAAGAGTATCTCCCCAGTTTGTTCCTAAAATGATAGCAAACATAGCAGGAGGACACTTATCCATCAAATGGAATCTGAGAGGTCCCAATCAAACCATTACGTCGGCCTGTGCATCTGCCACCGATGCAATAGGAATTGCAATGAGACTTATCTTAGCTGGTGATGCTGATGCTATGGTCACAGGCGGTACAGAAGCAAGTATTACTGGACTTACTATTGCAGGATTCGCAAATATGAGAGCACTTTCACAATCAAATGAATATCCAGAAAAAGCGAGCAAACCTTTTGATAAAGAAAGGGATGGTTTTGTTCTTGGTGAGGGATCTGGTATTTTAGTTATCGAATCTGAATCACATGCAAAAAATAGAGGAGCCAATATCCTAGCAGAATTAGCAGGTTTTGGTTCAACCGATGATGCTTTCCATATTACTCAACCAAGCAAGGGAGGAACTGGTGCTCTTTTAGCAATGGAACGGGCAATATATGATGCAAGATTAAATTTAAGTGATATAGACTATATCAATGCGCATGGAACCTCGACGCCATATAATGATAAAAACGAATCTTCAGCGATAAACAAACTATTTCACAAAAAAAGTACAAATATAAAAGTGAGTTCTACCAAGTCAATGACTGGACATTTATTAGGCGCTGCGGGCGGTATTGAGGCAGTTGCATCAGTACAAACAATTCGAGAAAAAATTCTCCCCCCTACAATTAATTATAAGACCCCTGACCCCGAGTGTCGACTAGATTATGTTCCAAATACAGCCCAGAGTTTTGGAGTAAAGGCTTTATTATCTAATACATTTGGTTTTGGAGGACATAATGCTGTTATCTGTATCAAAGAATACAATTGAACCTGTTTGTAAAAATTAGACAATATCTAGTTGACAGAACTGAGGCTGTCTCTAAACTGGAAAAAAAGATTAATTACATATTCCAAAATAAAGAATATTTAAAACAGGCCTTCACTCACAAATCAATTAACGCAATCCCTAGAAAAAATTATGAACGCTTGGAATTTCTTGGAGATGCAGTCTTGGATATAATAGTAAGCCGTGAATTAATGCGAGAATTTCCTGACGGCGATGAAGGATTTTTAACACAACGTCGTGCATCACTCGTACAAAAGCAATATCTAGCTAGTATTGGACAACTACTTGATCTCCTTGATTATATTCATATTGAAAATAGTGTCAATCTTGATGTGAAAAAAATAAAAGAAAAGCAACAAGCGAATCTTTTTGAGGCACTTATCGGATCCATGTTCCTTGATGGAGGTATTGATCCTTGCAGAAAACTCATATTAGATACCGTATGGGCTTATAGAAAAGAGGCATGGAAGTCAACAAATTATAAGGGCAAACTCATTGAATATTGTCATTCCATTGAAGCTGAAAGCCCATCCTTTCTCGTTAAAGCAATTTCAGGACCTGATCATAAAAAAACTTTTGAAATCGAAGTAAAGATAGGTTCAAAAAGATTCACCTCAGGACTTGGAACAAATAAGAAAGCTGCGGAACAACTTGCTGCGAAATTAGCCTTGGAAGAGTTAGATGCTCCGTTTTAAGATTCTAATTCTATTATTTTATCACGCAATTTAGCTGCCATTTCATATTCCTCCTCTTTAATTGCCGATTCAAGTTTCTGCTTCAATGTTTTTAATGAAGTATTATTTGCTATTTTTTCAGCACCAGAAAAAAAATCGTCGTATTTGCATGCTTCATTAACAATGGAGGATGAAATTAATATTGGCGTGCTTGTTTTTAAAGCAACTGTAATAGCATCACTTGGTCGGGAGTCAATCGTTTTACATTTATGGGCGGATGATTCAATTTCTAAATGAGCAATGAAAATACCATCTTTGATATTACTAATACGGACTGCTTTTAAATGCCCGTCATAGAAATTAATGATATCACAAATGAGATCGTGCGTAAGTGGCCTTGGTGTATCAACTGATTCGAGCGCTAATGCTATAGATTGAGCTTCGAACGAACCAATGATTATTGGAATAAACCTATCACCTCCTGCCTCTTTGAGAACTACAGCATAAGTTTTTGCCTGCGAATCGTAAGAAACTTTTACCACTTCAACGGGGATCATTGTTACTCATTAATGTTTTTTTAAGTCTGTCAATGTTTTTAACAGGACTAGGGTTTGTTTGGTGTAAAATTGCACACCAGAAACTTAACCAATCTCCATAATGAATCATATTGAGAAATCGTTCTTGAAAAGAATTCCCTTGGACTCTCATTGTAATTTGGTCTACGCCCTTTTCCTCAAGAATTGTTTGTGTAATTTTTGTACGTAATTTTACTCTAGGATTATCCGATTCATCAACTAACCAAACTACGAATAAATGATTGAATAGTTTTGGGTTATTCTCCCATCCTACTATTTCATTGTGGTTTTGTTCTGGCAATTCATTAAAAAAAGAAAGCATTTTGGAGTTTTCACAAATTTGTCCTTTAAGGCGAACACCAGCCACTTTCATTGTTGAAGTATCTGAATAAATTATCGGGATTTTTTTGTAGATATTTTTGGATAACTCTATTAATGGATTATCATCATTATTTTTACTGTACAACAATCTTTTTGATGATATTGATTCTATAGATTGTTGTAACCAGGTGTCAATATTAGTCTCGATTAAACCTATTTTTTCTAATAATTTTATCATAGGAATAAAAGAATAAGCAAGAGCTGCCCTAGGTTGTAAACCACTTGGAACAATTATAACATCCATCTCCAACTTTTTTAACCTCTCAGCTAACATTCCACCAGTGGTAAGTCCACAAACGACGGCCCTTTTCTTGATTGCATCATCTAATGCGGATAGTGTTTCCTCAGTATTACCCGAATACGAAGAAAATATTACTAGAGTTTTGTTTTTTACCCATTGCGGTACTGAATATCCCCTACAAATAGTAAGGGGAATTTTTATATTACTTTTTTCTAAAACTGATACAACATCACCCCCAATTGCAGATCCACCCATTCCCACAATGACTATATTTTGTATTTCACAATATTCTTGTTTAAGCACTATTCGATTACCAACGTTAAGGGCTTCTTTCATGTTTTCAGGGAAATTCCAGATAGCGCCAAACATATTTTCCTTATCTAAGTCTCTATACATTAGTAAGTCCTATTTTTAATTAGATGAACCAGTTGTTTCAATTCTTGGGTTGTTGTATTCTCGAGTCCCTTTAGATAATCAAGACTTGACTCAAAATACGAATCAGATATTGATCTAACTTCTCGGATTATTCCTTTTTTATCAAAAAAGGCGAAAGAGTTTTTAACTATGTTATCTCTATCAGAGTTTTTGACCAGTTCGTCCCACTGCCTTGGGAATGAATCTCTTGCCAGAATCACCATTATTGTTTGTTTACCATTATGAATGTCACTACCCAAGCTTTTTCCCATAACATGACTATTTGTCGTAACCTCCAATAAGTCGTCATGTATTTGAAATCCCTTGCCTAAACTTCTGCCAAACTTCTCGTAGGTATTTATCAAATCTTCCGACCCCCCTTGGTATATAATAGGCAATGCTGAGGAAGCGCCAATTAAACTACCCGTTTTCTTATCAATCATGTCTAAGTAAGACTCTATTTTTATGGATTTATCATTTTCGAATTGTTTGTCTAATCCTTGGCCCTCACATATTTCGAGTGTAGTTTTGTTAAAATATTTTGAAAGAGATTTAAAATTTTTTGAAATTTTTGCCAAAATAATTTGGGCTATGGTATAAATCCCATCTCCAGTTAAAATAGCAGTTGAGGAATCCCATTTCTCATGAATTGTCATTTTGCCATGTCTTACTGTGTCATCATCCATGATGTCATCATGTACAAGAGTGAAATTATGAAGTAATTCAACTGCAAGTGATATATGCATCACGGCTTTTGAATCAATTTTGTTTGCCCTTCCAGTAAGATGAGTGAGTATAGCCCTAAAACGCTTACCTTTGTTTACAATCGAATAGCGAATTGGATCGTAAAGATATTCTGGATAGACTGGCAAAGGCATATTTTCTAATTTGTGGTTTACCTTAGAACGTATAGATTCAATTAAATCCTCAAAACGCATTTTTACAGCTCACCTATCTCAAAATCACCAAAGCTTTTTAGTTTTCTGAATACTAAATTTTCTATAATACTCTTCTCTTTTTCTGAGGTAGCCTCGAAGCGGCATACTATAACTGGTTGTGTGTTAGAGGAACGAACTAATCCCCATCCGTTTTCAAAATTAATTCTAACACCGTCTATTGCTATGCAATCAAAATTTTCCTTAAAGTAATTTACAGCCTTGTCTATTATTAAAAATTTTTCTTCATCATTTTTCACCTTTAACCTAATCTCGGGACTAGAATAATATATAGGTATTTCAGATTTAAGTTCAGAGAGAGTCTTCTTTGTACGTGATAATAGTTGTACTAGTCTAGCTGCAACGTAAAGCGCATCATCATAACCATAATAATCATCTGCAAAAAATATATGGCCGCTCATCTCGCCTCCAAACTTACACTGTAGCTCGCTCATTTTTTGCTTTATCAGTGAGTGGCCAGTTTTCCACATTATTGGGTTACCACCATATCGTTTTATCATGTCAATCAATGCTTCTGAGCATTTTACATCAAATATTATGTCATCACCTTTTTTTATTATTTCCGGCAGAAATATCGACATCAATTGGTCAGCCTTGATGATATCTCCTTTCTCATCAACAACTCCAACTCTATCGGCGTCTCCATCAAAAGCAATTCCCAGATCGTAATCTCCTGATTTAACCTCGGCAATTAGAGCTGAAAGGTTTTTTTCAACCGTGGGATCAGGGTGATGATTTGGAAATGTGCCATCTGGTTCACAGAATAGTTCTTTTAGTTGTATGCCCAATGATTTAAATAATTTTGGTGCATTTAAAGCAGCTGCCGCATTACCACAGTCCATAACCAATCTGATGGGTTTTTCAATATTTATTTTTTCTAAAATCATTGCATTGTAGGTATCCAATAATTTGTATCTGGCTTCAGTGCCTTCACCGTTTTCGAAATCTTTTTCCTTGATTAGACGTCGGATAATTTGGATGTCCTTGCCATAAACAGGCTTTTTATCCATTGAGAGCTTAAATCCATTGAACTCAGGCGGATTGTGGCTTCCTGTAATTTGAACGGATGCATGTACCCCTAAATTAAACATAGAAAAGTAATTGACGGGGGTAGGAAGAATTCCAAGATTTATCACATCTACGCCTGTAGAAAGTAAACCAATTTTAAATTGGTTAATAAGCGCTGGGGTAGTTAGCCTTATGTCTCCACTTATGGCCACTTCTTTTCCTCCTGCACGTATCACAAAAGTACCGAATGCTTGCCCAAGATATTTTACAACATGATCTGGGAAGTCTTCTGAAACTATTCCTCTGATATCGTACTCACGAAAAATATATTTATTTATTTGAGACATTTATCAAAACCTATAAGGGTGTAAATCATTCTTGAATAATAATATTTTAGATGGCTAACTTATTTAAAATTGTTTGTATTTAGAAAATTTTTTATCCTATCTAACCCCTTCATCATATAATCAGTTGAACTACCATAACCTATCCTTACATATCCCTCCATTCCATGCCATTTCCCTGCTGTCACTAGCACGGAGCACTTCTCTCTTAGTTTAATTACTAGCTCTTCGGAAGAGATAGGTATATTAATTTTCGCAAATGTAATAGCTGACGCTTTTGGTCTATCGACTTTTATCTGGGGCGCCTCCTCCGCCCACAAACATAATCTATCCACGTTGTTATTGAGGTGATTTTTAGTTCTTTGAAGGATTTTTTTTCTTCTTTTTTCTGTTAAAATTTTTGCTGCTATCCAATCACTAATAAATGAAACATTTATCACAGTATAATCGTGAAAAGACCATGCTCTATCGATAAATTCTGGAGAAGCTACACTCCAGCCTACTCTCAGTCCAGGAAGACTGTAGGCTTTTGATAAACCAGAATTTACTATAGTTTTTGGGGTGGATGCGACAAACGAATTGCACTCAACCCCATTCAACTCTGAACCTCTGTAAACTTCATCGCATAACAGCCAACAGCCAGTTTCCCCGGCTATTGCAATTATTTCGCTCATCACTTCATTGTCCATAACAGACCCAGTTGGATTATTAGGATTACAGAGCACAATCATTTTTGTTTTTTTTGAAATTATTTTTTTTAGCTCTTTTAAATCCCATTGCCAACCCAGATCATGGCGCAATGGTAAACACTTAACCTTTATGCCAAGGCTGTTGGCTAAATGAAATATTTGAAGATAGTTTGGTACCATATATATGATTTCGTCTCCTGAATCCAATAATGACATCACAGATAAAAAGTTGGCTTCTGCGGAGCCACATGTTACTAACACATTTTCAGATGATAAGGTCTTACTATATATCTGAGAAATTCGCTGTCTTAATTTCGGAGATCCATTCGTGTAGCCATAAAACAACTCCATATCTAACACCTCTTCCATCTCTTTTTCGGACAATACTTCTGATAATTTTAAGGGATGAACCCCGCTTTCGGATAAATTATATTCTACCTTATTTTCAAATAAAGACTGGTTTCTCTCAAGTGTAAATTCTTCAAAATGCATTTTTATACTCCATTTTATTGCAAGTATTTTTGATAAATTTTCTCATTATTTATAATAAGGTATAGTTTAAATTTATAAACTATAATTAATAATATATTTCGTAATTAATCTTTTTATTAGTTTTGGACCAATCTCTACTCATATTAAATATCGGCTATGCATTAACATTTGTTGCCTTAGCAATAAGAGAAGTGTTATGGCTGCGAATCACATTAACAGCAGCCCAAATCTCACTATTTACTTACCACTATGCTTTCGCGCAAAATCAAACTGCTGCATTTTGGACCGCAATTTTCGTGCTAGTGAATTCATACAACATTGTAAAGATATTACTGGACAGACGCCCAAAGCTTATACCAAAGGAAATCAGAGACCTTTATGAGGGCATTTTCAGTAACCTTACCACTAGAGAGTTCTTATATTTTTGGAATATGGGTACAATAAAATCAGTCAAACAAAACTATTTAATTCATTCAGGGCAGCACCAAAAAAACCTACTACTTGTACTCTCTGGCTCTGCCAGAGTGGAAGTAAATGGTGACCTAATTGCAAAACTTGAGAGAGGAGCATTCATTGCAGAAATCAGCTTTTTGACTGGAGAGCCAGCGTCAGCCGATGTTTATGCAAAGGAAGAACTAATCTTTATTTCATGGAGAAGTGAACGTCTGAAAAACATGCAGCATGAAAACACCGAATTTTGGATGAAACTTCAACATGCATTATCTGAGGATTTAATTAAAAAAGTTAAACCCGCTGCTAAAAGAAAATCTCAAATCTCAGATTAAAATTATATCAAAAGATGGGGACATAATTAGATCGCGATAGAGAGGTTAATTGAAGGGTTATTATACTTAACCACCGTGGAATGAAGATTTGATTTTCTATATAGTAGCGGGGGAANGATTCGAACCTCCGACCTCAGGGTTATGAGCCCTGCGAGCTA
>FUFK010049380.1_pt1 | contig 23921 bp, 20 predicted proteins | sample 1021851 | NCBI WGS metagenome assembly FUFK01 (sample SAMEA51879418, study PRJEB19060) | metagenome | reverse complement strand
AATTGAGGAAGGCTTGGATGAAATTTCAGGTGTAATGCGGCAGATAAGAGGTTTAAAACCAAGTCAAAAAAATGATTTTGCTATAAATCAGACAAAAGCATTTGAATCGCAATANAATAAATTAAAACTAGCAATNGGCGGNACTGGTTATTTTATCACCTTGCTCTCTCTTATAGTAGGCGGTATTGGTATTATGAACATAATGTTTGTAACTGTTAAAGAAAGGACAAGNGAGATTGGAGTTAGAAAAGCTATTGGAGCGACCAACGGTATGATACTTGGGCAATTTCTGATGGAAGCTGTAACGATATGCTTTTTTGCTGGTATTGTAGGCTTAGGGTTTGCATATGCTGTTAGCCTAGTGATAAACCAATTTTTCCCTTCTACTCTTCCTTTAGCGCTTTCAGTGTTTTCTATATTTATCAGTATGTTCGTTGGAGTTCTATCCGGTTTTATACCTGCTTACAAAGCATCAAAACTTGACCCAATTGATTCACTTCGGTATGAATGAAAATGCTTTCTAGAAATTTAAAAAATATTCTTAAAGAAAGTTTTTACATGGCAATTGATGCCATTCGGCAAAATAAGCTTAGATCATCTTTAACGCTGCTTGGAATAAGTATAGGTGTTTTTTCAGTAATAGGTGTAATGACAGCAATTAGGACTTTGGAATCATCTGTGGCTTCGGGGCTGAACGTTTTTGCCGCAAATACATTTGTGATTCAAAAGTATCCTGAAATACAAATTGGTAGGCGTGATAAAAAATATAGAAATAGAAAGAATATTGATTATAGTCAATATAGAAAGTTAAAAGAAAGAGCAAAGCTTCCTGCTCTTGTTAGTGTTAGTGAGGGAAGCTCAATCAGAGATGTTAAGTATAAGGATAAAAAAGTAAATAGCTATGTTGAGCTTTTTGGAGGGGATGAGGGTAGTATAAGAATATTTAAAACNTTTATAGCAGATGGTAGAAACATTGCTCCAGATGATGTTAGATATTCCAGGAATGTATGTGTTTTAGGAATGGACGTGGTTGATAGGCTTTTCCCTTTTGAAAACCCTCTATCAAAAAAGATACAGCTCAATGGATTAGACTACATTGTAATCGGTATAGCTGAAAAAAAGGGTGAGGCATTTGGGCAAAGCCAAGATAATTACATTGCAATTCCAATTACGAATTTTTTAAAAAAATTTTCTAATAAGTGGACATCATTAAGTATAAATATAGAGGCATCATCAGAGTTGGAATANGAAAAAACTAGNCAAGAAGCAATTGGGGTAATGAGGTCAATACGGAAAGTAGGACCTGGAGAAGAAAATGATTTTGAGATTGTNACTAGTAATGAAATGATTGAAACATTGTCGGGGTTTACAAGTGGAATAAAAGTATTTGCACTTTTAGTTAGTGTAATTGCTTTAGTTGTTGCAGGTATCGGAATTATGAATATAATGCTAGTTTCTGTTACTGAAAGAATAAAAGAGATAGGTATCAGAAAAGCTATTGGTGCTACAAAGCAAGATATCTTAACTCAATTTTTGATGGAAGCAGTATTTTTAAGTGAGTTTGGTGGTATTGCAGGCATAGTTTTTGGNGTAGGNGCGGGNAATATTGTTTCTTTTATATTTAATATACCAGCGGTCATCCCAATAGATTGGGCAATAATTGGTTTAGTNGTTTGCTCTGTGATTGGAATAGGCTTTGGTATCTATCCAGCTTGGAAAGCAGCGCAGCTAGATCCAATCGAATCTCTTCGCTTCGAATAAATTTTCTTTAATTAAAACTAAAGTTAAATTTTCAAACAAAAACTATGCCTAAATCATTATATATAAAGATTGTTAACAATTATATTTTGAATCAAATGAAAACACATAATTTGAAGTTTAATTTTTTTAAAAGAAGATAACAGAATGATTGTAGGCATAATTCCAGCTAGGATAGGTTCAAAGAGATTCCCTAAAAAGATATTAGCCGACATTGATGGTAAGCCAATGGTTGTACATGTTGCAGAGCGAGCAATGCAATCAAAATTTTTAGAAAAAGTGATTCTAGCAATTGATTCCAATGAAGCAAAACAAGTTTTGTCTGATTTCGATTTAGAGATAGTAATGACTAGTAAAGACCATGTAAGTGGCACAGATAGAGTGACTGAAGTAGTAAAAGGGCTTGATTCTGCTGAGCTGATCATTAACATTCAAGGTGATGAACCATTGCTAGAGCCTAAAGTCATTGATGGATTAATAAAGATTTTTGATGATAGCACAGTAAGTATGGGTACCGTCGTTAGTCGCAAAATAGGTATAAGAGATTATTTAGATAGGAATGTAGTAAAAGCTTTTTTAGATGAAAATCAAAATGCTTACGATTTTAAACGTGATATTTATGATTCTGATATAGGCGGAGTATTTAGACACATTGGATTCTATGGCTTTGATAGGGATACATTGTTGCAATTTTCTTCATTACCCGCTTCTAAAAATGAGATAAAATATTCACTAGAACAGTTCAGAGCACTAGACAATGGTATTAAAATAAAAGCATTCATTTCTAATGCGCAACAGCAAGCTATTGATAGCCCTGAAGATCTTGACCGTGTCTTATCACAATTAAATAAAATAAAGGACCCAGATTAAAATATGAGCACTAAATCAAAAAATACTAAGTACATATTTGTTTTAGGAGGTGTTATGTCTGGACTGGGTAAAGGTATTGCAGCTTCTTCAATAGGATATATTTTAAAAAATTCTGGGTTGAAAGTTACCATATTAAAGTTAGATCCATATTTAAATGTTGACCCAGGGACGATGAATCCTTACCAACATGGTGAGGTTTTCGTTTTAGATGATGGTTCTGAAACTGATTTAGATTTAGGCCACTATGAACGCTTTATTGATGTCAGCATGACAAGGAATAATAATGCAACTGCGGGACAAATATATAGTACAGTGTTAGAAAAAGAAAGAAAGGGTGAATATTTAGGCCAAACTGTTCAAGTCATTCCTCACGTAACAGATGAAATTATCAAAAGAATTAAAAGTGTAAATAAACCTAAAAAATATGACGTTGTGATTTGTGAAGTAGGTGGAACGGTCGGAGACATTGAAAGCTTGCCATTTATGGAGGCTATTCGTCAGCTTTCTCTTAGCGTTGGTCCTCAAAATCATCTAATAATGCATGTGACTCTATTGCCGTATGTTGATGCAAGCGGAGAACTTAAATCAAAGCCCACTCAGCATTCAGTAATGAAACTTAGAGAAATAGGATTATCTCCTGATATGATTTTATGTAGGTCTCAACATCTTATCGATAAATCTGTAAGAGAAAAAATCGCTTTGTTTTGTAATGTTCGCTCAGACCATGTTTTTGAAGGAAGAGATGTTCAGAGTATATATGAGGTCCCATTGCTATTACATGAACAAAATATGGGGCANTTAGTTAATGAGAGGTTACAATTAAANAAAGAGCCAGATTTATCTAAGTTAAAAAACTTTGTTCATAATTATAAAAATCCTCAGGTAGAGCTAACAATTGCAATGTGTGGTAAATATACCGAACTAATTGATTCATATAAAAGTGTGCTGGAATCATTTGTACATGCAGGAGTAGAAAATAGTGTAAGAGTGAATATTAAATGGGTAAAAACAGATAAGATTACCAATGACAAATCTGCTAGCAAGCAGTTTAAAGATGTAGATGGAATTTTGATTTTGCCAGGGTTTGGTTCTCGAGGCAGTGAAGGAAAAATTTTATCTTCAAAATATGCTCGTGAAAACAACATCCCATTTTTGGGGATATGTTTAGGGATGCAATGTGCAATTATAGATTTTGCAAGGCATGTATGTGGATTGAAGGGGGCAAACTCTACTGAATTTAATAAGCGAACAAAACACCCTGTAATTGACCTCATGGAATCTCAAAAAGCAATTAAAATAAAAGGTGGCACCATGAGATTAGGAGCTTATGATTGTACTATAAAAGCAGGAACAAAAACCTATTCAGCATACAGATCAAAAAAGATTTCTGAACGTCATAGACATCGTTACGAAGTAAATAACAGATATAAAAATAGGCTCGAAAAAGCCGGGATGGTTATTTCAGGTGTTAATGATTCATTAGGGGTGGTGGAAACAATTGAAATAAGTGGTCATCCTTGGTTTGTTGCAGGGCAGTTTCATCCTGAATTAAAAAGTAGAGTGAACAAAGCACATCCTTTGTTCAGGGAGTTTATAAAAGCTTCAAAGAAATATAACAAGAAAAGGAGTTGATCGTTGAGGGATATTAAAGTCGGGAATGTTATTTTTGGAAAGGATAATCTAGGTATAATTGCAGGGCCTTGCGTTATTGAAAACCGCGACCATTCTTTAGAAATGTCTTATGCTATAAAAGAAGTTTCTGAGGATGTAGGCATTCCAATTATTTTTAAAAGTTCATTTGATAAGGCCAATAGAACTTCAATAAAATCTTTCCGAGGTCCTGGAACTCAGGAGGGCATGAGAATTTTAAGTGATGTAAAAACTGAAACAGGGCTGAAAGTGTTAACAGACATACATTCCCCAGATCAGGCAGGTCTAGTTTCAGATGTAGTGGATATCATTCAAATTCCAGCATTTCTGAGTAGGCAAACAGATCTTTTAATTGCTGCTGCAAAAACAGGAAAACCAATCAATATAAAAAAAGGACAATTTCTTGCTCCTTGGGATGTTGAGCACATCGTAAAAAAAATGGAGGAGTCTGGATCTCAAAATATATTGCTAACAGACAGAGGGACTCAATTTGGTTACAATAATTTGGTTGCAGATATGCGCGCTATACCTTTGATGAAACAATTTGGTTACCCTGTCATTTTTGATGCAACACATAGTGCTCAACTTCCTGGAGGTAGCGGTGGGCATTCTTCTGGTATGAGAGATATGATACCTACATTAGCACGAGCTGCTGTTGCAGCAGGGTGTAATGGTGTTTTTATGGAAGTTCACAATAATGTTGATAAGGCTAAGTCAGATGCCGCTACTCAGTGGCCGTTAGATAAACTAGCTCCACTTTTAATTGAATTAAAAAAGATACACAATTCACTAAGGTAAAAAATGGAAGATTATAACAAAATTAAAATTATTATCTCGGATATTGATGGTGTTTGGACAGATGGCTCAGTTTATAAAGGCACTGATAATATGGAGTTTAAAAAGTTTTCTGTATTTGATGGTGTAGGTGTGGCTTACGCAAGAGCTGCAGATTTGAAAATTGCAATTATTTCTGCTAGGCATTCTCCTGCTACTGAGTATAGAGCGAAAGAGTTAAATATTGAGGATTGTTATAATGGAGGNCTAAATAANCTTCATGCATATAACGAAATAAAACAAAAATACTCACTTTCGGATAATATGATTGCTTATTTGGGCGATGATATGGTTGATCTACCTGTTATGGAATTAGTTGGGTTACCTATTGCTGTAGCAAATTCAACTCCTGAAATCTTAAAGGTAGCGAAGCACATAACAAAAGTAAAAGGCGGTGAAGGTGCGTTTAGAGAAGCCGTTGAGTATATAATAAAAATGCAGGGTAGAACAAAAGAAGTCACAAAAAAAATGGTTGAAAGGGTTTTAAATAGTTGAGCTATAAAAATCTAATATGTGTAATTATTTCTTTCTTATTAATAAATGGGTGTTCTAAAGAATCACCAAATGAAGAATTAAGTAAAGGAGTGGATTTCCCTGACCAAGAAAGTTGGGGCGTTACAATTATATTGACTGATTCTTCTATCGAAAGAGCACGGGTCAAATCTGGTCATTTAGAAAAATATAATCAGAAGCAGCATATTTTATTAGATGAAAATGTAGAAGTAGATTTTTTTGATAAGAAGCAAAAACATGTNGCGGTACTTAATAGTTTTAAAGCAGAAGTTGATCAGAAAACGAATAATATGAAAGCCGTTGGTAATGTAATTGCTATTTCTGACAGCGGGATTACTCTTTATACCGATACACTTTATTGGGATGCAAAAAATGAAAAAATGAGCACANAAGANTCTGTAATGATAACAACGTTAGAAAAAGATACATTATATGGTATTGGATTTGAATCAGACTCTGATCTTGAAAATTGGAAAATACTAAACCCTTCAGGTGTAACCGAGAGGAATTGATTTGAGTGTAAAAAATAAAAAATCGTTGTCTGCGAAAGGATTACATAAACAATATGGTTCAAGAATGGTTGTAAATAATGTTGATATTTCTGTAAATCAAAAAGAAGTTGTTGGCCTACTGGGTCCCAACGGAGCAGGAAAAACCACTACATTTTATATGATAACTGGAATGGTTAAACCCACAAAAGGAAATATTTATTTAGACGATGATGATATCACAAATGACCCTATGTATAGAAGAGCTCGTAAAGGAGTTGGTTATCTAGCACAAGAACCATCAATTTTTTCAAAGCTAACTGTTGAGAATAATCTTAAGCTTGTTCTTGAGATGAGAAAAGATCTATCAAAAGATGAGCAAAATGATAAACTAGATTCGCTTTTAAATGATTTTTCAGTTACATCACTTAGAAAAAGTAAAGGGGGGACACTTTCAGGAGGTGAGAGAAGGAGGGTTGAGATTGCTAGAACTCTTTGTATGGATCCTGATTTTGTGTTGCTTGATGAGCCTTTTGCTGGCGTAGACCCAATTGCAGTTGAAGAGATACAGTCAATAGTGAATTCACTTAAAGAAAGAAATATTGGCGTATTAATAACAGATCACAATGTTAGGGAGACTCTATCTATAACTGACCGCTCTTATCTGCTTTTTAACGGGCAAATTTTAAAATCGGGGACTTCTGAATTTTTAGCTAATGATAAAGAAGCAAAGAGACTTTATCTTGGAGAAAAATTTAGACTAGATTAATTAATGCCTCGTTTATCCCAGAAACTTGAACAAAAACAAAAACTTGCACCGAGGCAAGTTCTTCAAGCTCGACTTCTTCAACTAAATACATTAAACCTCGAGCAGGCTATATTAAAAGAGCTTGAGTTAAATCCTATTTTAGAGCAGGTTGAGCCAGAAGANTTTGAAGAAAAATCGATGGCAGAAGAAATATTAGAAGAGATGGATGCTCCGATTGAAGATGTATATACCGATGAAAGTTCCTATTACATAGAACAAGAGAAAAGTGATCTCCCGCTACCAGACAGGACGACTTTCATAGAAAAAATAATTGAACAATTAAAAGACCTCGGTCTATCAGATCTGGAGAGAGAAATTGCAGAAGATATTCTTTGGAACATAAATGAGAGGGGTTATTTAGATACGGATTTGATTTTAATAGCAGATAATTTTGAATTAGAAGAACAAGACATTGAACCAATTTTATTTGCTATTCAAAGGATGGAGCCAAAGGGGCTTGGCTCAAGAGATTTGAAAGAATGTCTAAGTGTACAAATTGAGGAAGATAAAGAATCATATGCTTATATCATTTTATCAAAATATTTTGATGATTTTATGCATAAAAGGTATGAAAAAATTAAAACCAAACTTAAATGTACCAGTGAGGAACTTCATGATGCTGTTGAAATAATATCTAAATTAAATCCTCGTCCCGGTGAAGGATATGCTGATAATTTTCAAGTAATCATACCTGATGTAATTGTAAGAGAAGATGGAGAGGATTGGTTAATAACAACTAACGACGGTGGTATTCCTGAATTGAGAATTAGTAAAACATATGAAGATGGTGTTGAAAATGGGGAGTATAGTGGTAAGGCGAAATCATTCATACGTGAAAAAATGGACTCAGCTAATTGGTTCATTGAGGCTGTAAAGCAGAGGCGAGTTACGATGGTCAATGTTATGAGGGCCATAATTAAATACCAACCAGAATGGTTTGGAGGAGATATGAATCATCTTAGGCCATTAAAATTACAAGATATCGCAGAAGAAATTAATATGGACATTTCTACGATAAGTAGGTCAACTCGTGGTAAGTTTGTAGATACTCCTTATGGTGTTTTTGAATTAAAACATTATTTTACTGATGCAATAGATCTTGGAAATGGACAAGTTCTTGGAACATTTGTAATAAAAAAAGAGTTACAAAACATAATTAATTCGGAAGATAAAACGAGCCCATTTAATGATGATACATTAGTACAATTATTAAATGATAAAGGATATAAGTTAGCAAGGAGAACTGTTGCTAAATATAGAGATCAATTAGGTCTTCCTGTGGCGAGACTTAGAAAAGAAATTTAAAAAAAGAAGAGGTTGATATGGCAAGAAAAATAATAGTTGGGGATCAAGAATTTATTGTTCCTGATAAATTCCCAAAAAGTGGGTTCACAATTGGATTGATCTTAGTTTTGCTTTTAGCAATATGGAGTTCTATTTATAGAGTTGAGCTTGAAGAGGAAGGTGTTTTAATGACTTTGGGTGAGTACTCTGGTTTAGTTCAATCAGGCATCCATGTTAAATGGCCTGCACCAATTCAGACGGTAATTAAGATTCCAACAAAAAGAGAATTAGAAATGGAGTTTGGTCAAGTTGCTGGTTCAGATTCTAGGAGGAGATCAAACCGTTCTGAATTGCAGGAGGAAGCGTTAATGCTTACAGGGGACCTCAATGTTGCAGTTGTTCCTTGGAAAACTCAATATAGAATAGCTGAGCCTGATAAGTTTTTATTTAAAGTTAAGGATCCTGTTGGCACGTTCAGAGATATGAATGAAGCAGTAATGAGAGAAGTAATTGGAGATAGAAGTGTAAATGAGGTATTGACGACAGGGCGCCAAGAAATTGCTGCTCAAATGGAAATAAAGCTCCAAGAAATGTGTGACCAATATGAGAATGGGATTAATATCAATCGTATTTTGCTACAGAAAGTTTTACCTCCTAAACAGGTACAAGATGCATTTAATGAAGTAAATACAGCTGAGCAAGAAAAAGAAAAAATGATAAACCAAGCTTTGGGTGATTACAACCGTATAATTCCAAGAGCTAGGGGTGAAGCAGAACAAACTGTACAGCAAGCTGAAGGGTATGCAACTGATAGAGTAAATAGAGCGAAAGGTGATGCGTCATTATACACAGACCTATTAAAAGCGTATAAAAAAGCGCCAGAAGTTACCAAGAATCGTATATATCTTGAGACAATGGCGGATATTTATCCAAAGATAAAACAAAAAATAATTTTAGATAAGGATCTAGAAGGCATTCTGCCATTATTGCCTCTAGGAAAGGAGTCAAAATAATGGGAAAATTCATAAGCGCAATCGTTGTCGTAGGGATCATTGCAGCAGTTCTCATATTTGGAGGAGCATTTTATATTGTAGATGAATCAGAGCAGGTTGTAATTACTCAATTTGGTAAACCGGTTGGTGAGCCTATTACCACTCCTGGGCTAAAAATAAAAAAACCATTTTTAGAAACAGCGAATTATTTTGATAAAAGGTTTCTAGCTTGGGATGGAGAGCCAAAACAAGTCTCAACTAGAGATAAGCGTTTTATTAATATAAATACTTATGCACGCTGGCGTATATCTGACCCTCTACAATATGCAAAAAGACTTTTTGATGAATCAAAAGCACTAACCCGATTAGGATCAGTATTAGAGGGAGCTACTCAAAATGCGATTGCAAATCATGATCTTATAGAACTTGTTAGAAGTACAAATAGAGATTATGTAATTGACTCTGTTGATAATGATCAAACTCAAAAAGAAAAAGCAATAATAAAAAGTGGTAGAGATGAGCTTACAAAAGAAATATTAGAGCTTGCAAAAGAGAGTACAAATGATCTTGGTATTGAAATTTTAGACTTTCAGTTTAAAAGAATAAACTACGTTCCTGAAGTGCGAAAGAAAGTATATGAGCGCATGATCTCAGAAAGAAAGAGGATAGCAGAAGAATTTAGGTCGCAAGGTGCGGGTGAATCTGCTAGAATAAGTGGACAAAAAGATAGAGATCTTAAAGAAATTACTTCTGATGCATACAGGCGCTCCCAGGAGATTAAAGGTAAAGCAGATGCTGAAGCTGCTAATATTTACGCTGCTGCTTATAATAAAGATGCTGATTTTTATCGTTTCATGAGAACAATGGAAATTTATAAGGAAACCCTAGATAAAGAGACAGTTTTAGTATTAAGTACAGATGGTGAGTTTTTAAAATATCTAGGTTCCGCAAAGTAAAATGAAAAATAAAAAGATTGATATTCGATCTACTACAATTCTAGGCGTACGTTTAAAAGGAAAAGTTGCTGTTGCGGGAGATGGGCAAGTAACTCTTGGTGATATGGCGATGAAGCAAAAAGCAGTAAAAGTTCGAAAGTTTGATAGCTCTAAAGGCGGAGTAGTAGGTGGTTTTGCAGGTGCTGCAGCTGATGCTCTTACGTTATTTGAAAAGTTTGAACAAAAGCTAGATGAATATGAAGGAGATTTAAAAAGGTCAGTTGTCGAAATGGCAAAGGATTGGAGAATGGATAAAATGCTTCGTCATCTNGAGGCATTACTTTTGGTAATGGATAAAAAAAATAGTTTTATTATTGCGGGAGATGGCAATGTAATAGAACCAGATGGGCCTGTACTTTCTATAGGCTCTGGTGGTGGTTTTGCTCAAGCAGCTGCTCTAGCTTTTCATCAGTCCGGAAAATACTCAGCAAAACAAGTAGCTGAAAAATCATTAAAGATAGCAGCGGATCTTTGTATATACACAAATGATTCTATTACAGTTATAGAAATCTAATGAAAGAATTAACACCTAAACAGATNGTTAAGGAACTGGATAAATATATTATAGGGCAATCAAAAGCAAAAAAAGCTGTAGCAATTGCAATGAGAAACAGGTGGAGGAGACAACAGGTTTCTGGTTANATGCGTGATGAAATAATGCCAAATAATATTATTATGATAGGTTCAACAGGAGTAGGGAAAACTGAAATCTCAAGAAGATTAGCAGCGTTAACAAGCGCTCCTTTTGTTAAAGTTGAGGCCAGTAAATTTACCGAGGTCGGTTATGTAGGAAGAGACGTTGAGTCCATGATAAGAGATTTGATGGATACATCCTTTAATATGGTACAAAGAGAGAAAGAAGAAGAAGTAATTGAGTTAGCTGAAAGTNTAGCCAATGAAAGAATTATAGATATTCTTTTTCCAGAAAATAAAAAAAATGGTTCTTCGTTATCTGAAGAGTCAAAAGAGAGAAGTTCGAGAACAAGAAGTAAATTAAGGAAAAAATTAGAAAATGGAGATTTTGAGGATACGATAATTGAAATTGAGATTGAGCAAGAAACATTNTCAGGTATGCAAGTATTAGGTCCCATAGGAATGGATGATCTTGGTATGAATATTAAAGATATGCTAAGTAACGCTATACCTAAATCAAAAAAACCAAGAAAAATGCCAGTATCAGAGGCTCGAGAAGTCCTCATTGATGCTGAAGCTCAAAAATTAATTGATAATGATGAGGTAATTAGGATAGCTAAAGATAGAGCTGAAAATAATGGGATAATATTCATAGACGAGATTGATAAAGTCGTAAATGGAAGNGCAGGGCAAGGTCCTGATGTAAGCAGAGAAGGAGTGCAAAGAGACTTATTACCAATTGTTGAAGGCAGTAATGTAAATACTAAATATGGGGTGGTNTCTACAGACCATATTCTTTTTATTGCGGCTGGAGCTTTTCATATCAGTACGCCATCTGAAATGATTCCTGAACTTCAAGGCCGTTTCCCAATTCGAGTTGAATTAGATAAACTAAAAACNAAAGATTTTATTAAAATATTAACCCATCCTAAATCAGCATTAATTAAACAATATGTTGCTTTGCTTGAAGCTGAGGGGGTCTCTCTAGAGTTCGACCCATCATCCATCAAAGCCATTTCAGAACTAGCGACTGAGGTCAATACTAAGACAGAAAATATCGGTGCGAGAAGGTTACATACAATTATGACGACTTTGCTTGAACAACCATTATTTGAACATCCAAAGAAAGGTCAAAAAAAATTAAAGATTACTGCAAAGTATGTTAAGGAAGCTCTTGGGGATATTGTTTTTGATGAAGATTTAAGCAGGTATATTTTATAAGGGAAAATAATGAAGCATTTTTTACACATTTCAGATTATAGCGATACAGAGCTTTGGGAAATACTAAATCTAGCAAAAGATTTAAAGGCAAAGTTTCATCAGAGAGCAGACTTCAAACATTTCAAAAATAGATCCCTTGCAATGATTTTTGCTAAGCCATCTGCGAGAACTAGAGTTTCTTTTGAAACAGGTTTTGAATGGATGGGAGGGCATGCATTATTTCTTGGACCAAACGATATTGGCATAGGTAAAAGGGAAGCTATAAAAGATATATCTAGATTATTTAGCAGGTATAATGATGTTATGATGGCGAGGCTTTTTGACCATGAACATATTATTGAATTAGCTGAGTACTCTACAATACCTGTAATTAATGGACTTACTGATTACAATCATCCCTGCCAAATTATGACAGACATCTTTACTGTTTGGGAACACATGGGAAAAATTGAAAAACCAAAAATTGTCTATATGGGAGATGGGAATAACATAGTTCATTCTTGGCTTCATTTAGCAATGAGAATACCAATGGATTTTGTTTGTTGTTGCCCGGAGGATTACACACCTGATAATGGTACAGTTCAGAAAGCAATTGATGCAAAAATTTCAAATATTNCGATATCACATGACCCGCAAAAAGCTATTCAAAATGCAGATGTTGTTTACACTGATGTATGGGCGTCAATGGGGCAAAAAGAAGAGGCACTTGAAAGAGAAAAGATATTTTCAAGTTTTCAAGTAAATGAAGAACTAATTAAAAACTCAGGTCAAAAAACTTTATTCATGCATTGTTTGCCAGCAGAAAGAGATAGAGAAGTGACGGACGGAGTAATGGAAGCAGATTATTCTATTGTATTTGATCAGGCGGAAAACAGAATGCATGTACAAAATGCAATAATGGTTTATTTATCAGAAAAAAATAAATAATTTTTTAGAAATAAATGGGTGTTGATCAATAATCCATATCCATACCACCACCACTTCTTCCACCACCAAAGTTACGTCGATTCCATTTCTTCTTCTGTTGTTTGCCAAAGTTATAATTAATGTTTACTGACATATAGCGTTGTCCTCGACGTCTTTCAGCATCCATTAATTGAATATATGTTTCCTGAGAGATTGGGTTTGTTATTACATTTTCAGTATTGATGACAAATTTTTTGGTATCAAAGATATCATCAAATTTTAATGTTACAGATAGTTTATTATTTAAAAATGATTTCTGCAATCCTAAGTCAGCACTAAAATTTCCTGGGCTACCACCTGTAGTAAACTTCATATCGCCTCTACCACCCATGGATAATTCCATTCTAGCAATTCGAGGTAAGTTCAATGTGATCATACTTCTGTAATAAGCACCATTTGAATCGCCATTAAGGTCAGACTCGCCATTTCCATAGGTCCTATTATTCCAAGACCACCTTGAAAGCATTAGGCTTACAAGAGGAATTGGTCTGTAGACAATTACTAAGCTACTACCAATGCTTTCCGAGTTTTCAGAGTTATCTGCCGTTAAAATTTCATAGACATCTCCTTGAAATTCAACCATGTCTCTATCCCACCACATGATATTATCTTTAATAAGTTTGTATGATAGTCCTGCGTTAAAATTTAATTTTCTTGAATTACTAGAATATTTCAGTTCTGCCACATCGCTGTATTCTGGATCTAGATACGGATTTCCATTTCTTATTCTACTTATGTCGTATGTATTTCTTGGGAATGGACTTATTGTTCTTCTTCCGGGTCTGTTTACTTTCTGAGAATAACCAAATTGGATTGTTTGCATCGGAGACAATTTATATATTAAAAAGATACATTGGATAAATTTTTGTGTATGGTTTATTATATGGTGATAGTTCAACGGCATTATCAATTATAGTAGATATGATATTTACACTATCACCAGNAGAGACGATGTTTGACGNTGAGGGTACAAGTGATGCATTTGTCTCAACTTTTTCATAACGAGCACCAGCTTTTATACCGAACTGACCTGTAACATCAAAAGTTGCGCTAGCGTAACCAGCATATATATCTTCTTTATAATCATTGATATATAGTTTATCTAGGTAAGAATAATCAGTAGAATATGATTTTAAAGTTGCCTTAATACCAGTTTCGATCGATAATCTGTCGTTTAAACCATCTTCATAATCAATTCTAAAGGTCTGGCTTTCGTTTTTTTCTTTGAAATCTGTATCCGTAATCCCAGACCCAAAGTCATCAATTAAAAAGCTATTCTGGACTACATCATCTTCTTCAAAATTAAAATCAATCCCTGCAGATAGTTTTCTATCGTTTGTACCAAATTTATTTTCGTACGATAATGAATGATCATGATGATTCCCAATGTCTTCAGAGTTTGATTTTATTAATCTTGAAAATGGAGATAAGTATTCGAGTTCTTCATCAGTTGTTTCATTGTGGTCATTGAAACTGTAAGTATAAGAAAAAGTACTACTTTTGCTTGGATAATAGTCCCCGCCCATTCTCAATCCTACATTAGCAGGATTTTTTATTCTAAGTGTATTCTGCCTTAAAGAAGAACTACTATCACTGTAATTATAAGTAAAATTCCGATATCCTTTGCCAATGTTATTGCCAGTCTGAGAGCTTGCGCCTGCAAATATATTCCATTTATCACTTCGGTAGTTCATGTTCCCATTTAAGTTTCTTTTTTCATATTCCCCAACCATACCGGATATACTACCATTCAAACCATCAAAAGAACCTCTTTTCATTACAATATTTATGATACCACCAACTCCATCTGGATCATATTTTGCCGATGGGTTCGTTATTACCTCCACTTTTTCTACCATACTAACCTGGATATTGTCAACGACTCCGCGTCTATTTGAGCCAGTAAGTCCAGAGCGTTTTCCATCAATCAAGATGGTTACATTAGCATCTCCAGCAATAGATACTTCACCGTCAATGTCTACATCAACAGTTGGGACTTTTCTTAGAAGGTCAAATCCAGTCCCTCCAGCAGCGGTCAGGTTTTTACCCACTTTAAATATTTGTTTATCAACAGTCTGGATGAATTGACTTTCATCTCCCACAACTTCTACAGCGTCAAGATTAACACTGGAGATTTTCAAAGGAATTTCGCCTAAAAAATGTTTTATTTTCCCTTTGCCTCCTGCCATCTGACCTGGGAAAACATTGATAGGGCCAATTTCTTTTTTAGAATAGCCAATGAACTCTATGAGTACAATATATTCTCCTAAAGGAATTTCAGATATATTGAAGCTCCCATTTTTGTCCGAAAGACCACCAGTAACAACATCTCCATCATGGTTATCAATAATAGAGATGGAGGCATATTCAATAGGAGCGCTAGAAGTAGAATCTGTTACAGAACCTTGTATTACTCCTATGGCAGGCATCTTTGGTTTTTTACTATGACCCTCATGTCCAAATACATTTTGTATCAAAAAAATAGTACATACTGATAGGAATATCAGATTCTTAAAGCTTTTTATCATATTGGTTCCTTGAATGATGTTATAATTAGACTACAAGTCTGGATAAAAGTTAAATAATTTATTCAGTAGTATTCCAATGAATATCCATTGTGTGGTACTGGACTTTTCTACGGTTTTTGATCTTAACAGGGAAATTGTATGTTGCTGTTTGACCTGGCTCAAGAGCAGTATCTGCAATTACGCCAGAATCATACATTATTCTGGACCCTTTTACAAAAACAGAATCTTGCCCAGCAGGTTTTGTTGTTTGGGTAAATAAGTTAGATACTACTCTAACAAAGTCGGCTCTTTTTTGTCCAACATTTTTTATCCTGCCTGAAAATTCATGCCTATCAGGATAGATATTTACAAAAGGGTCTCCGAGAAAAATTACTTTTGGCTCAGGCTCTACATGTTTATTACGCCTGATTACCATTTCTTTTTTTAGAACTAATTGTCCAATTTGAGTTTTTAAAACTAGAGATGAATCTGTCTCACTGAGTATATCACCCATAACAACAGTGCCATTCTTTAATTCTATCCTGTATTGAAAATCAGGAACCTTAATCAGGTCTAAAATTTCTTTGCTTACATTTGGCATGGTTTGTTTTTTTTCGAAAGCAGTGACAATGCTTTTAAGGGAGTCAATTTGATTTTTAAGTTCTCTTAAGTTGGATTCATACTCAAAGAATTGGTCCTCAAAATCTAGTCTATCTACTTTATCATATGGTCTCAATTGAGGCAAAAGGTCATTTTTATTTTCAGTTTTGAGTGGAGTATTTAATGTTTGCACGTTAGGCTCATTTAAAATTTCAGTTTCTTGTGATAACTGTTCTGGGGACTCTTCTATGCTTTTTATTGTGATTATAAAATCCTCAACATCATCATCCATAACTGATATAGGTTTTGATTCAATTTTGTCCCCAGTAAATTTAATAATATATTTACCGCTGCTAATCTTCTTAAGTTTAAATTTTCCTTTCCTACTTACTTTTGTTTTGTCAACCTCTTCTCCATTTGACTCTTTTACCAAAGTGATTAGACCTTTTTTTATTGGATCCCCATCTTCACTTTGTACAGCGCCCGAAATAGTGTAATTAGCAAACACAATATTGCATAATGACATATAAACTATTGACAAAGATATAATGAGTTTTTTATTCATGCTCTCTCTTGCTAAAGCTTGCTTTATGTGCCATTCTTCTAACTTGTTCCGCCCATATTTTTTCTTCACCCAGCATATAGACCATATCTAAAATATTATCATAGTAAACATAATTTTCTCTTTTTTCAAGAATTGGTAATATTTTAGGGATTACACGTGGGTCTTTAAATGCACCTAGATTATCAATCGCTTTCTTTCTAATATCTATAGGATAATCTTCACTACTAGCTATTTCAACAACTGCAAGTTTTACTTCAGGCTCGTTAAACTCTCCTAGAGCAGAGAGCATTGTATTAAGTAGGGTATAATATTGGCTTTTGCCTGTGTTGTAAGTATTTAATAGTGCAAGAATTAAGTTTTCCTGTTTTACTCCGGCCATTGTATTTATAGCAAACTCACGAACTTCTAAATTTGTATTTGGATCACCTAATAGTTCTGCAAAAGCAGTAGCAACATCTTCAGGACTTTTCTTTCCTAAAATTTGTACTGCTTTATTTCTTATCCCTAACCTGACATTGGGGTCTTTAGCAATTGCTGTTAATACAGGAATGACTTGATCGCTGCCAAGTGCCCCTAATTGTTTTGTTAGCATTCCCTCGGTTCTGCTCATATTTGTTTTTGCAATTTCATAAAGGTCCAATAATCCAAGTACTTGGTCTTTTGTTCTAACCTTATGAAGATTTTCTGTAATTGTTAAATGAAGGTTGTTTGTCCTATCTTCAAGAATGTGTGCGCTTTCAAGCAAAGCTGAACTTGCTTTGGGGTTTTCTCTAAAGAGAGCCAACATCTCTATCGATGCTTTTAAAAGAGAAAAATCAACAGCACTCGTCGTTTCAACCATCTCTGCAATGGCATTTAATGCCATGGGATGTTGAGTATTTGCTAACATTCTTCCCGCTTCTATTCTTGCTTTTATATGCTGATTTTCGTCAGTGTAAATCTGTATCATTTCTTCTAGAGCTTGTATATCTCCATCTTGATATGCACTGCGAAGTTTTTGAATATTATTGAGGAAGTTTGGGTCATCAGGATCAATAATGGATTTTCTTCCAATAAAATTTTTGACTGTAGCACAACCTTGAAATAAAGTTAGAGAGCAAAGTATGATTAATAAATGTTTACGCATCATTTTCCCATTGATGTAGTGTTAATTCTTTCCCATCAAAAACTGCATATGAAGGATCATCTTGCCAGTCACCTAAAACGGCTAGTTTCCCTTTTTCTACATCAATTATTTCATTTAAATGATAATGACCGCAGACCATGTAGTCAAATCCTTTTTGGAAATGAGTTAATGCGTATTTTTTTAATTCATTCCTGATTTTTTCTCTAACTTCCTCTGGTAGTTCAGGATGATTCTCTGTTCTTGATACTTTTCGAGCTATCTTATAAGCAAGTGTAGGGTGTAATAATCGGAAACACCATATGAAAAAAGGGGAGCGGATTATTTTCTTTAAAATTCTGTATCCATAGTCCCAACTTAAAACTCCATCGCCGTGAGTAATGTAAAAATTTTTTCCTCTTAATGAAAAGGTTGTATCATCGAAATAAGTATGGTTCATTAATTTTTTTTTCATGAAATCCAGAACCCAATAATCGTGGTTGCCAGCGATAAATCTCAAGTCAACTCCTGCTTTTTTAAGTTGAAAAGCCTTATTGTAAAAATCAAAATATGATTTAGGTATAACATCAGGGTATTCAAAATAAAAATCAAACAAATCACCTACAAAAAAAAGTGTGCCCCTTGTAGTCCTTACAAAATTTAAAAATCGATACAAAGACTCTCTTTTAGCACTTTCATTTGAAGACTCATCTAACATCAGGTGTATATCTGAAATGAAATATATTGGCAATTGCATGGTTTTAAAATATCTTTTTAAGTATACTAATTATAAGAGTGGTAAATTTAACAATAAAATATACTTTTCAGGACATATTGACAATATCTTGAGTTTTTTGTTAAAGTAAGAAACATTGCTTTCATTTATTTCGTTATAAAGATGATGATTATATTTAAATACATACTTTTTGCCATTGTAATTCTATCTAGTTCTTTTGGACAATCTTTTGGAAAAAACAAGGTGCAATATAGGGATTTTGATTGGTCTTATATCCAGACTCCCAATTTTGATATATATTTTTATGGCGATAATCAGGACCTTGCGGAATTCACTTCAAGAGTATCTGAGGAAGCATACAAACAGATATCTACCCATCTTGCATGGGATTTAAAAAACAGGGTATCAATTATAGTGTATAATTCTCACAATGAATTCCAACAAACAAATGTTGTGGGTGTATACATGTCAGAAGGAATAGGTGGAGTAACCGAGCTATTTAAAAACAGAGTGGTTTTCCCATTTGACGGAGATTTTGAACAATTTAGACACGTTATTCATCATGAGCTTGTTCATGCAATGCTCAATGATATGGTTTACGGAGGTACTGCTCAAAACATGGTTGCTAGTCGAACTCGTGTGAGAATTCCCTTATGGGCAAATGAGGGTCTTGCAGAATTTTTAAGCTCAAACTGGGATACAAAGGCAGATATGATTTTGCGTGACATAGCAGTTCATGAAAGAATTCCTACCGTTAATGAGTTGAATTATTTTATGGCATACAAAGGCGGGCAATCTCTTTGGAGATTCATTGCAGGAAAATATGGAAGAGAAAAAGTCGGTGANGTTTTTCGCTCGATGAAAAAAACTCAAAGTGCTGAAAAAGGGTATCAGCTGGCTCTTGGCATGAAATGGGATGAATTATCTGATCAATGGCATAAATACTTAAAAAAAGAATATTGGCCAGATATTGCAAATAGAGACCCTTTGGAAGATATGTCTGAACAGTTAACTGATCACAAAAAAAATAGAAATTTTTATAATGTGTCGCCATCACTGTCTCCAGATGGTAGCACAGTAGCTTTATTATCAGATAGATCTGGTTATTTCGATGTTTATCTTTTGGATGCTGCGACAGGTAAGAAAAAAGCTACTTTAGTGCAAGGTAGTCGCTCTGTTAATTTTGAGGAGCTTAAATGGTTACAGCCTGGGTTATCTTGGTCCCCAGATGGAGAAAAAATTGTTCTAGCAACAAAAGCCGGTTCTTCTGATGCACTTCAAATAATTGATGTAAAAACTAAAAAAGCAAAAAAAATTCCTATAGCTTTGGATGGAGTATTTTCTGCAGCTTGGAGCCCTAATGGTAATGATATCGCTTTTGCTGGCAATCACAATGGCTCAAGTGATATATACATTTATAATTTTAAATCAGAGAACTTTAAAAAGATAACTAATGATATTTTTTCTGATTCATATCCGTCATGGAATAGCAATAGCGAGGAGATCGCATTTGTTTCTGATCGTGGCAAACATGTTGATGGTAAATATGATGGTAGAATTGAAGATCATAACTACAGTCAGACAGATATNTATGTANTAAATATTAAAAGTGGTAAAATNAAAAGAGTNACTGATACACCTGATAATGANAGCTATCCANTTTGGGCAAACTCTGANAGAACATTATTTTATACNTCAGACTATAATGGTGTTTTCAACCTCTATAAACATGCTTTGGTTGAAGACCAAAATTCTGATTCTAAATTTGTAAATAATTCATATGCTGTAACTAATGTTTTGACAGGCCTGCAGCAGCCAACAATTTCTAAAGATGATAACTCGATAATTTTTGCGGGATATTCGGGCATTGGTTGGGACCTATATAGTTTAAACAATCCACTTGGCATTGCTGCCAAGCAAATTGCCCCAACACAGTTTATTAAAACAAGAGACAATGAAGATATGTCTGTAGCAGACATTCGAGACACTGATAAAATTGAAAGGATCGATTTAAATACAAATTCATCATATTCTAAATGGGTATTTGCTCAGGGATATGATAATTATAATCATTCTATGGATACCAAAAGCTCTAAAAAAGAGAAGGTTGTTAAGGACACGTTAGTCAATGGAGTTCACGTTCCAAAACCCTACAAAACCCGATTCACATTAGATATGGTAAGTGGGAATTTGCAGATTAGCAATGTGTTTGGAGCAACCGGAATGACTTATTTTGCATTTAGTGACATTCTAGGAAATCACCAGATTCAGTTTGGAACAGAAATGGTTCTAACTCTAGAAGATAGCGATTATTTTTTATCATACGGTTATCTAAAAAATAAGACAGATTATTATTTTGTAGGTTTTCAAAATGCAGATTTCTTTCAAGCTGGATATTATTCTCTTGGGCGTTTAAGACATTATGGGTTACAATCATACATTTCCCACCCTTTTAGCAGATTTCAAAGAGTTGATCTTGGGCTTACTTGGCATAATATTAGCTATGATATTCTTGATAGGATGATAAATACATTTGGGCAGGAAGAGCTGGTTAAAAGACCTGGTTCATCCACAAAATTCACTACAATATTACCTAGAGCTAGCTGGATATATGACAATTCAATTTTCGGTTTCACTGGACCAATAGATGGGTATCGCCAGAATGTTTCTATCACTGCTAGTCCTGGTTGGAATACAGATTTCAAGTTTCAAACAGTAAAATTAGATGCTAGAAAATATTGGAGGTTTGGTCGCGACTACACCCTTGCTGTAAGAGGCTTTTTCGGGAGTAGCCAGGGTAAAAACGCTCAGAAATTTTTTCTAGGGGGCATACCATACTTGCTTACAGACTTTCAAAGTGGTACAACAAATGGAGTCAGTGATCCTTCGGCGTATAGAAGTGTAATTACAGATACATCTAACTCAAATTTAATTACGGATGTATACTTTACAGAATATGCGTTCCCAATGAGGGGTGCTCGATTTGCAGAACGAATAGGTACATATGCTTCATTATTTAATTTTGAAGTTAGATTTCCATTCATTAACTATCTTGCGCTAGGTTTTCCTTTAAAAGTTGTTTTTGGAAATATTAGGGGCCATGCTTTTGTTGATGTTGGAGCCGCTTGGGATTCTGCAGATGAATTTTCTTCAAATAGTTGGCCAGAGAAATACGGTTCTAATGACACTGCTAAATTTTCTCCTTGGGTTGTGACATCCGGCTTAGGTGTGAAGATCAACCTTGGATATTTCTTATTAAGAGTAGAGTCAGCTTGGGATAAAAATCCAGGCGGATACTCAAAACCGCAGTGGTACTTATCTCTAGGGCCTGATTGGTAAAATATCGGCCTTGATTACATCATACATAGAAGGCAATTTTGCATACTTCTATGGCTAATAAAAAAAATAAAGTAAACTTTTTATGTTCTGCATGTGGTGATGATTTCCCGAAATGGCATGGACAATGTCCAAGCTGTAAAGAGTGGGGCACCTTATCAGAGTTTAAAGTATTAGGGAATAAAAACATAAAAAGGTCTAAATTTGATTATAGAGATTATAAACCACTAAATGATATACTTGATTCTGATCCTGGCGAAAGAATTACAACAAATATTACGGAGGCTGATAGGGTATTAGGAGGAGGCCTTTTACCTGGTTCATTATTATTGTTAGGAGGGAGTCCAGGTGTAGGAAAATCTACACTAGCTCTGCATATATGTTCTGGGGTTAATAAATCTATTTTATACGTTTCTGCTGAAGAAAGTGAAGAGCAAGTTGCAATTAGAGCAAAAAGGATAAACGTAAAATCAGATAACCTACATTTATCTAGTGAAAATGATCTTAATGGCATTCTAACTCACATTGATAGAATTTCCCCTGCATTAGTTATCATTGACTCAATTCAAACAATTATAAATTCTGATTTAGACTCTTTGCCTGGTTCTCCTAGTCAAATTAGAGATTGTGGCCAAAAGTTTTTAGAAGTCAGTAAACATAAAAATGTTATAATTATTATTATTGGTCATGTTACAAAGGAAGGGACTATTGCAGGCCCAAAAATGTTGGAACACATGGTAGACACAGTCCTTTATTTAGAGGGAGACGATAGATATGAACATAGAATTTTAAGGTCTGCAAAGAATCGATTTGGAGCTACAAATGAGGTTGGAATATTTCATATGAATGAAGATGGATTGAACGAGGTTTCAAATCCTTCTGAAATGTTTTTATCTGAACGAAGTAGAAACATACCAGGGACTTGTATTTACCCTTCTTTAGAAGGTACTCGTCCTATTTTAATTGAAGTTCAAGCGCTTGTGTCTACCGCAAATTTTGGAACGCCGCAAAGGAATGTAAACGGATTTGACCTCCGAAGGCTTGCCATGCTTCTAGCAGTTCTTGAAAAGAGGATGGAATTAGTCATGGGCATTAAAGATGTATTCATAAATTTAGTTGGTGGTTTAAAAGTCGATGATCCTGCTGCTGATTTATCTATTTTATGTGCAATTGCATCAAGTTTTATGGATAAGCCAATAGATGAGACTATTGTTTTCATTGGCGAAATAGGTCTAGCAGGTGAAATCAGATCAATAAGTAGATTAGGTCATCGTTTAGCTGAAGTGGAAGCTTTGGGTTTTAATGGTGCAGTTGTCCCTAAAGCCAGTATGAATAGCAAACTCAAGAAAAATAAACTCAAGATTTANCCCGTTGAGTCAGTTAAGCAAGCATTTGATATATTATTTTGAATTTTTCAATTACCACCCAAGATAAAAAGACCTCTGCCAGAACTGGAGTAATAAAAACAGAACATGGAGATATTCAAACTCCAGTATTTATGCCTGTGGGGACCATTGGCGCTGTAAAAACATTTTCTCCACATGAGCTAGAAGGACTTGGGGCAGATATAATTTTAGGTAATACATACCATCTTTATTTAAGGCCAGGGACAGAAGTAATAAATCATGCAGGCGGTCTTCATAAATTTTCAAATTGGACAAGACCTATTTTAACAGATAGTGGAGGGTTCCAGGTATTTTCTTTAGCAAATTTAAATAAGATTAATGATGATGGTGTGGAGTTTCAATCTCACCTAGATGGGAGTTATCATACTATAACACCTGAAATATCGATGCAAATTCAGCGCGCTTTGGGGTCAGATATCATTATGGCATTTGATCATTGTCCTCCTGGTAAATCAGAATTAGATGAAGTTACAAAAGCTGTTAAAAGAACTAATGAATGGTTTATAAGGTGTAAAAATTATCTAAAAGATAATCCCCGTCTCTATAAACATAGCCAAACGTTATTTCCAATTATTCAAGGTGGTATTAATCATAAAATGAGAGAAATGAGCATCGAAGGATTAGTCCCACAGGCAGATTTTGGGATAGCTATTGGGG
>FUFK010039148.1_pt1 | contig 23923 bp, 27 predicted proteins | sample 1021851 | NCBI WGS metagenome assembly FUFK01 (sample SAMEA51879418, study PRJEB19060) | metagenome | reverse complement strand
TCAACTCCAGTACAAGTAGTTTTTTGAGGTTCTCTTATTCCTAGGATNTCNATTTCCTCTCCAACTTTAACTTGACCTTGTTCAATTCTTCCAGTTACAACTGTACCTCTACCAGAAATTGAAAATACATCCTCAACTGGCATTAAGAAAGGCTGATCNACAGGTCGGCTAGGTTGTGGTATATGTTCATCAACTGCTTTCATTAATTCCATAATTGAATTTTTTCCAATTTCATCGTCTCTACCTTCAAGAGCTGCTAAAGCTGAACCCTTAATGATTGGGATAGTATCACCTGGGAATTCATATGAAGTAAGAAGTTCTCTAATTTCCATTTCAACTAGATCAATTAGTTCTTTGTCATCTACTTGATCAACTTTGTTCATGTATACAACAAGAGCAGGTACACCTACCTGTCTAGCTAAAAGTATGTGTTCTCTTGTTTGAGGCATTGGTCCGTCAGCAGCATTAACAACTAAGATACCACCATCCATTTGAGCTGCACCAGTAATCATGTTCTTAACATAATCTGCGTGTCCAGGACAATCTACGTGAGCATAATGTCTTGCTTCAGTTTCATATTCAACGTGTGCAGTAGATATTGTAATACCACGTTCTCTTTCTTCAGGTGCTTTGTCAATNTTTGCATAATCTGTAAATTCNGCTCCACCTGNCTCNGCTAATATTTTTGTTATAGCAGCAGTTAATGTTGTTTTACCATGGTCAACGTGACCAACAGTACCTATGTTACAATGCGGTTTGTTTCTTTCGAATTTTGCTTTAGCCATTTTTTTACCCCAATAATATTTTGTTATGGAGCGGGTGAAGGGAATCGAACCCTCGTAGCCAGCTTGGAAGGCTGGAGCTTTACCACTAAGCTACACCCGCAACTAAACTGACTGCTTCACACACTCACTTTAATGCTTTCATCCCATTACCTCCATAATGGTGGAGGGGGTAGGATTCGAACCTACGTACGCTCACGCGGGCGGATTTACAGTCCGCTGCCTTTAACCACTCGACCACCCCTCCGTTTGAAGAAATTGGCCAATACTAATAAATTAGTATATATGTCAATCTAAAACAGCAGCTTNACCTTTGCAAAATACGTATACTCGTAAAAGCAACGGCCTTTTAGACAAAAAATGCTATTTTGTACATATCTAGATTGTATTAATTAGANAAATCTGTGATATTAAATGATGAGTAAGTTTAGAAATAATAAANCTAATAAAAATCAAGGAATTCATACAATTTTTGGNCAACATTCTGTTAAAGCAGCNCTTCAAAATGANAAAAGAGAGCATATTGAGCTNNTAATTAGTAAAAATCATATTAATTTTGGCAAAAAATATGAATCNAAAATACAAAAAATTACCATTCTTCCTCAAAATGAATTTACAAGAAGATTTGGAAATGAGCACACAACACAAGGAGTAGTTCTAAAAACAAAAGATTTTACAAGGCCAGGTTTAGAAGAATTTGTAAAAGTAGAAAGCAAGAAAGCAAAATCAGTAATATTAATTTTAGATCAAGTAACTGATCCTCAAAATATTGGCTCAATAATGAGATCATGTGCATTATTTGATTGTGAAGGAATTATAGTTGGCAAAGATAATTCACCAGANTTGACTTCATCACTTTATAAATCAGCTTCTGGTGCTGCTGANATTGTAAATTATATTAGAGTGACAAATATAAGAAGAGCTATTTCTTTTCTGAAAAAAAATAATTATTGGATTTATGGCTTTGANAGTTCAAAAATTAATAATNCAAAATTAAATTTTTCNCAAAAATCAGTATTAGTTTTTGGNTCTGAAGGNAAAGGTATTAGAGAATTAGTAAAAAAAGAATGNGANGAAATAATNCAGATAAACATGAAAAATAATTTAAAATNTGAAATTGATAGTTTGAATGTTTCTAATGCAACATCGATTGCATTATATCAGTTTTACTCAACGTAAATGTTATAAAGGTGGTGCCGCGTGTCGGAATCGAACTGACTACCTGATGATTACAAATCAACTGCTCTACCAAATGAGCTAACGCGGCATCAATTCTGCATTTATATTAAATTATAAATTCGACAAGAATTTTATAAATTAAATTCCAGGAATATAAGGAACTCCATCACCTTTTACTCTTTCGTTTAATTCACTTAATGTAGAGCATGCTGTGATTGGACTAAATACAAGAAATAAAATTATTAATGTTTTTTTAATCATAAAATATTTATAACTTCTCAATTTTTGCTGCACAATATTTAAATTCAGGAATTTTTCCATATGGATCTAAAGCTGGATTAGTTAAAAGATTAGCGGCAGACTCATTATAACAAAATGGAATAAATATAACTCCATCAGGAATCGCCCTGTCTTGCCTTACTCTAATATCTATTGAGCCTCTTCTAGTTGTGACTTTTATTTTATCACCAGCTTTCATATTATTTTTAATTATATCTTTAGGTGATATTGAAACCGAAGGTTCTGGTTCAATGGCATCTAAATTTGATGCCTTTCTAGTCATAGCTCCAGTATGCCAATGCTCTAATTGCCTTCCTGTGGTTAGTATCATCGCAAATTCTTTATCAGGTACTTCATCTGGTGCAGTAACACTAGCTGGAACAAATTTACCTTTACCATTTTCGTTTGGAAATTTATCACCAAAAACAATTTCATCTCCTGGTGTAGTTGGAGATTTACTTGGATAAGTTACAGAGTTTTCATTTTCTAATCTTTCCCAAGATATATTGTTTAATGAAGGCATTGTTAGTGACATTTCTTCATAAATTTCCTTGGGATGTTTATATTTCCAATTTAAACCCATTCTTTTTCCAAGTTCGTTNGTTATCCACCAATCTTCTTTNGCTTCACCTGGAGAGTCTAAAGCTTTTCTTCCCATCTGTACTTGTCTATTAGTATTAGTAACTGTTCCATTTTTTTCAGGCCATGCNGAAGCTGGGAAAATAACATCCGCATATGTTGCTGTTTCAGTTAAAAAAATATCTTGAACAACTAAATGCTCTAACATTTGTANAGCTTCTCTTGCATGATTNAGATCAGGGTCNGACATTGCTGGATTTTCACCAAGTATATACATNCCTTTAATTGTATTCTCATGAATAGCATCCATAATTTCAACAACAGTTAGACCTTTTTTATCATCTAAAGNAGTGTTCCAAAGTTTTTCAAAAAAATCTTTATTATTATCTTTATCAACTAATTGGTAATCAGGATACATCATTGGTATAAGACCGGCATCTGACGCTCCTTGAACATTATTTTGTCCTCTTAAAGGATGTAAACCAGATCCTCTTTTTCCAACATTCCCTGTCATTAAAGCTAGAGAAATTAAACATCTAGCATTGTCGGTACCATGTGTGTGTTGAGAAATCCCCATCCCCCAAAAAATTATTCCTTTATTTGTATTGGCATATAAGCGTGCTACTTCTCTTATAAGTTCTGGATCGATACCTGTTTCGTTTTCCATTATATCAGGTGAATAATTCATTAAATGTTTTCTTAATTTTTCAAATCCTTCAGTTTGTTTTTTAATATATTCGGAATTAAATAAATTTTCTTCGACAATAACATTCATTATTGAGTTTAAGAGAGCAACNTCAGATCCTGGTTTAAATTGCAACATATGAGTTGCATGTTTTTTTAAGGAATGACCTCTAGGATCCATCACAATTAATTTAGAACCCTTTTTAGCAGCATTCTTAAAAAAAGTTGCTGCAACAGGATGGTTTTCAGTAGGATTTGCTCCAATGACTATTATCACATCAGAATGTTCAACTTCATAGAATGGAGCAGTAACAGCTCCTGAACCAATAGTTTCNAATAAAGCAGCNACAGANGACGCATGACAAAGNCTTGTACAATGATCAACATTNTTNGTATTAAAACCAGTTCNNATNAATTTTTGAAATAAATANGCTTCTTCATTTGAACATTTAGCTGATCCAAANCCTGCAAGATTACTNTTACCATTTCTTTGTTTNTTAAGTTTTAAAAATCCTTGTGCAGCATAATNTANAGCNTCATCCCAAGATGCTTCTNTAAAATATTCATGAATATTNGAAAAATTAATACTTGGNTGTAANTCTTTTGGNTTATCTTTAATTCTAATCAATGGCTTTGTAAGTCTTTCTGGATTATTTACATAATCAAAACCAAACCTTCCTTTTACACATAATCTATTCTTGTTTGCNGGACCATCAACACCATTAACATATTTAATTTTGTTATCTTTTACATTGTATTCTATCTGACAACCCACACCACAATAAGGACAAACGCTATCAATTTTTTTATCTACCTTACTATGGCCAACACCATCTTTATCTACAATGGATGCTGGCATTAATGCTCCAGTTGGACAAGCCTGTACACATTCACCACATGCCACACATGTGCTATCACCCATTGGATCATCAAAATCGAATACAATTTTAGAATTTTCTCCTCGATATGCCATTCCGATGACATCGTTGACCTGAACTTCTCTACATGCTCTTACACAAAGATTACATTGGATGCATGCATCTAGATTTACAGCCATACTAGGATGAGAAACATCTGCCTGACATGAAGTTTTTTTTGGAAATCTACTTTCTTTAACTTCAACTTTGTCTATCCATTTCCAAAAGTCAGAATTATTATCATGAGCAATTTCTTTTTTTGGCTGGTCTGCTAGAAGTAATTCAAAAACTAACTCTCTAGATTTTTTAGCCTTTTCTGAAGAAGTTTTTACTTTCATACTATCAGTTGGCTTTCTAATACAAGATGCTGCCAACACACGTTCTCCTTCAATTTCAACCATACATGCTCTACAATTTCCATCTGCTCTATAGCCAGGTTTATCGGAATAACATAAATGTGGGATTTCTGTTCCAAGTCTATTTGCAACTTGCCAAATAGTTTCATCAGCATTTGCTTCAACTAACTTTTCGTTTAAATAAAATTTTGTTTTCTCTTTAGTCATAAGTTATTTCATTGCTAAAATATTTTAAAACAGAATTTAATGGGTTTGTTGCAGCNTGTCCTAAACCACATATCGATGCTTGAGCCATAACTTCACTTAAATCTTTTAATTTTTCCTTGTTCCAATTTTTTTCTTGCATTAATTTTACAGTTTTCTCCGTACCGGAACGGCATGGTGTACATTGACCACAACTTTCCTCTTCGAAAAATTTTAGTAAATTAAGTGCAACATCTTTCATATTATCATGATCCGACAATACAACTACTGCCGCTGAACCTAAAAAACATCCGGCATCCATTAATTCTTTTGATCCATAATCAAGTGGAATATCATTCATAGTAGCGGGTAGNATACCGCCNGATGCACCTCCTGGAAGATATCCTTTAAAAGTATGTCCATCTGCCATACCATCACAATACTCATCAATTAATTGTTGAATTGTTATACCGGCTGGGGCAACTTTTACTCCTGGGTTCTTTACTCTTCCAGATACTGAAAAACTATGAAAACCCTTATTTCCATTGGACCCCTTTTCAGCAAACCACTTTGCTCCTTTTTCAATTATATCTCTTACCCAAAAAAGAGTTTCTAAATTATTTGTTAAAGTAGGACATCCAAATAAACCAATTTCAGCCACATAAGGCGGTCTATGCCTTGGCAATCCTCTCTTGCCTTCAATACTTTCTATCATTGCTGACTCTTCTCCACAAATATAGGCTCCTGCCCCTCTTCTTACTATGAAAAAGTCTTTTGGAATTATTTCTTCATCTTCCATTTTATTTATTTCATCAAGTAAAATTTTTATAACTGTTGGATATTCATCTCTCATATAAATGTAAACTTTTTGAGCATTTATAAAATAGGATGCAATTAAAGCTCCTTCTAAAAATCTATGTGGATCACTTTCTAAATATGACCTATCTTTAAATGTTCCTGGNTCACCTTCATCACCATTAACAGCAACATATTTTTTACCATTGTAATTTGAAACAATTTCCCATTTTTTTCCTGTAGGAAATCCAGCGCCACCCTTACCTTTCAATCCGCTTTCATTTAANGAATCCAAAACTTGTTTTTTTGAGATAACACCATTTTTTATTTTGTTCGCAATTTCATAACCNCCNTTTTTTTTATAAGAAGATAAATTTATATAATCTGGAATGAAGGGGTCAAAATTTTTTTCATCNATTGTTTTTTTAACTTTATCAAAATTAGCCACATCAACATAATTTTTTCCTACGCAAACAGTAGGAGCAACATTGCATCTTCCCATGCATGGCCCAGGTACGACTTTTATATTTTTATTTTCTAATTTTTTTATATCTTGAAGTAATTTGTGTGCGCCAAATAATTCACANGTTAAACTTTCACAAACNCTTACAACATTCACTGGGTTATAATCTTTACTATCTTTAACNATATTAAAGTGAGCATAAAAAGTTGCAACTTCATAAATTTCAGAAAGTGGTAAGTTAATAATAGTNGATAAAGCTACTAGATGTTTATCGTACAAAACACCAAATTTATCCTGTAATATATGCAAATATTCTATTAATTCATCTCGCTTAAATATTAATCCTGAAAACAATTTAGAAACTTCATCTAAATATTTATCTTCGACTTGTCTTCCTTTTGGAGTCCAACGTCTTTTCTTCTTTTTTAAAGAAGTTTCTGTTTGAGAAACAAATTTATCCATTCCAATTAATATTATACTATATATTAAGTATCAGAAAACTATGAAAGATTCAGTTGAAAATGAAGAATTAGTTCTTGATACTAGTGGTACAGAATGTCCTATACCAGTGCTTAAGGCTAGAAAACTTGCNTCAGAATTAAACAAAGATACAATTATTAAAATTATTGCAACTGATCCTTTGGCTGAAGCAGACTTTGAACATTATTGTGATCAGTCTAACTATGAATATTTAAGTTGTGAAAAAATAAAAGATAAAATTGTAATTCGTTATAGATTTAAAATTAAAAATTAAAATAGACTTTCATAATTATAAAAATCAAAAATATCTCCTTTGTTTACTTGAGAAACATTTTCATCAATTTCAATTATACCATCAGAATAGGATATAGAACTAATCATNCCAGAACCTTGTTTAGGAAATTTATTTGCAATATTTTTATTATTTATAGTTTCTTTATTTACNCGTAACCACTCCATTCTTTTTGTTTTTTTCTTCATAGAAAAATTTGCTGTAATTTTACTTGATGATGGGAGCTTAAAATTTCCACCAGATAATTTTTCTATTAATGGTCTTACTAACATTGCATATAGTAATTGAACAGAAACTGGATTACCTGGTAAGCAAATTATGTAGCACTTATTTATTTTTCCAACTGCAATNGGTCTNCCTGGTTTTATTGCTGCTCTCCAAAAATATACCTTACCTANTTCAGATAAAACTTTAATTANATGNTCTTCATCACCAACAGATGCACCACCAGCAGTTATTATTANATTAAATTTTTTTGAAGTATTAAAAATTTTNTTTTTAATAGATTTAAAATTATCTTTGAGATTTCCACAATATTTTTTTTCTATAAAATTTTTATCAAGTAAATTATTTAAACTATAATAATTTGAATTATTAATTTCAGAATTTTTTAAATTTTTAGTTGGTTTTCGTAATTCATTACCACTTGTAAAGAAACCAATTTTAATTTTTTTAAATACTTTTATTTTACTAATACCAGTAGCAGCAATTAAATTTATATTTTGTTGATTTAATTTAGACCCCTTTTCCAATATTTTTTGGTTTTTCTTTATATCTTCACCCTTTAATCTATAATTATCTCCAAATTTTGGAATTTTAATTAAATGAATTTTATTTCCTTTCTTGTATGTATTTTCCTGCATAACTACAGTTGATGAATTCGAAGGCATTTTTGCGCCAGTAAAAATTCTAACTGCTTCACCAGGTTTTACTTTTATATTTTTGTTATCTCCAGCTGCTATTCGTCTATTACAAAAAAAAACTTTTTTTGTTTTTAAATCTGTTTTTAAAATAGCATAACCGTCTACAGCAGAATTATTAAAAGGAGGTAAATTAATTTTACTTTTTATATTTTCATAAAGAAATCTATCCTCTGAATTTTCTAAATTAACTTTTTCAGAGTTAAAAATTACAATCTTTTGTTTTTTAAATAAATTAACAATTTGTTTTTTGGTTAGAGGTNATTTATTCATTAAAATTCTCTCAAAATAAAATCGACTATATTATCAATTTCGTCATTCTTAAAAATTNTCAAGTCAGTTTCAAGTTTATTATTTGAAATAATAGCTTTTATATTTTTAATTTTGGTAAATAAGTAATTATCATTATCATTTTTAATTATTTCAATTTTTGGGTGATTTTCTTTTTTAAACCCTTCCACTATTACAATATCAATTTCTGAAAGTTGATTAATTAATTCATCTAATGTTTTTTCTTTTGAATTGTTTAGCTCTGATATTTTAACCCATCGCTTTGATGAACTAACTATTACTTGAGAAGATCCCGCTAATCTATGCTTAAAGCTATCTGTATTCTCATGATCTATATCAAATTCGTGATGTGCATGTTTAATTGAAGCAACACGAAAATTTTTAGAGCTAAGTTTATTTATAATTTTAGTTGCAATAGTTGTTTTACCTGAGTCCTTCCAGCCAACAATTCCTACTATTTTCATTTAACAGGTCTATTATTTAATAAATATACAAGCGAGTAAATAATTATTGTTATTGATATTAAAACTAAACCTAATGCCATAGCGTATTCTAAATTTCCCATTCTAGTTTCTAACGATATAGCAGTTGTCATTACTCGTGTATAATGATCAATATTACCACCCACAATCATAACTGCACCAACTTCTGAAATTGCTCTTCCAAAAGCAGATAATAATGTTGTTATTAATAAAAAATAACTATGGTTAAATAAAAGTTTTACAGAACCCCAAAAAGGAATATTTAAGGATCTTATCTGATCTTTAAATTCAAACCAATTTTTAGAAAATATCTCATGAGATAATGAAGCAATTATTGGAAAAATTATTATAGTTTGAGCAATAATCATCGCAGAAGGTGTGTATAGAAGTTGTAAGATACCTAAAGGTCCACCTGATGCAAAAATAAAATAAACAATTAAACCAACTACAACTGGAGGAATTCCCATCAATGAGTTTATAATTATTAANATAATTTTTTTGAAATAAAAATTATAAATTGCAAAATAATACCCTACTATAAANCCTAATAATGATGCAATAATTANNGCAGTAAAACTTACAAATAATGATAAAAGTATAATGTCCCATAGTTCATTATCTAAAGTAATAATTAATAGTATGGAATTTGTGAAAATTTCTAATATGTTCATTTATATTATTAGTTTAATTACAACATATGGCAAAAAAAGAGAAATATTTAGTCTCACCTGATATTAATAATAAGTCCTTAATTACAAAACTAAATGGTTTTGATGAGAAAGGGAATAAAATAATTTCTAAAGTTATTAATGAAAAAGCTCTTACAATTTTTCTTAATAATCAAGAGATAGTAACGCTAATGTCTATTAGTGATCACCCAAAATATCTTGCAGTTGGGTATTTATTAAATCAAAATATGCTTAAGAAAAATGACATAATTAGAAAAGTTGAAATTGATAAAGATTTAGGTGTGGTTGTTGTACGAACAAAACGTAAAACAAATTATGAAAACAAATTAAGAAAGAAAATAACAACTAGTGGTTGTGCAATAGGTACAGTATTTGGAGATATCTATGCGGAAATAAAAAAATCAAAATTAAAATCCAAAAAGAAAATTAAACATAAATGGATTTATGAAATTTCAAAAAAAATTACATTAACACCGAGCTTATATTTAGAAACAGGAGCAATACATGGTTGTGCCATTATTCATAATAATAAACCATTGATTTATATGGAAGACGTAGGGAGACATAATGCTGTAGATAAAATTGCTGGTTTTATGTTTTTAAAAAAAATTAGCTCTTCAAATAAAATTTTTTACACTACAGGAAGACTAACTAGTGAAATGGTTATTAAAACTATAAAAATGGGTATTCCAATATTAATTTCTAGATCAGGATTCACAGCATGGGGTGTAGAGCTGGCGAGAGGCTCGAATTTAACACTTATTGGACGAGCAAAGGGAAAAAAATATTTAGCACTTTCTGGAGAACATAGAATTGACCATTAATAAGAAAAAAATTTTGTTTGCCATACTTGCTGGAGGTCAATCAAAAAGATTTGGAGGTGGATTTAAAGCTTTTGCTAAAATAAATGGAATTACAATCTTAGACAAAATAATAAACAAGCTTAAAAAATATAGTAATGAAATAATAATAAATGCTAATGACTTAAAAAGTTTTAAGAAAATTAATTACCCAATAATTGAAGATAGATTCAAAGGTTTTGTGGGACCTTTAGCAGGAATTCACACATCAATGTTGTGGGCTAAAGAAAATTACACAAACAAAGAATGGGTTTTTACTGTTCCAAGTGATACTCCATTTTTACCCGATAATCTTTTCGATAAGTTTTTAGAGGCATATGATGAAAATNTAAAAATATTGATTGCAAGATCAAATAGTAGACATCATCCTGTAATAGCAATGTGGCATATATCGTTAATAACTAGTTTAGAAAATGAAGTTAATATTTAAAAAATAGTAAAATTATGTTTTGGGTTAAAAAGCACAAATATAAATTTGTTGAATTCGANAAAAGCCAAGAAAAAAATTTTTTCAATGTTAATACTCAAGAAGAATGGAATACTGCAAAAAATATCTAAATTTGATATAAATATGTAAAAAATATTTTTTTTGTATAAAGAATATTTTAAATGGTAAGCTCAATATATAAAATATTTCCAGGAATTATATTTTGTTTTGTAATTGCTTATTCAGGCATATACCTAAGTGATTTTATTGGAAAAGAAATTTTAAATTTAAATAAAAGTCCAATATCACCAATAATGCTATCAATAATATTTGGTCTTTTGATAGGAAATATATTTCATATTAATAATTTTTTATTAGAAGGAATTAAGTTTTCTTTAAAATTTATTCTAAGATTAGGAATAATATGTCTTGGTATTAGACTAGGNCTTTTAGATATTTTTAAAGTTGGAATANTTGGAATACCTCTAATTGTTGCTTGTATTATTATATCAATCTTGGTTGTAAATTATTTATGCAAGTTATTAAATGTTTCTTCAAAAATGGGATCATTAATTGCAGTTGGAACAAGTATTTGTGGAGCATCTGCAATTGTAGCAACTAGTCCTGCAATTAATGCTGATAAAGAGGAAGTTGCTTATGCCATAGCTAATATTACAATATTTGGAATAATTGCAATGTTCCTCTATCCATTTATGGCATATTATCTTTTCAGTGGAGATGAGTTAGCATCAGGATTATTTCTTGGAACTTCAATACATGAAACTGCTCAAGTTGCTGGNGCTGGATTGATATATGCTGAACAATTCAATTCACCAAAAACTATGGATATAGCGACAATTACAAAATTAGTAAGAAATGTCAGTATGATAATCGTCATTCCTACAATAAGCTATATGTATCTAAGAAATAATATTGGTGAAAATAATAGCAAACCATCAATAATATCTATGTTTCCAATTTTCATAATTGGTTTTATTCTTATGGGTCTTATAAGATCAATTGGAGATTATGGAATTCAAAATAGTAATTTAGCTTTTGAAATATTAACCAATAATAACTGGCAATTAATCATCAATATTATTAAATCTATCGCTGAGTATTCTTTAGCAATAGCAATGGCAGCTGTTGGCATAAGTACAAATTTAGTTTCTTTAAAAAGCTTAGGCATAAGACCATTTTATGTTGGTTTTTCTGCAGCTTGTTGTGTTGGAATTGTAAGTTATATCGGAATCATAGTACTAAATAATTTTATATAATTTTCTAAAATAAATATAATTTGTACTTATTAAGTAATAATTATATAAAATTCATAAAAAAATATGTCAATTTACCTTCCAATAGCTGAAATGAACGTCAATATTTTTCTTATTATCTTTATTGGTATGAGTATAGGGATACTTTCAGGAATTTTTGGNGTTGGTGGTGGATTTTTAATGACACCNCTATTAATTTTTTTAGGCATACCTCCAGTTGTAGCTGTTGGTTCTGAAGCTCCACACGTTTTAGCAACTTCAGTTTCAGGTTTTATTGCTCACTGGAGAAAAAGAAATGTTGATATAAAGATGGGTATATTCCTTTTAATAGGAGGTTTAATTGGCTCCACAGTTGGTGTAAATATTTTCAGTTATCTAAAAAACTTTGGGCAAATAGATTTAGTTATTCAGTTATTATTTCTTTTCTTTTTAGGTTTTATTGGTTTTAGTATGGCTTTTGAAAGCGCAAGAACNACAATAAAACACTATAGAGCAAGAAACACTAAAAGAACAAAACTGCATCAACATTCTTGGTTTCACGGACTTCCATTCAAAGTTCGCTTTCATAGATCAAAACTTTATATAAGTGCGATACCACCTGTACTGATAGGGTTCGCAGTTGGAGTAATGTCCGCAATGATGGGAGTTGGAGGAGGATTTATAATGATACCTGCAATGGTATACATACTTGGAATGCCAACAAGTATAGTAGTTGGGACATCTTTATTTCAAATCATTTTTGTTACCGCTAATGCAACATTCTTTCAATCCTACATAAATTATAATGTAGATATTGTGCTGTCTGCACTAATGATATTTGGAGGAGTAATTGGTGCACAAATTGGTGTAATTTTTGGGTCTAAATTAAAAGCAGAATATTTGAGAGGTATTTTGGCTATATTAGTACTGGGTGTCTGTGGTAAAATTTTTACAGATCTAGTTTTAAGACCTAATGATTTATTTTCATTGGTAATGATATGATATCAATATTTAATTTTTCAATTAATTTATTGATCGTAGTTTGTCTCTTCATATATTTTATTTTTACAACCATTGGTTTTAATCTGGAGAATATTGAATATTTTTTAATTCTAATAATTGTTATAAACTCATTTAACAAAATTTATATTTGGTCAAATTTCAGAGTATTTATTAAAAAAGATCTTAATAAAATATTTAAAGACATATTATTTAATGATTCATTTGCAAAACTAAGTATAGTTATTTTATCCACTGTAATTCCAATTTATATGCTTATGCAAAAAGATATATTAGTGATTGATATATTGATTGAGAAAGCATCTTTTTTATTAGTATCAATTTTTGCATTAATTGGATTTTATTTAGAATTTTATATTTTAGAAGTGACAAAAATAGATGATTAAAAATTTATATATAAAGTTTGCTTTTAATCTAACAATTTTATTGACTGTAATTTTTTTTTATAACTTTCTTCATGCTGAAGAAATTTACTTTGACTTATCTGAGGATAGTATTGAATTAAAAACAGATTTTAATGGAAAAGAAATTATTATTTTTGGATTACTAAAAAATGATCATGAGACACTTTTGACAATAAAAGGGCCGCCNTCAAAAATGAGAATACAAAAAAAAGAGAGGTATTTTGGAATATGGATAAATAATCAATACGTTACCTATAGTAACATTCCATCTTTATTCTTTTTATCCTCCTCAAAAGAAATTAACGAAATCTTGCCTGAATCGATATTAATTAATGAGGATCTAAGTTTTGAAAAAATTTTAAATAATAAGACTTTTAATCAAAATTTTATTTTCAAAAATGACCAAAAAAATTGGAATGAAAATTTTGTTAGAATAAAAAAAGAACAATCATTTTATAAAAGTTTTGAAATGAAAAAGGTCAAAGATAAATTATTTCAAACTAGCGTTTTTTTTCCAACAAATACAATACCAGGGATTTATAATGTTGATATTTACTATATAAGAAATAATACAATTATGAGTACTGATCAAAAAAATATAGTTATAAAAAAAACTGGTATAGGAAGTCAAATATTTGACTTTGCTAATGAAAATGCAGCTACATACGGAGTTTTTGTAATTATCTTTTCAATATTTTCAGGTTTTATTGCTGCTGCTTTATTTAGGAGAAGTAAATGAGTGATGATAGATATATTCTAGTTGTTGCAGATAATTCAGAAGAAATGAATACAGCTCTTGAATATGCTTGTGCAAGATCAAAAAAAACAGGAAGAAAGATTATAATTGCAACATTCATAGAGCCTTTGGATGTTCTAACAACCAAGGGTGTTACAGACATTATGAAAGAGGAAGCTAGAGAAGAAGCAGAAACAATTCTTAAAAAAGCTGCCTCATTTGTCCAAGAAAGAACAGGTGACTATCCTGCTCTCTCTTTAAGAGAGGGGGATACTATATCTGAATTAAAACAATTATTAGATGAGGAAAAAAATATTAATGTTCTTGTTTTAGCTGCCAATACTGATCCAAATAGTAAAAACCCTGGTCCAATAATAACTTCTCTGGTGAGTAATGAAATAACAAACCTAAGAATACCAATAATGATTGTGCCTGGAAATTTATCATTTGAACATATTGCGCAAATAACTTAAAAAAATGTCTAAAGAGATAGCTAAAATATTAGTAGATATAAAGTCTATTAATTTTTCATTTGATAAATATTTTACTCTTACATCAGGCTTGGCTAGTCCTGTTTATGTTGATTGTAGAAAAATTATTTCTTTTACAAAAGAAAGAAATTTTATAATTGATAAAGCCATAGATTATTTAACTAAAAATAATATTGAGACAGAAATTATTGCTGGTGGAGAGACCGCTGGAATTCCCTATGCTGCTTTTATTTCTCAAAAATTAGATAAACAAATGATTTATATTAGAAAAAAAACAAAAGGTTTTGGAAAAAACAAACAAATTGAAGGTGAATTTGAAAAAAATCAAAAAGCTCTTTTAGTTGAAGATCTAGCTACTGATGGAGGTAGTAAAATAATTTTTATTAACGCAATGCGTGAAGCTGGATTAAAAGTTAAAGATATATTTGTAATATTTTATTATGATATTTTTAATTTCAATGAATCAGAATTATTTAAATTAAATGTAAATATGCACTCACTGTGTACTTGGAAAGATGTAATAAATTATATTGAAAGTGAAAAAATATATTCTGAAGATAAGGTTTCAAACTTAAAAGAATTTTTAGAAGATCCAGAAAAATGGAGAAGCAAGTATGCGTGAAATAGTTGTTGTCAGTGGAGGTTTTGACCCAATTCACAGTGGTCATATAAAATTAATTAAAGAAGCTGCTAAACATGGTGAAGTTGTAGTTTTGCTAAATTCTGATTTATGGCTTCAAAAAAAGAAGGGTAAGGAATTTCTTCCTTTTATTGAAAGAACTATAATTATGAATGAGTTAAAAAATGTTATTGATGTTATAGAATTTGATGACGGAGATAAGACGTGCATCGATGGTCTTAAAAAAGTAAAAAATAAATATCCAAAATCAATTATTAAATTTGCAAATGGAGGTGATAGAAATAATAGTACAACACCAGAATCAATATTCTGTGAAAAAAACAATATACAGTTACTTTGGGGTATAGGTGGTGACAATAAATCAAATTCTAGTTCATGGATTTTACAAAAATGGAAAGAAGATAATTAAGGATATAATTTTCTTGTAACCCAACCATCATTTTCCNTACGGAATTCAAGTCTGTCATGCAATCTAAATGGCATATCTTGCCAAAATTCAATTAATATAGGTGCTACTAAGTAACCATTCCAATGTGAAGGTCTTGGTACATCATTATCTGAAAATTTTTTTTCAAACTCTTCTACTCTTTTAGTTAATGTCGATCTATCATCTAGTTCTTCTGACTGTAATGAAGCCCAAGCTCCTATTCTACTTCCTAGTGGCCTTGAATTATAATATTCATCAGCTTCAGCGTTTGAAATTTGTGAAACATTACCTTCTATTCTTATTTGTCTTTGAAGTGTTTTCCAATGAAAATTTAAAGCTACACTATCGTTGTTTTTAATTGCTCTACCTTTTTTGCTATTTGAATTTGTGTAAAAAACAAACCCTTTATCATCATATGATTTAAGTAAAACAATTCGCGAGCTGGGTTTGCCATCAGAAGATATAGTAGCAAGGTTCATAGCATTTGGATCATTGATTTCACTTTTCTTTGCCTCTTCAAACCATTCTTGAAAAAGTTCAATTGGTTTTTTATCAGAATTTATTAATTTTTGATTTGATTGCATATTATAGATATGAATATTATTTTATAAGTATATATATCTATATTTATAAAAAAACACTGATTTACAATATGTTGATGCAAAATAAAAAAGGTCTGATTATGGGAGTGGCAAATGACAGATCTATTGCTTGGGGTATTGCGAAAAAATTAGCAGAACAGGGAGCAGAAATTGCACTTACTTATCAAGGAGAAGCTCTTAAGAAAAGAGTTCAGCCACTTGCAGAAGAAATAGGGTCTAACACTATTATTCCTTGTGATGTTTCAGACTCACAAAGTATGAATAACGTTTTTGAAACACTTAAAAATAAATGGGGTGAATTAGATTTTCTTGTTCATGGAATTGGTTTTTCCAACAAAGATGAATTAAGAGGTAAATATTACAATACATCTTCTGATAATTTTAAACAAACTATGCATATATCATGTTATTCTTTTACAGAGGCTTGTAGGCTAGCAGAACCTTTAATGAATAATGGTGGATCAATTTTAACTTTAACATATTATGGATCAGAACAAGTTATGCCTCATTATAATGTTATGGGAGTTGCAAAAGCAGCTTTAGAGGCAAGTGTTAGATATTTAGCAGTTGATTTGGGAGAAAAAAATATAAGAGTTAATGCTATTAGTGCTGGGCCAATTAAAACTTTGGCAGCATCAGGAATAGGTGATTTTAGATTTATTCTAAAATGGAACGAGCTTAATGCTCCACTTAAAAGAAATGTAAATCAGCAAGATGTTGGAAATTCTGCTTTGTATCTCTTAAGTGATCTTGGGAGTGCCGTTACTGGTGAGATACAACATGTCGATTGTGGCTATCATACTGTAGGAATGGTTGCAGTTGATGAGAGTGAAAGTGTTTCAGAATTATTAGGTGAATTTACAAATTCTAAAAAATGACTTCTAATTCAATAGGAAAAATCTTTAACTTTACCACATGGGGAGAAAGCCATGGCAAAGCTATTGGTTGTGTTGTCGATGGAGTGCCATCAAACATAAATTTAACTGAAAAAGATATTCAACCCTATTTAGATAAAAGAAAACCTGGTCAGTCAAAATTTACAACTCAAAGAAAAGAAGAGGATAAAGTTGAAATACTATCTGGAACTTTTGAGGGAAAAACAACAGGTCATCCTATTTCTCTAATTATCTACAATCAAGATCAGAGATCAAAAGATTATGGTGATATCAAAAGTAAATTTAGACCAGGTCATGCAGATTATACATATTGGAAAAAATATGGCATAAGAGATTATAGGGGTGGTGGTAGATCTAGTGCTAGAGAAACTGCAATGAGAGTAGCAGCAGGGGCAATAGCAAGAAAAATCATAAAAAATAAAATTAAAAATCAAGTTGTAATAACAGGTGCATTAATTCAAATAGGTAATCATAAAATTAATTATGATAATTGGAATAATAATTTTATTCCAAAAAATAATTTTTGGAGTCCTGATAAAGAAATTATTAAAATATGGGAAAACGAAATACAAACTGCAAGAAAATCTGGTTCCTCTTTAGGTGCAATAATTGAAATTAGAGTGAAAGGTTTGCCAGCTGGATTAGGAGAACCTATTTATGAAAAAATAGACTCTGATATTGCTAAGGCATTGATGTCTATTAATGCTGTTAAGGGAGTAGAAATGGGAAATGGATTTAGCAGTGTTTATGAAACTGGAATTTCTAATGTTGATGAAATGAGAATAAAAAATAAAAAACCTTTATTTCTTTCAAATAATAATGGTGGAGTTCTTGGGGGTATTACAACGGGCCAAGAATTAATTACTAGATTTGTAGTAAAACCTACAAGCTCAATATTATCCCCAAAAAAAACAATTAATACAAAATTAAAAGAAACAACAATATCTACTAAAGGTCGTCATGATCCATGTGTTGGTATAAGAGCTGTTCCTGTCGGTGAAGCAATGGTTGCCACAACTATAGCTGATCATTGTTTAAGATTTCTTTAAAATACTATAAATCAAAAATTCTTTATTTCCTTTTGGTCCAGTTATTGGACTTTCGACTAAACCTACAACTTCAGCCTTAATTGTTTTTTTAAACCAATTCGATATATCATTACATACTTGTTCATGAATCAATGGATCTTTCACAATACCTTTTTTCAAATTTATTTTATTAGTTTCAAATTGCGGCTTAATTAGTGAAATAATCTCAGCTTTACTTGATAAAAGCTTCAGGCTAGGTTCTATAACCTTTGTTAGACTAATGAAACTAACATCACAGACTACTAAATTAATTTTTTCATGAATTATTGAGTTATCTAAATATTTAGCATTAAAATTTTCTATACTAATAATTTTTTTTTCTTTTTTTAATTTTTCATGAAGTTGATTTGTACCAACATCAATAGAATATATTTTTTTAGCATTTTTTTTTAAAAGAACTTCTGTGAATCCACCAGTTGATGAACCGATATCTAGACAAATTTTATTTTCAATATCAATCTTAAAATGATCAATCGCTTTGAGTAATTTGAATGCACCTCTTGATACCCATGGAGGATGTAGTTGTTTAATTTTTATTTTTGAGTTTTCATTAAAACTGTTACCACTTTTGGTAATAATTTTATCGTTTACATAAACTTGACCGGCCATAATCATAGATTGGGCCTTTGATTTAGTATCAGCTAAGTTTCTATCCATTAAAAGCTGATCAAGTCTTATTTTTAGATTTTTACTCAAATTTGAAAATTACTTAAAATCTTCTTTTGTAACTTTATTGTTTTCTTGCTTAATTTTTTTAATTTGGCTTTCAATACTTTTTAATTTTTCCTCACATGCTTTTTTTAAATTCATTCCTTCTTCGTAAAGTTTTACAGATTCTTCTAAATCAACTTCACCATTTTCTAATTTCTCTACAATAGACTCAAGTTTTTTTAAATTATTTTCAAAATTATTATCTTTATTCATTAGATGTATCTATTTTTGTAATATTTGATGTTTCTATATCATATATTAAAGCATAAACTTTATCATTACTTTTTATTGTAAACAAAATCCTATTATTATCAATCATATCTATATCTGTAATTTTATGCCCTTTTTCTAAATTTAAATTATAATCAATTAAATTTGTTTCTAAATTACTTTGTTTTTTTGTTGTTTTTATATACAAACCATAAACAAGAGCTAAAAAACAAATAACAATTAATATACCTAAAAATATTACAATAAATTTAAGAATTTTTTGAGACATGAACGAATTCTATAATCTTAAATTAACTATAAATAAACAATTAAGTTCACAAAGATTAGATAAAGTGCTCGTTTCAAAATTGGAAGGATATTCAAGAACACAAATAAAAACTTTAATATTAAATGGNAATGTANGTCTTGATGAAAAGGAAATAAAAGATCCATCTTACATAACTAAAGAAAATGAAAATTACTTTATAAATATTATCTTNAANCAAGAAACAAAACATTCAGCTGAAAATATAGACTTAAACATTATTTTTGAAGATGAAGATTTAATTGTTATAAATAAACCTCCAAATTTAGTAATGCATCCAGCTCCTGGAAATGAAAGCGGCACTCTTGTGAATGCTCTTATGCATTACACTAATAATCAACTAAGTAATTTAGATGATAATNCTAGACCAGGAATAGTCCATCGTTTAGATAAGGATACGAGTGGAATTCTTGTTGTTGCAAAAAATAATAATGTTCATATTAATTTAGCCGAACAATTCAAAGAACATACAATATCTCGTAGATATAAAGCAATAGTTTGGGGAACTCCTGATAATCAATCAATTGAAGGGTACATAGAGAGAAATAGAAAAAATAGAAAAAAAATGAGTTTAAATAATAAGGGTTTTGGAAAATATTCTAAAACCGATATTAAATTAGAAAAAACTTTTGGTATTGCTAGTTTAGTTGACTGTCATTTACATACTGGAAGAACGCATCAAATTAGACTTCATTTAACTTCTAAAAATTCTCCAATCATTGGTGATAAGATTTATGGAAAAAGTAAAATTAATCAATTTGGAAAAGATAAAAATACATTTAATAAATTCATGATTTTAAAAAATTTTGAAAGACAAGCATTGCATGCTTATCATCTTGGTTTTGATCATCCTACATCAAAAAAAAGGATGGATTTTGATATTGAAATTCCTGAAGATTTTAAGAATTTAATTGAATTATTGCTTAAATATTAAATTATATTTTATTTGTGATATAGGCGTATTATGAATTTACCAGTACTATCAAGTGAAGGAAATTTAGCAGTATACTTGCAGGAAATTAAAAAATTTCCGATGCTCACTGCTGAAGAGGAGTACATGTTAGCTAAACGTTATAAGGAACATGGAGATTCAGATGCTGCTCATAAACTAGTTACAAGTCACCTTCGATTAGTTGCCAAAATAGCAATGGGGTATAGAGGATATGGCTTACCTGTTACTGACTTAATTTCAGAGGGTAATGTTGGAATCATGCAAGCAGTTAAAAGATTTGATCCAGAAAAAGGTTTTAGATTAGCAACATATGCAATGTGGTGGATAAGAGCTCAAATACAAGAATATGTTTTACATAGTTGGTCTTTAGTAAAAATTGGAACTACCGCAGCTCAGAAAAAACTTTTTTTTAATTTACGTAAAATTAAAAATCAACTTACCTCAATTGATTCAGGTAATTTGTCACCAGAAAATGTTAGAGAGATTGCAACTAGACTAGATGTAAAAGAAGGTGAAGTAATCGATATGGAAAATAGACTTTTTACATCAGATCAATCTTTNAATGTTAAACTTGGNGAAGAACATGATACTGAATGGCAGGANTTAATAGAAGATAAACAAGAAACTCANGACAGAATAATTGAAAATAAAGATGANCTTNATTATCGAAGAAGTTTATTTTCAAAAGCTTTTGAAGTTTTGAACGAAAGAGAAAAAGAAATTATTAAACTTCGAAAACTAAGTGAAAATCCATTAAAGTTAGAAGATTTGAGTAAAAAATATAAAATAAGCAGAGAAAGAGTAAGGCAAATTGAAGAGAAAGCATTAGAAAAACTTCAAAAAGAAATTTCAAATATTAGATAAAGTTCCGTTTATATCAATTGTCTCCTTTCTGTCTGGCCCTGTTGAAACAATTGAAATGTTAGTTTCCATAAGATCTTCGAGTATTTTAATATATTTTTTAGCATTTTCAGGAAGATCATCAAATTTGTTAATCCCTGCTGTTGATTTTTCCCAGCCAGCAACTTTTTTATAAATAGGTTTGATTTTATCAAATAAAAATTCTTCACTAGGTAAATAATCATAGTGTTTGTTATCAATTAAGTATCCAGTACATACATTAATTTCTTTTAATTCATCTAAGACGTCAAGTTTAGTAAGTACAATNTCTGTAATACCATTAAGTTTAATTGATTGTTTCAAAAGTACACTATCAAACCAACCACACCTTCTTTTTCTTTTTGTGACTGTCCCAAATTCTTGACCTTTTTCACCAAGATGTTCTCCAATCTCNTCCATTAACTCTGTTGGAAATGGNCCTGATCCAACTCTAGTAGTATANGCTTTTGTAATTCCTAAAATTTTNTGGTTTTTTCTATCACTAAAACCTGTTCCAGAGAATATCTGACCTGATATTGTATTTGATGATGTAACATAAGGATATGTTCCAAAATCAATGTCTAACATTGAACCTTGAGCCCCTTCAAAAACAATGTTTTTATTTTTTTGACCTAATTCATTTATTATTTTCCATAATGGAACACTAAAAGAGTTAAGATAATTAGACATGGACAAAAGTTCTTCATAATAATTATGTGTAATTTTATGAATATGTTTTGAAATTTTATCTTTATGGAATTCATAAAGGTTATCAATTTTTTGTTTTAAAAATGTTGGATCTTTTAAATCACAAATTCTTATTGCTCTTCTACCTACTTTATCCTCGTATGCTGGACCAATGCCTTTCTTAGTTGTTCCTAGTTCTTTTTTTCCTCTTGTGGTTTCATTAATTTCATCAAGAAGTTTATGAATAGGTAAGATCAAACAAATATTATCAGCAATATATAAATTGTCTTCGTTTACCTCTATTCCTTGTTCTTTAAGATTATTAATTTCATTAATTAGTGCCCACGGATCTAAAACAACGCCATTTCCAATAGCACATTTTTTATTATTAATTATTCCTGAAGGTAATAGATTAAGTTTATAGACATTATTATCTACTTTAATTGTATGACCTGCATTATTTCCACCTTGGTATCTGACTATTAAGTCAGCTTTAGAAGAAATCCAATCAACAATTTTACCTTTTCCTTCATCTCCCCACTGGGTTCCAACTATTGTATAAAACATTAGATCTGCTTAACTATCTTATTCATCAAATAATACTTGATTCCAAANTTTTTTGCCTCTTTTTTTATATCANTATTATCTTCAAAAGTTTTNAATAAACTATAACCTTTATTTATTAATTTTTGTTTAATTTTATCANTTGTATTGAATGCAATTAAAATTTTTTTATTTTGATTGATTAAAGATGAAGATCTTAAAATTGTATCCATGTAACACGTGTATCCTATAGCAGTCTCAGAATTACTACCATATTTTAAATTATATCGGCCTCCTCCAGCTATTTCACCTCTTACATTTTTCGCAAAAAATGTAAATTTTATCCCCTTGTAGTAATTTTTATTTTTTTGTAAGTCAAAAAAATCTACATTTAAAGAATCATTCTTTGAAGTTTTAATTAGATTAGNNATTTTTANTAGTCTTTCNACTTCATTNTNATANCCTATTATTTTATTTAACTTTGANATATATTTTTTTTTATTTTGAATTGNNCCAGAACATAAATGTAAAGTTTTAAATGAATTATATAATTCATTTTTTTTCAATAACTTTAAACAATTATTAATATCTTTTAATTTAATATATTTTTTTAATTTATTTTTTAAATCTTTATTAGTTATTTTTTTAAGCAAACTATCGAGAAAAAATGGTGCTGTTATTTCAATAACAATATTTTTAACTCCAATTTTTTTTAAAGTTTCATAAGCAAGATTAATAATTTCTACATCCGCCTTATAGCTTTCAGATCCAATAATCTCAGCACCAACTTGTTGAAATTGTCTTTCAGGTCTTAAAATTGTTCCCACTTTTCTAACAACTTCTCCATAATAGCATAGCTTAAGTGGTCGTATTTTTTTTGCTAACCTAGATGAAGCAATTCTAATTATTTGTGGAGTTATATCATTTCGAATACTTAATTGATCATTTTTTTTATTTGTCTTTAAAGTTAGAGTATTACGATCTAAATTTTTACTAAACTCAACTAGTGGAGTCTTAATTAAAGTAAAACCATTATCTCTAAAATAATTTATTATGCTATTTTTGTATTTATGCTCAATAGATGCATCGAAATTTAGACTATCTTTAAAACCTGCAGGTACTAAAAATTTATTAACCAAGATAGGGCCTTACTAATCTTTTTATTTCTAAAGACTTCTTTTTAACCTCAGTAATTTCTTGTCCTTCAACTAGTATTCTTACTAATGGTTCAGTTCCAGATAACCTAACAAGAGATCTTATTTTTTTATTATTATATAGTTTATCATTTTTTAACTTACTAAGAATTTTTATCAGTTTGGTATTCTCTGTTTTATAGAGTAAGTTAATTTTTTCCTGAGCAAAGTCATCATACAAATCAAAAAGTTTACTTGCCTTATTTTT
>FUFK010896259.1_pt1 | contig 23940 bp, 36 predicted proteins | sample 1021851 | NCBI WGS metagenome assembly FUFK01 (sample SAMEA51879418, study PRJEB19060) | metagenome | reverse complement strand
CCAATAGTCGATCAAGTGTGCGGTATAAAGCTAGGCGAGCATGTTGTTTGTTTGACATCGCACGGAATGTCGAGGGTGCCAGAGCGTTACCTATTAGCGGGATGGAGCGTATAGATGCCTGATGTAATAGGTGCCATCAAGCTAATTGGCAGCATTATCATCGGTGCAGTCGAGACCGTTGGCGTTATTGCGACCGGCGCATCGTTTGGCGCTGTCGGTAGTATTATCGCAGGCACCGCCATTCTATCTGCACCCTTAGCAATCAAAGGTCTGATGCCCGATTTGACGATGCCTCAATCGGACACAGATCGCACAAGGCAGCAAACAGTCAGGGGGACAATAGAGCCACAGAAAGTGGTCTACGGGCAGGCATTAGTCTCTGGCCCTTTATTCTTTGTCGGTGTTGCAGGCACAGACAACAAAGATCTCTACCATGGTGTTGCCCTCACTGGGCATGAGGTGGAGGACATCACAGACATTCACTTCGACAACGAGGTGATAACCGATGCCCAAATTGATACCCAGGGCAGAGTCACGGCGGGTAATTTTGGCCCGACAACCGAAGCACCGTCAGAGTTTATCTGTACGATTGAGCGCAAGAAGGGCACAACGACCCAGACATCTAGCACCCTACTAACCCCAACGTTCACCGCTTTCACTAGCTCTCACAGAGCTAGAGGCATCAGCTATCTCGTTACTAAGTGGCAGATGACAGATTCATCGCAGGAGATGTGGGATCGGTTGACACCGAGAGACATCAAGGCGCTAGTAAAGGGCAAAAACGACATCTATGACCCTCGATTGGAGGTCGCTGCGGGAGGTTCTGCGGGAGGTTCGCCGACAAACACAACCTATCAAGCGTGGAGCGAAAACCCTGCTCTATGCGCTGCAAATTACCTCACAGATACGAAATTCGGCCTAGGTGTTGCTGCGAGCAAGATCAACTGGGCAGCAATCGTTACAGCGGCTGACATTTGTGACGCTACCGTTGCGATACCCAACAGCCAGACGCAAAAGCGGTTTACCGCAAACGGTGTTTTATACGCTACCGACAGCCACAGAGCCAATATCAACAAGATACTGTCGGCAATGAATGGCACTCTCATTTATGCCAACGGAGTGTATACCGTCCAAGCGGGTGCCTATGTCGCGCCGACTGAAGCTCTGACCGAAGACGATTTGGCAGGGCCGATAACCGTCAAGACAAGCGTAGAAAGAGGTAGCCGTTTCAACACGATCAGGCCTGTGTTTATCGACCCAAGCCAGAATCACAAAAGCGTCGAGGCACCAGAGGTGCAACTGACCAGCGCACTGAGTAGGGATAACAACGAGGTTTTGCGCAGAGACTTGCAGCTATCCTTCACCAATGACAGCTTCATGGCGCAAAGGCTTGCACACAAGCAAATCCAGTTAAGCGATCAGCAAAAGGTAATCAACTACCCTGCCAATCTTAGAGGTCTGCGTATACAGGTTGGGGATCGCGTTAGCGTCACGGTTAGCGATCTGAACTACAGCGCCAAGGTATTCCGTTGTGCGGCGTTTTCTTTCAGTGATACAGAAGATGGCGTTGTAAATCTAACGCTCGCAGAAGATGACTCTGGAAGCTACGCAGACCCAGCCGCGAATGAATACAGCACACTCTCGGCGAGTGGTGTCGTCACGGCGGGATTCAGAGGTGTCCCAGACCCCCAAAACCTCACGGCAACGTCTGGCCTCAAGCATATCGAGCTTAACTGGACGAACCCAAGCAATCCCAAGCTGTTTGAGACTATTGCAATCTATGCTTCTGCGGACTCCTCTTGGAACAATGGGCAACTGATTGGCGAGACTAGAGGGACTCAATTCTTCCACGATGCAGGTAACCCAGTTGACCCGCTCTCAATAGGCGACCAGCGATACTACTGGATCAGAGCCTTTGCCTATGCAGAAAACAAGAACAGCGCCAGCCCGTTTGTAAGGTCAGATCGCAACCCAGACAACGACACGTCAAATGTCCAAGCTACCGTCGGCCCAAACAATCCCAATTATGCCGACATCGTTGACAACACCCCGACGCAAAACCCGCCAGTCAATTTGACGCTCACTGAAACCACTGCACTGGGCAACGATGGCTCTGTGTTGCCTGCCATCAAGGTAAAATGGACTGCGCCGACACCAAACACATACGTCCAGTTCTACGAAGTGCAGTTCAAGCGCACGACTGCCGGTGAAATAGATTTAGGCGCGGTTGCCAACTCGTTTACTTCAACTGTTGATTATGGGTCTGTAGCAGACGCTACGACCATCGAGCTAAATTTCGGTGGCGTGAATGAAGCCATCTCAGGCGCTGATCCCGACTTTTCGTCGGTGAATGTTTATGGTCTCTCAACTGTCGTCACCGGCATGAAAGAGCTTGAGGAGTTCCAGTTCCGTGTCAGGGCTGTCACAGTTACCGGCAAGGTATCGGCATTCGTTACTCTCAACATTACGCTACAGGGCGACCAAACGCCGCCTGGTATCCCTGGCAACATCAGCGCGACCGGCGGCATCCAACAGATCAAACTCAACTACGATTTGCCGACTGATAGCGATTTGGCCTTCGTTGAGATATTTGAAAACACCGTCGACAACCAAGCTACATCGACNTTAATTGTCAAAACTAAGTCGGATCAGCACACCGTCACTGGCCTAGGTAATAACGTCACGCGATATTACTGGCTCCGAAGCGCGGATCGCTCTGGCAACTTTTCTGGGATTAGCAACTCCGTCAACGCAACGACACAAAAGATTGTGCTCGATGACTTGGCGCAGCCAGTTCTTGACCAGTTTGCAGCAGGAGATGCCTTCGGGATCGAACCTGTCAGCACCCTGTCAGGAGTTACGGGCGACCATGTGGGGCAAATCAAGTTCCTCACGACTACGAGTACTTTATTCGTTTGGACAGGCTCCTCCTGGAGTACAAACCTATTTACAGCGTCATCCGTAAGCCCTGGCGCAGTAACTGCTGCGTCGTTTGCGTCGGGCGTGGAGCCAGTGTCGGTCGTGTCTAGTCTGCCCAGCCCGACAGGTTATACGGGGCCGAAGTTCGTATTTAATACAGGCGACAGTCCGCCCAAAATATACCGCTATAACAGCGCGGTGCCAGAGTTTACGTCGCTAGTAAACACGGCGGATCTAACCGGCACGCTAGCAGCAGACCGATTCAGCAACACCGTGCGACCAGTCGAGGTGGTTTCATCCCTGCCGACGACAGGCAACTTCCAGGGTCGAGTCGTCCTGCTATCTAGCGACAACAAGGTCTATAGATTTACGGGCACCAGCTTCACCAAAGCGATCAGCGCGTCTGACCTTGACGATCAAGTGAATCTAGCTACTCAGGTGTTCGGACAGGTTCAAGCATCGAGCCTCACTGCCGGTCAAATCTCTAGCGCGTCCATACAAACGGGTGCGGTGGTCGCTGATTCCATCGCAAGTGGCGCGATAAGCGCGGTTAAGCTGGCAGCGGATTCCGTAACAGCAAATGCCATAGCGGCAAACGCAGTGACGGCCTCTGAGATTGCTGCAAATACGATTACTTCGGCACAGATCAACACTTCGCAGATTTTCGCTGATTCTGCGGTGATCGGAGCCATTCAAAGCGGCTCAATCACTACGTCTGCGGTGGTCTCGGCTATCGGTTCTTTCGAGTTCATTCAGACGGCTAACATTGCGGCAAATCAAATCACGGGCGGATTGATCGCCGCATCGACCATCGACGCTTCTAAAATGAACGTGACGAGTCTCGCGGCTATATCTGCGAATCTCGGCGCTGTTACTGCGGGGTCGATTAACGCGGCTCAGGTCACTGTCTCAAATATAAACGGGTCGAATATTGCGTCAGGAACGGTGCCAACCGCTAGGCTCGATGTATCAGGCATCATAAGTGCTGGCGGCATTTTGGTCGGTGGCGACAACATTTCGGCGCTGACGAACAACAGTGGTTTCATAACTGGCGGTCAGGTCAACAGCAATGTCACCGCTATATCTGGCGGNGTTATCACAACAGGTACGATTAACGCTAACCGTATCAATATAGATAACGTCACTTTAGACACCGACGGCGCTGGACAGCTAATCATCCATGCCGCTGGTGTTAACACGGCACAGTTAGCAAGCAACGCTGTAACTCAGGTCGAACAAGACCTTAACACAGGCAACCAAAACTTCACCGGCAACAGCAGCTTCCGCATATTCAATGAGATAGCGCGCGTCACGTTAACGAAAACAGGCGCTACAGTTCAGTTAGGCGGCAAGTTTATGGCGCGATCCCATAACGACCAATGCCTATGCCAGTTCAGATTGAAGCGCGACTCGACCACTTTGTTTACTTCTCAGACTTTCAGCGTCAGGCCTTCACCAGAGGGCATTCATGTCCCTATTGGTTTCATCGACGAGTCTGGCACTACAGGTTCGGTGACATACAAGCTCGAAGCTGGCCTTAATGATGAGCAGCAAAATTACAACGACGCATTCCTCTTTGCCTTGGAGACGAAGCGATGATCGATGACATGATTGTGCAAATTACAGAGCCAGACGAAATAGAAGAAAACGTCAGGGTCACAAGAGATTACGCGCTACAGATGTCCGATTGGACTCAAATGCCCGACTCTCCGCTCACTGNTGAGCAAAAATCAGCTTGGGCTGACTACCGGCAAAAGTTGAGAGACTTGCCACAACAATGTGCGTCGGCGAAATCGCTCGCTGATATAATCTTCCCAGAGAAACCGAGTAACTAAAAATGGCTACACAATTACAAATCAGGCGCGGCACCTCCACGCAGGTAGCCGCATTCACAGGCGCAGAAGGCGAGATCGTTGTGAACACGACCAACGATTCTGTCCATGTCAACGATGGCTCAACTCAAGGCGGGTTTGAGCTTGCGCGCGCAGATCTTAACAACGTATCAGACACCAGCTTGAACGCTGCACTCACAGGCAACACATTAAGTGCGTTGACGATCACCTCCTTGTCTGCAGTAAATTTCGCTACTGATGGCGGCACCGTAAAACTTGACGGCAACCATCCCGTTGCTACGGATAACGTAGCACTGGGTAATACTGCCCTAGATAGCAATAGTTCTGGAGATCAGAATACGGCTATTGGTGCTAACTCTCTGACGGCACTTACTGCAACAAACAACAATACTGGTGTTGGGTATAACACCCTTGCAGCAACTACCGGCGCAAAAAACGTTGCGGTGGGTTCTACTGCGATGGCAGTTAACGTCAATGGTTCTAATGCAGTAGCGGTGGGATTTGGTGCGCTAGATGCTCAAGCGCCTGCCACAGCGACAGATACTTATAACGTAGCAGTGGGTTATGATGCAGGTGGGGCAGTTACTACCGCAATTTACAACACCCTCATAGGGGGCTTAGCTGGCGATGCTCTGACTGAAGGCGGAAGCAATACCGCCGTAGGATTGTTGGCCTTGAGCACCGATACGTTGGGCAGCAAAAGTGTCGCAGTCGGCCAAGGTGCATTGTTCGCCCAAAACTACACAACCGCCACCGACAGCCACAACATAGCAGTAGGGCAAAACGCAGGAGCAGCAATCACCACTGGTGTTCAAAACACGATTTTGGGTGGCTTAGCGGGTGACGCCCTTACAGACGCTGACTTCAATATAGCAATAGGCTATGCAGCGTTAGGCTCCGATACGCTCGGTAATCGGAGTGTTGCTATTGGCCGCTCTGCTTTACAAAACCAAAATTTTAGTACAGCTACAAACACTTACAATGTCGCCGTCGGCTATGCCGCAGCAAGCTCAGTCACCACGGGAATTCAAAACACTATCGTGGGTGGCCTTGCTGGTGATGCAATGACTACTGGCGATTCTAATATAGCCGTTGGCTACCAAGCGTTAGGAGCGGAGACACAAGGCGACAGGAATGTAGCGATAGGGAATGCTGCCTTAAAGGATCAAAACTTCACCACCTCGACAGATGCTCACAACGTGGCTGTGGGTTGGACGGCAGGTACAGATATAACTACGGGGATTGAGAATACCATCCTCGGTGCTCAAGCAGGTGATGCTCTTACTGATGCCGATTTCAACGTTGCACTGGGCACTTTTGCTCTAACCGCTGACAAGTTAGGTAGCCGCTCAACGGCTCTAGGGAGAAGTGCGCTCGCTTCTCAAAATTTCACTACTGCCACCGATACTTACAACGTGGCAGTTGGCTTCAACGCAGGCACGTCAGTCACCACGGGAACTAACAACACACTTATTGGTGGTATTTCAGGTGATGCCCTTACCACGGGCAATAACAACACTTCTCTTGGTTATCAGTCTCTAAGCTCTGATACAAAAGGTGATAGGGCCGTAGCTATAGGTTTAGGCGCGTTAACTGCACAAAATTTCACCACAAACACAGATAATTATAATGTTGGTGTGGGTTATTTTGCTGGTGGAGCGGTCACCACGGGAATCTTCAACACCATCGTCGGCGGTCTTGCCGCTGATGCGCTTACTGAAGGGACAAGAAACGTAGCCGTCGGTAAAGATGCACTAACATCGGATACTTTGGGCAGTAGGTCAACCGCTGTTGGTTTTGCGGCTTTATTTTCTCAAAACTTCACGACTGCAACGACTTCTTACAATACCGCAGTAGGCGAGCAAGCAGGTCTCAACGTCACCACGGGACTCCAAAACACGCTTTTGGGCGCTCTTGCAGGCGATGCTTTAACAGATGCAGATTTTAACACTGCTGTAGGTGTTGCTGCTTTGAGTGCTGATACGTTAGGTAGCCGATCAACGGCTATCGGTAGATCAGCACTCACTGCACAAAATTTTACTACGGCCACCAATGCCTACAACGTAGCCCTTGGCTTTAATGCTGGAGTCTCAGTCACCACGGGAAAGGGCAACACCCTTCTTGGTTCTTATACGGGTTTTTCATTAACGAGTGGCGTTAATAATACCTTTGTTGGCTTCGAAAGCACTGAAGAATTTGCCGCAGGGCACCTCACGACAACGGGACAAGGTAATACCTACGTCGGGGCAGGAAGTGGTAGTCGAATGACAACTGGTTCCAAGAATTCTATTTTGGGAATGTTCAACGGCAACGAAGATGGCTTAGACATGCGTACCGCAACCAACCGCGTCATCCTATCAGATGGCGATGGTCAAGTCGGTTTGGAATTGAATATAAGCACTGGTGGGCAGGCGATTATTCAAAGTGACGGTATATCAAGACTAGGGGCAGGACAACAACTTTTATCTGCCACAGACTACGATGATGTTTTGTTCCCAGGCATGTATCGAATTGACAACAACGCAACGAACGCTCCAACGACTAGCTTCCATGCAGTGGTTGTTTTTGGCAACGCTGGAAACGTTACTACTCAGATCGCAGTAAAACTTCAATCCACTGAAGTTTATGTTCGATCTTTCAACAATGCTTTTACAAGCTGGACTCGCATAGACACATAAGGGCTAGGCATGTATTTATATTTCAAACCTGACGGGACTCTGTTTATTCGTAGTAAAAAACGAATTACAGAGGATTTAGATCCTTCTTTGACAGAGATGTTAGTTGATGATGATCTTAGTCTGACTAAAGAGGGCGAACCAGACTCAGAGGGTATAGTTGCTCTCCGAGAAAAAACGAAGTCAGAAATAGAAAATTCTCTGACATACGCAAACAAACGAGTGACGGCATACCCCTCCATCGAGGATCAACTAGACAAATTATATCACGAAGGAATTGACGCTTGGAAAGCTGACATACAAGCGATTAAAGATAAATACCCTAAGTCGTAGGAGCAAAAGATGTCTGAAGAGGCTAGAACCGAAGAAGAAAAAGCGAAGATGTACCAGGCCATGTTAGATGGCGCTAACGTTATTACCAGTGTGCTAGATAAAAATAACGAGTTTTACAACGACATGACGAATGCTGAAAAGCAAGAGCGTGTGCTGCGGAGTGCTGGATACTTAGAGTACGGCAAGGCGTTAGGCGACTGGGGGTCAGAAGACTTTAGCGCCATCGACTCTGCTGTTGCCGCCGCAAAAGCATATACGCCGTAAAACGTCGGTGAGATTAAATGGACGTTAGTTCGGTTGGAGAATCTGCAAAGATTTCTTGGAAACAGGTCGCAGTGCAGAAACAAGAGCGTCTTAGAACAGGCGCGGAAGGCCAGCAAATAAGGGAGGCTGTAGAGACCATCATGCCTGTGCTGTACACGCAGACTGGTGCGACCATTGAGGCGCAGCCTCTTGCATCAATCAAAAGGGTGAATGTAAGCGTATGAGTGACAAGGGCGAACAAGCACTGAATGAGGTGAACGCCCATGAGCGCGAGTGCGCGCTTCGATACGAGCGAATCGAAGAACGCTTAGCAGAGGGTAGCGCCAAATTTAAGCACCTTGAGAACCTGATATATGGCCTTTACGCGCTGATCTTAGCGGCAGCGTTGCCGCAATTCTTTATGGGGTGAGCCATGATTATTGAGTCTGTTGCTGCCGCTGGCATGTTGCTCCAGCAGATCAATTCGGTGATACAAAACGTCAATGAAGGAAAAGCCAACGTGCAGCAAGCGATGGCTCTGGTCTCAGAATTTGGAGAAGCCTTAAATACCTTTGAAGTAGAACGCAAAAGCTCAGCGTTCAATGCGCTTTCAAAGAACGACATCCTAAAGCTGCAAATGCTTCGCAGGAACCAAGAGCGGTACCAGAAAGACCTGCGAGACTTATTGCTTGTCGCCGATCCAAAACTCTTAGAGGATTATGACCGCGCAATACGACAGCAGGAACAAGACAGGAGGGCGCACCAGAGGCTCATGGCAAAACGTAAGCGTGAAAGACAGGTATTAATTCAGCAAATACTCGTTGGCGGGACGACTCTTATCATTGGAGGAGGTATCGCAGTCCTAATTTTTGTTTTGATCCTAAAAGCCTTCGGGTGAGCGTAATGGAAAAAATACTGTGGGCACTTCTAATTACCGGCATCGCAGGGCCGACACTTATGTTTAGCTCTTACTATTTTTGGCAGTAAAGTATGGTCATGGCATTCCTACTGGTAATGATCGTCGAGGGCGAGCAAATAGCTGGGCGATTTCACTTCAGAAACGCCTATCGATGCAACCAGATGGCCTATCTACTTGAAACCGGAGCAATAAGCCCAGTAGATAAGCGGCGTGTCTATCAGCCACAAAACAACCTGAGCGCGTACTGCATCCCCGTCAAAGTGCCAAAAACGACCACTTTCTATGATTAACCAAAAAGGGTAGCATATCCAAAACGGATAAGGTGCTGCCATGATTACGATAGATGACGTGGAATATACTGAGGAGAATTTAAGCCAGGATGGTGTCATTCGCGCAAAACGCATTAATCTCTTGCGGGAGCGTCACGTTGCGCTGATCCTGGAGGCGCAGGAAACTGAAAACTCTATCATGTTCCATGCGCAAGCGATCAAGGCAGAAATGGAGGGGCTAAATCATAATCAACCCCCCATTGATTCGGAAGTGTTAGAAGCCGAAGCCGACGGGTAGACCAGCTTCCCTCCTGATAACCATGAGACCTAGCGTGCCTTGCTGAGCATGGTCGTCAATATTTTCAACGACGTAGTTTACTAGCTCCTCAATCCAAGGCTGAACCATAGGCGGGCGTGGCGCATCAGTTGCTTGCCCCGTTTCGTTATACAGCTTCATTCCTAGCTTGTGATCCAGTAGCCGTGAAGCAATCATTTCGCTATCCGTTGATTTCTTGGAAGTTGGTTGCTCAGTATTTCTTGAAGCATTTGCGTGCAATTGACCCTTGATCTCTGCGATAGAGGGGAAGAAATTTTGGGAAGGCTTTTCCATCAGGTCAGCCAGAGCGTTAATCAATGCGGCCTCTGACTCTCTGCCAAGGATCTCAAAGTAAATAGGCCGCTGCTCCGCCCATTCCTTGCGCTTTGATGGTTTGATCGTCAGCCATTTGTGGAATGCCTTATCGAATGTTCGCTCGTCCATGCTTGCTCCTTAAAAGGGTATATCGTCCTCAAAGTCGTCATCTATAGGTTGATTACTGTAGTTCGGCGGGAATGACGCTTGCGGCAGCGGCGTTTGGTCGCTTTGCTTTCTAGGTTCGTAGCTTCTACCTTGCTGCTGCTGTTTAGCAGCATTATAACCTTCTTTCACCGCTCGATAATCGTCTGCGCCGCTTTGACGTTGAGGCTTCTGTTTCACATGGGCGTAAAACGACCCGTCGCTTTTCTTGGTTTTTAGCACTAGTCGAACCGTGCCGTCCTGCTTTTGAAGCCACGCGATCGCTTGTTTTGGGTTAATAACAATGTCGCCTTTTACAAAGTCAGGCTGATTATCATTTGGCGGGAATATCCGCAGTCCATCCATCCACTCTATATCTGACATCATCTTATCCTTAGTAAGTCCAGGTGCTGTTGTGTCTCGCTAGTCATTTCATTGAACCAAGAAGGCTTGAGCGGCGGTAAGTTAGTCGCGTCTACGTCCGCCGACTTTTGCTTCCTCGTCCTGAAAAAGCCGTCATGCTGCGGATGTTCCACGTGGAACAATCGAGCATAGAAAGCGCGATAATTGTTGTTAATCTTGAAGTCGTCAGGGCCGTAATCGCCAATGCTGACACCCCACCTGATCCGCTCAACCACTGCGCTCGCAGAAAAGTTCTGACGGCCTGCGTTTATTAGCTGGAATGTAAGTCTTTTGAAGGCTTCGTAAACCCAAGGATTCTCTTCATGGTATCGGTCGAAGTCTGCCTGCATTTCGTCTAATCGAGTGTCCATTATTCCTCCTCTGATCTGAAATAGTCCTGCTTTCGAACATAGGTTCTGATCTCAGATCCGAGCCTATTCCAGACTACCGTATACATATCATTGTCTTTTATTAGCTCATTCCAAAGCTGAATTAACCCATAATGGTCTTCTTTCTCATACGCCTCATTGATTGCCCTGTAGTATTCATACACAGAGTCTTCATCGACTTTTATTTTCATCTCATCAATAACTGTCTTTGCCACACTAGTCGGGCGCTTCCAGCCGTCTTTGTACTGCTCTGGTGTCATCGGTGGCCCGTCGCGGTACAAATACCTACCGATGCCCCATTTTACCGCTGCGCGTTTGAATGAATCGGAAAAACCGCCCTTTTCGCCCTCGATTTCCGTATCACCCGCACCATCAGACTTAGCTATCCATCGTCCTTGTATATACAGACTTAGTGTGCAGCACGTCTTGCCGTCGATGCTTTTATAGTCATCAGACCAGTTGTCTGGCCCTAAAACTCTGTCGAGGCGGTGCATCACTTGCCTAGCGTCGAGATAATGAAATGTTTTACCCTTTTTGCCGACGTAGGATTTCACTTCGTTAGTGGGCCAAGGCATCTTCAAAAAATAGCTGACCTCGTCAGCGGTCTTTTCAGTTGGCTCAGGGTCATAATCTGGCTCGTTTGGATCAGTCACGTCAATGTCTGGGTAGGTGGTACTCATGCTCGCCCCTCCGTTATACATCCGATTTCTCTGCCGTTATGCTTAACGAAATATTGTCGCGCTGAGTTGGAATTGATGAAATCAGCGGCAACCTCAACCTTCGCTTTGCCGTCTCTGTACTGGTACGCAAAGAAGCTAAAGCCTTCTCGCTCAAGCTCTGTAGCATACTGATCCATCTCGGTATTTACTTCTGCGATCAACCCAGAATTTAGGCTTCGGTATTCGCTACAACCATACAGGTGTAGATTGAAGTCCCTAGCGATCACTCGAGCCTCACCACCATCGCAGTATCGGCAATAATCGATCCTTTCGTCTGGGTTAAAGGTTTTCGGCTCGCCGCATTCGCATATATCCGCGTCTGGCAAATTCCACGGCGCTCTCGGGTTACAGCTGTCTTCGTCTGCTCTGTCTAACACGTTTTTCTCCTGTTGTGTTTACACCAAAAGTTTAACTGATATAAAGCATGAACGAAAGGTTTATTTAACGAAAAGTGTATGTTATCTTGCGGGGATGGATAGAAGCATTTACCAGGCAATCATTGACAGCAGCGGCGAAGATAGCCAGTCTGCGTTTGCAAGGCGTTTGGGAGTAAGCCCTCAGATGCTGCAAAAGTGGCGCAACAACCAAGTGCCTGCGCACTACGTCGTGAGAATGAGTAAGTTGACTGAAGGAAAGGTCACGCCTCATCAAATTAGGCCAGATGTGTTTCTGGCTCAATGGCGAGTTTAGACCGAGGTGTGCTTTCACCTTTCATGCACTCCCGCTGGTGTGGTCGAATGCGGACGGGCCGAGTGACGAACACACACTCTCCTGCCTCTGCCTGTGGAGGTGCCCGAACACAGGACTCCCAGATCGCAGGCAATCCCTGCTCCAGCCTGTTCCCGTCCAGGTGATCGAAGGCGGGTTTTGCAAGCGGGTGTGATGCCGTTGGATGACTTAGGTAGCCAACGGAGACTACGAGACACAGTAGCGAGCACCGCCGACAGTTAGTCTGGCTGACTAGGCATAGGGGACACCCGACAGGTGGAACCCAAAACGCGAGCCAGAGGTTTTTGTGCTATTGCCAGGCGCAGGCTGGTGTGTGACTGAAAGGAAAATATGGAAGACCGGTTAGCAAAGATTCTTAACTCTCTCTCCGAGAGATGTGACAAATGGGAACAGTTAAGTCGCGAAGCGATAAAGCTGGATGCAAACTTTAAGAGCATGGAGTCCGCTTCTAAACTCGCGTTTATGCAAGCGGGAGAGAGCGCAGTGAAAGCGGAAGCAATGCTAAGGTCGACGAAAGAGTGGGCTGAACACTACGAGGCTGTTCAAGTAGCTAATCTTGCAGTCGCGAGAGCTAATAAATCTATCAGCATTTGTGAGAAGTCATTTGATGCAGAGCGCACTCGTCAAGCTAATCATCGCGGTATTGTTTGATGCCTAAAACACTGAGAGCTAAGGCGCTCGAAAAGATCCAGTTGCTTGCTCGCTTACAAGCCTCTAACGATAGCGGTTTCTGTCGTTGTGTGACCTGTGGAAAGGTTGACCACTACAAAAATATGGACGGCGGACACTTTATTTCAAAAGGCTCGTCTAGCCGCTGGGCACTAGAGATAGAGAATGTGCATGTACAGTGCAAACCGTGTAATTCCTGGCATATGAAACATGGCACCGCTGCCCATACATATACCTTATGGATGATTGACTACTACGGCAGGGACTTCGTAGATCATATGATCGCCACAAAGAAAGATGTCCACAAACTTTATGCTGCTGACTATCGGGACATGATAGAAGACTTTAATCAGCAGATTCTAGGGCATGAGCGTCGGCTAGGACTTCGTGGATCTCTTCGCTCGATAAATGCGGAACCGACGAATCCCAAACTCGTAAGCAGTGATGGCTAGTCGTTTCTGGTAATAAAAGCCAAACGCCACGATCCTCGCAAGCAAGCATCTCTGCTTCTTCCTTGTTTTCAGCCGTGACCGATATGTATTTGGTGACTAGCTCATGATATAGGACATGATATTTAGGCACGGCGGCGCTTTCTCTTTGTGTGTGTGCGATTGTATTTTGGATCGAATCGTCGGATGAGCTTTCGTTCCCAATAGTTCAGATGCTTTTCCCTACAGTGCAAAATGCGGAAGCTATCAAACGATTTTAGCTTTTCCTTATCGTGCTGGGTGATCCTCCCATAAGGGTGAATGCTTTGCCCTACGTAAACGATTTCATCGCCCCAAAAAAGCAAATAGACACCAGGTCGGATAACACTATCACGATACTGCCGCTTTTTGCTTCTGTGATAACCTTCTGGCGTTGGCATCGGCCAAGGTTTTTTTGTCCTAGGGTTTACGCTTAATTGTATGGGGGTTATGGGTGGTTCTGGCTTGCTTGGCCTGGGAGTCCCGCCAATTTGTATCGACGAGTTCGAACCGTCATGTATGCGTAGGCTTCCGCCTATTTCTACGTTACCGCTACCAAAACAAAGCACATTTTTACCAGCAGCGTACAGAGCAGGGTGATTGAGGTCTGCCGGTTTCCATGGCGACTTAAATTTTTTGGACTTTTGCTCTTTGCGATATTTGTCGATGATTTCTACTGATTTGACTTTCAGCACAACGTCGATGTCGAAGCCGTTATCCTTTAGGCACTGAATGGCTTGTGATGCGTGTACCACATCAGCTAGACCGCCAGAGAACGCGCCTTGCACAAGCGCCACGTTAACAGTCTCTCTTGAGGTCTAAATAATCAGCGTGAGTGCCATCGCACACGCGCTCAATGTATCGTTTTTCGCTGGCGAGAGCGTCCTGATAATCGGCCTCACCAATATAGCCAAACGCTAGAACAATCAGGAGAATCAAAGGGTATCTCAGTCGAATTGCCACGGTAGATCCTCCCATTTCTCAGATTCTTTCTCAGCGTACTGCTGGGCTTCTTCTTCGCTCATGCCCTTGTCGATAGCCTCCAAGTAAAGGTTTTCAAGTAGCACGTCTCTGTAGTGATTAGACATTTATCCAATTCTCCTCGTTTGGAGCTACAATATAAACCAAAAGTTTAAAGAATAGCAACAGCAAAATAAACTTTTTATTTACGATTCTGCTAGAATAAAGGACAGCAAATCGGTAAAAATGCGGCTTTTACTATCCTTGAAGGCAAGTTCAAATGAAGGTAGTGATCGAGAGATTCGCGTATGCGCCAGAAGGAACGGCAGGGAAACTGACCGTTGAGGGTGCTGATATAGACTTCTCATGCTTCACGGTAGAGAGAGCATGGCGCAACAACGAGCCTTGGGTGTCCTGTATTCCAGAGGGCGAGTACGACTGCGAGGAGTACAGCAGCGACAAGTACCCAGACGCGGTGCAGGTCAAGGACGTGAAAGGCAGAACGCATATACTATTTCACTCAGCAAACAAGCCGACACAGTTGGCAGGTTGCATAGCGCCAGGGCTAGGATGGGGATTCAACGGGCAAGCACCATTCGTTAACAACAGCAGAACAGCACTTGAGCGATTGTTTCAGGCAGCAGGCAGGGATTTCAAGCTGAAAATCACCAGCGTGTCAGGCGTGATGCCCAAAGCTACAAGGGCGAAGAAGGCAGATGGCGGCTAAGCGGCTACAAGATGGCTCTATCCACGCCGACAAAGACTTAGATGGTGATGGTGTGGTGAGTGACTCAGAACTGGAAACCTCAGAGAAGCTACAAGAGATGCAGCTAGCGCATGAGAGAGCAGACGCACAGAGAGCTATGAGTTGGTTCGCGTTATGGGGAATGCTGCTTTATCCAAGTCTAGTTGTTGGGGCCGAGTATTTCGGCCTTACGCAAGCTAGTTCGATTTTGGGTGATATGGCTGCGGTGTACTTTGTGAGTGTCGCGGGCATTTTGGCGGCCTTTTTCGGGGCGCAGGCTTGGTCAAACAGGAGTAACGGACGATGAGCCTAGTCGGTCAGCTTATAGGGCCAGTCACGGGATTACTTGATAAATTCATCCCAGACGCAGACACCAAAAACAAGTTGGCCCATGAAATTGCCACGATGTCTGAGAAGCACGGGCAGCAGATTGCCCTGGAACAAATTGAAGTTCTCAAGCTCGATGCAAAGGGCAACTGGTTCCAATCATCTTGGCGACCGCTCGCGGGATATACTTGTGTGTTGGGTTTGATGGTCAATTTTTTGGTGGCTCCCATCGCAGCAGGATTCGGTGTAGTGATCCCGCAAGCTGACGCGGGGGTCATGATGCCCTTGCTTCTTGGGATGCTAGGGTTGGGTGGTGCCAGATCTTATGAGCGCGTCAAGGGAGTCGGCAAGTAATGAAGCACACCGCCAGGAGACTGAACCCAAAGATATGGGAACGAGCCAAGGCTAGAGCTAAACGAAAGATGGGGGGCAAATGGTCAGGCAGAGCAGCACAACTAGCTGTTCGGTATTACAAGGATGCCGGCGGCAAATACGCTGGTAGAAAACGGGCCAGCAATAAGCTGAGCCAGTGGACGAAACAAGACTGGGATTATGTCGGCAAAGAAGGCAAGTCTCGTTACCTACCTAAAGCGGCTCGCAAGGCGTTATCTTCGGGACAAAAAGCAGCAGGATCGAGAGCAAAGAACAAAGCCACAAGGGCGGGCAAAGGATCGGCTCGCTACACTGAGGCGGAACGCAAAGCAGTCAGAAGGGCGACCAAAGGATGAAGGGAATCACTCACTATCGGATTGACGGCACACCNTACGAGGGNGAAACCCATGCGATGCCAGGAGGCGTTTTGCATACAGGTGCCAGCCATGATGCAAGCAGNGTNCGCGTGTATCACTTCCAAGAGCTATCACCAGAGGCAAAGCGAAATGCNATGATGCTGATGGTGGAGGCCAACAAAAAACGCTAATGGCTAGACCATTGACGGACATTGACTGGCAACAAGTGGATAAAATGTGCGAGATCCACTGCACTGGTGAGGAGCAAGCGAGCATCTTGGGTGTGGATTACGACACCCTCAACGCAGCATGTAAGCGCGACAAGGGAATCGGTTTTTCGGACTATTTCAAGCAAAAAAGCAGCGGCGGCAAAATGAGCCTGCGAAGACGGCAATATACTTCCGCTATGGATGGCAATACAACGATGCTGGTTTGGCTGGGGAAGAACTGGTTAGGTCAAAGCGATATGCCAGAGCCAGAGCCACAAGACCTACCGCCTATCGTCATCGAGCGGGCTGATGAAGCTAACAAAGCCACAGGATGACATCTTTTTCGATGAGACAAGGTTCCGAGTGGTCGTTGCAGGGCGGCGGTTTGGCAAAACCTTTCTCTCGGTGCATGAGCTAATAAAAGCGGCGCTATCAGGTCACGACAAGAACTGTTGGCTAGTCTGTCCCACATACAAAGCAGCGAAAGAGATTGCGTGGAACATGCTCAACGATGCACTGCCAGATGGATACGCGACGAAGCGCAATGAGACTGCCTTATCGCTCACACTTCGCAATGGCTCAACGATCTCACTGAAGGGCGCAGAGAAGCCTGATAACCTCAGAGGGCGAGCCTTAGATTTCGTTGTGATGGATGAGTTCGCTGATATGCGGCCAGAGGCATGGTTTGAGGTGCTTCGACCGAGCCTTAGCGATAGGCTAGGGTCTGCATTGTTCATCGGCACACCGAAGGGGCGAAATCATTTCTACGACCTATGGACGCGAGGCGCGGACAAAGAGGAGGGCTGGCAAGCCTTTCAGTATACGACCATCGAAGGCCGTAATGTTGAGGCGGCTGAGATCGAGCAAGCCAGATCAGACCTAGACGAGCGAACCTTCACGCAAGAGTACGAGGCGCAGTTCGTCACCTACTCAGGAGTGATCTATTACGCATTCAACAGGGAGGAGAGTGTTCGCAAAGGGTTCTTATCCGACGAGCTACATATCGGCATGGACTTCAACCTTGATCCGATGAGCGCAGTCGTTATGGTCAAAGACGGCAGCACGATGCACGTTATAGACGAAATCGTAATATACGGCTCAAATACTGATGAGATGGCAGACGAGATCCTGCAACGTTACCGACAGCATCAGGTCACGATCTATCCAGACCCAGCTAGCAAGCAGCGCAAGACCAGCGCGGGCGGTAGGACTGATCTATCCATCCTGCAGAACGCTGGCTTTCGGGTTCGTCTACGCAACAGCCACCCTCCAGTGAGAGATCGAATCAACGCCGTTAACAGTAAGCTCATGTCATCGACAGGGCATCGCAGCTTGTTTGTCGATCCGAAATGCAAGCAGGTCATCTCATCACTTGAGCGTCAGACGTACAAAGAGGGTACAAGCCAGCCAAACAAAGAGGACGGCTTCGACCACATGAATGATGCGCTGGGCTATGCTATAGAGTATCTTTTCCCGATTCGCAAAGAGCGCACCACAGAACAACCGACTAGGTGGACGGCATGAAAAACCTGGAGTATCAGCACCCCGACTATGACGCGAACCAAGACAGGTGGGAGTTTTACCTGCGGTCATACGCTGGGGGCCAAGAGTATAAGAACGGCAGTTATCTCACTGGCTACCAGAACGAGTCCGAAAACGAGTACGCCAGGCGGATCAGTCTTACACCTATCGACAACCATTGCCGCAATGTCGTCCACATTTATAGCTCATTTCTTTGGCGTGTCCCACCAGTGCGGGTATACAACAGCCTTGACGGCAACCCTGCTCTGGATGCGATGGTCAAGGATGCCGATTTAGATGGTATGAGCCTCAATAGCTTCATGAAGCAGGCTCAAATATGGTCGAGCGTTTACGGGAATATCTGGATACTTGTAGATAAGCCAGAGAGTAACGCAACGACAAGAGCGGAGGAACTAGAGCAAGAGATTCGGCCTTATCTTTCACTGTTCACTCCTGAGAATGTCTTTGACTGGCAGTTCGAGCGGACACCATCAGGGCGGTTCGAGTTGACCTATTTGAAGCTCCGCGAGTCAGTGGATCGAGAAGACGCTACGACTATCGTGAGCTACTTCCGCATATGGCGAAAAGACATGATCCAGTATTGGAAGTCGGACGGTGATCGCGAGACCATGATGGAGGAGAAAGAAAACCCGCTAGGCGTAATTCCTGCGGTGTTTTTGCCCGCAAACAGATCAAACACAAGAGCCGTTGGCATCTCTGACTTGTCTGACATCAGCTACATGCAGCAGGCAATCTATCAAGAGCTTTCAGAGATCGAGCAGCTAATACGGATCAGTAACCATCCTTCCCTAGTTAAGACATTCGACACTGATGCGAGTGCAGGTGCTGGCGCGGTGATAAACGTCCCTGACGACTCAGCCGAAGCAATGAAGCCCTTTCTCCTGCAACCTTCTGGCAACAACATCAAAGAGATCAGAGAGTCTATTAAGGACAAGGTAGAAGCTATCAATCGCATGGCGCATATGGGAGCGGTCAGAGGCACTGAGGCGATGACCCAATCAGGCGTAGCAATGCAGACAGAGTTCCAGATGCTCAACGCCAAGCTCTCCGAGAAAGCCGACTTGCTTGAGCTTGCAGAGGAGCAGATGTGGCGATTTGTCTGCCGCTGGCTAGATGTCACGCCAGATGTCGAGGTGTTTTATCCAGACTCATTTGACGTGAGAGATTACGAGAAAGAGCTATTGTTCTTGCAGCAGATGAAGGCTAGTGGTGTGCGATCCGCTACGTTGCAGCAAGAGGTGGACAAGCAAATCGCAGACCTTGTGCTCGATGACGAAAATTTGATGCGGGCGCACGAGGAAATCACCGCAACGACGCAGGTACTTGGACAGTTCCCTGTAGCTGAAGAATGACCCCAGACGAATATGCAGAGATCGTCAATCGGCTTGCCGACTCGCATCGAGGGCGCATAGCTGATGTGCTGCAACGACTAGAACAGCGCGTTGCGGAAATTGCTGGCTCTGCCCCAGTTCGTCAGGGCGCGTTGTTCGATCTAGCCTACGCCTTGCAAGCTCGAAACCAGATCAGAGGCGCTCTCACTGACGAATACCTAGTCGCTGTTCAACAGCTTATTGAAGAATACCCAGGCTTGTACGCGAGCCAGTACGAGATGTTCTCAGAGCTAGGTGACTTTATAAGGGTAGAGCCAGAGATCATTTCGGCCTTGCAGCGTCAGTCGTTCCAAGGCTTCGAGGCTATAGCAGAGCAACAGTTAGACGTTTTGGCGAATGGTGTCTATCGGTCAACCTTAGTCGGGGAGAGCCGAGATGTACTCATCAAAGAGTTGAGAGGGTCAATCAATGGAATCTATCAAGCGAGCGATCAGGAAGAAATTAGAAGACTTGTGGCAGTGGCTCAAAACGCTACCGGACAGGTTAAAGAGGATGCAATTCGGACTCTACATAATAGATATGCTGCTGATCGCGTGGGCAATAATATGCGGCGTTATGCGACAACTTACGCAGAAGATTCGCTCAGTCAGTTCTCAGCTAGCATCACGGCTAGAACGGCTGAGGAGATGGGGATAGAAACCTTTGAGTATTACGGCGATTTGATTACTGATTCACGGCAATTCTGTCGAGACATCATCAACGAGACGAAGCAGAAAAACCAGTATACAAAAGCAGAGATAGAGGAAATTTGGACGGAGCAAACATGGGCTGGCAAGGCTCCAGGCAATCCGTTCATTGTTAGGGGCGGCTACAACTGCCGTCATCATTGGCTACCACTAGTGGAGGTTTGAGATGCCATATCATGCAGGTCACGACAAAAAGAAGAAGAAGAAAAAGAACAAGCGACCGATGGGGCGCAAGCGTAAATAACGCAAAGGTTGACAATTTACCCGAAAGGGTAAAAATAACGCCAACTCAATAGAGGTTATCGCTACATGAGCGACGAAATCATGGAAGAAAGCGTTGATACTGAGCCAGCGCAAGAAGCACCCGCTCAGGAATCAAAGACCTATACTCAAGAGGACATGGATCGAGTCGTATCAGACCGCCTTGCCCGAGAGCGTAGGAAGTTTGAAAAGCAGTTAGACGGCATCAACTTAGAAGAAGCTCGCCAGATCATGCTTGAGCGTGAGCAGGCGCAGATTGAACGCCAAAAAGAAAAAGGCGAGTTTGAGCAAGTTCTGAAACAGACTGTTGAGAAAAAGGATCAGGAGATAGCAAAGCTAAACGCGGCGCTGCATAGCACCAAGATTGACGGTGCATTGCTTACCGCTGCGAACAAGCATAACGCTATCGACTCTGAGCAAGTCGCCACGTTGTTGCGTCACTCGATACGGCTTTCCGATGATGGGATGGTTGAAGTGATAGACGCTAATGGCGCAGTGCGATATAACGACAACGCAGACCCGCTGACGATTGACGAGGCGGTGAGCGAATTTTTGACGGCAAGCCCGCATTTCGTCAGAGCCTCTCAAGGTGGCGCTGGCACAATGGGTAACGCTGGTGGCTCGACTCCGAAGCCTACATCGGTGGCTGATATGGTAGAAAATTGGAGCAACGGTGGCAAAGAAGCCTATGCCGCGCTCCGCAAGAAAACCCAGTAGATTACGGAGTTAAATCATGGCAGCTACAACCAGCAGCACCCTTGACGACCTATTTGCGAATATTATCGCAGCCGCCCGATTCACGGCAGAAGAAGAAAGCCTGATGATGGGCCTAGTCACCATGTACAACATTGGCGACGAAGCAGGCAAGACCATCCAAGTGCCAAAATACCCAGCAGTGACAGCCGCTGACTTGACCGAAGGCACAGACATGAGCAGCAGCACTGTCTCGACTTCATCTGTAACCATCACGGTTGGCGAAGTTGGCGCACAAGTTGTGCTGACAGACGTTGCAGCCATGGGCGCAGGCAACCCAGCCGAGGAGCTAGGCACCGTTCTCGGCAACTCTATCGCTACCAAGATCGACAAAGACTTAATCGCTTTGTTCGATGGCTTCTCTACCGCATTGGGTGGAGCAGGCACCGAGATCACGGTTGCAGATATTTTCAAGGCTGCTGCTACTTTGCGTAACAACAAAGCGCAAGGCGACATTTTCGCAGTCGTTCACCCGTTCCAGGCATACCAGCTTAAGGCTAACTTGACCAACACCTTTGCTAACCCTAACGGTGGTGACGCGCAAAACACGGCTATGGTCAACAGCTATGTCGGCACGATTGCAGGAGTTGACATCTACGAATCATCGAACATCACTGTCGATGGCTCTGACGATGCGAAAGGCGCTGTATTCAGCCGCGAAGCCTTGGCGATTGCCATGAAGCGTGACTTCCAGATTGAGACCCAACGTGATGCGTCACTGAGAGCATTCGAGCTTAACGCTACCGCCATATATGGTGTGGGCGAGCTTGATGATACTTATGGCGTGGAGATGCTGTTCGACAGCGCACTCTAAGCGTTTCGGCTGGCCTCGCATCCTCCCCAGTGTGCGGGGCTGGCCCTTTTTGGAGGTCTCATGGCGATCACATATCGTGGCATTCGCTTCGAGGGCTACAACCGCCCGAAGCGTACACCCAAGCACCCGAATAAAAGCCATGTCGTATTGGCACGACAGGGTGACAAAATCCGTATGATCCGATTCGGGCAACAGGGCGCAGACACTAAACCTCCACGCAAGGGCGAGAGCGAAGCCGACAAGGCCAAGCGCAGATCGTTCAAGGCGCGACATGCGGCGAACATAGCCAAGGGTCGCAAGGACAAAACGGCATCAGCGGCTTATTGGGCTGATCGCGTGAAGTGGAGTTGATATGGCCTTCTCTCAAGACTCTGATTTAGTCGCACTTGTTCCAGACATATTGCAGTTCGGCATATCTAGCTTTGCCGCTGAACATGCGAAAGCCGAGGTTGACTTGCTGCGTACCATCCGAAACGAGTGGTGGTATCGCAAAGGTTTGCCAGGGGAGATGGTCAATTCGTACCTCACGGATTCACAGTGGACTCGGTGCAACGTCTATTTAGTTCTCTGGAAGTTTGCTCTGCCTCAGCTGACCAATTGGGTAGAGAATGATCGCTTTTTAGGAATGATCGACTTTTACAAGCAGAGGTATGAGGAAGAACTGGTCGCGGTGTTCGCTGACGGCGTGGAGTACGACGACGACAACAGCGGCACGATAGACGATGACGAGCGCAACATCGTCAGCTATGGGCGGCTAACACGATGACCGTCATCCTTAACCTAGACATAACACCGAAGGACTTAACGCAGATTACTGAAAAGCAAAAGCGAGCGGTTCAGTCGGCGCTACCAAAGGCAGTGTTGCGTGTGGCGGGCTTGGGTCAACAGATCATTCTACAACGAACTGCGAAAGGCAGAGGGATCAACGGGAAATTCCCCGCTTACTCTCCGAAGTACATCGAATTCAGAAGAGAAAAGCTACGCAAAAATGATCCGACTACAGTAAATCTAAACGCAACAGGGCAGATGCTCGTCAGGTCAATGCAGGTCAAGAGAGAAGGCAGCAGGAGAGCGGTGATATTCTTCGATAACCAGCAGGCGACGAAGAAGGCAAACTTTAACCAGCGCACTCGCCCGTTTATGGGATTCAACAGCAAAGAAAAGACGAGGCTGCAAGCTAGATTTACCACAGACATAAAACAAGCCGTGGCTAGAGCGTGAGTGTACGAGAGAACATTGCCAGCAATATCGTAACGCAGTTACAAGCGATCTCATCGCCTACGATTAAGCTGGTGACGCGGGAGCCTTTCGACTTTGATAAACTGAGCAACGCTCAATATCCAGCTATCCTAGTCAGGACGACCAACGAGAGCAGAGAGGACGCGACGGTAGGAGGAAGCGCGACAAGTCGCTTTGGCAATATAGATTACGAGCTAGTCTGTTTCGTCAAATCGACTACGATAGACACCGCCAGGAATCAAATCGTCGAGGCGATTGAGGAGAAATTAGATGTTGATAGAACTAGAGGCGGTAATGCTATCGACACACAAATCACCAGCATCGAGACAGATGATGGAAGCATTGACCCGATAGGCGGGGTCATTATTACAGTGCGAGTCGAATATCAGTTCACTCGCGGCACAACCTAGAGGGCAATAACATGGCTACAACAAAAGGATCGGGTGGAGTCGTCAAGCTGGCTGCTACTGGCGGCACTGCGACGGCGGCAGGCGAAGTGCGGAACTTCAGCATTGAGCAAACAGCGGACACGCTAGANACCACTGTNATGGGTTCATCAGCNCGCACATATGTTGGCTCACTNAAGAATGCGACGGTCTCGATGTCAGTCTATTGGGACGACAGCGATGCGGTGCAACTGTTAGTTGATGCGGCAGACACTCTCGACTTTCAGATTCACCCAACAGGCACAGGAACTGGCGAGAAGTTTTACAGCGGGGCAGCGGTAGTGACTGGCAACACGATCAGCGCGGCTTTTGATGGGCTAGTTGAGGGCGAGTTCGCCTTCCAAGTATCGGGGGCGGTGACAGAAGGCACTAACTGATGGGCCTGGTTCGGGAGCTACGCAATCGGCGCAAGGTAGAGCCAAAGCGAATCGAGGTCACAGAGTGGGCTGACGAGAGCGGCGAGCCTTTTGTGTTTTAC
>FUFK010717515.1_pt1 | contig 23940 bp, 20 predicted proteins | sample 1021851 | NCBI WGS metagenome assembly FUFK01 (sample SAMEA51879418, study PRJEB19060) | metagenome | reverse complement strand
AGAGGAGTACACCGACCTGTGGGGCCTGACCGCCGAACGCTTCGCAACCCTGCAGGCACAGCCGCAGCCGGTCGCAATCCTGCACCCGGGCCCCATGAACCGCGGCCTGGAAATCTGCACCGAAGCCGCCGACGCCACCAACTCCTGGGTCCTGCGCCAGGTCAGCAACGGCGTGGCGTTGCGCATGGCGGTGCTCTACCTGCTTCTGACCGACGGCTCCAGCGCCAAGCTCTACGCCGGCGACGAATCCTAAACGACCTTCCTAACGAGAGGAACCAACACCATGAGCAAGTACCTGATCAAGGGCGCAAGCCTCTACGGCGAAAAGGTCGCCGACATCCTCATCGAGGACGGCGTGATTAGCCGCATCGCAGAGAACATTGACGCCGCAGACGCACAGGTCGTCGAGGCGGCAGGCCAGGTAGCGCTGCCCGGCCTGGTGGACATCCACACCCACCTGCGTCAGCCCGGCTACGAGGCATCCGAAACCGTCGAGACCGGCACCCGTGCAGCAGCCCTGGGCGGCTACACCGCGGTGTTCGCCATGGCGAACTCCCTGCCCGTGGCAGACACCGCCGCAGTGGTTGAGCAGGTTGACCGCCTCGGCAAGGAATCCGCATGGTGCCGCGTGCAGCCCATCGGCGCAGTGACCGTGGGTCTGAAGGGCGAGCGCCTCTCCGACATCGGCGGCATGGCGAACTCCACCGCGAATGTGCGCGTGTTCTCTGACGACGGCATGTGCGTGTACGACCCCGCAGTGATGCGCCGCGCCCTCGAATACGTCAAGACCTTCGACGGCGTTATTGCGCAGCACGCGCAGGAGCCGCGCCTGACCGAAGGCGCCCAGATGAACGAAGGTAAGGTGTCCGCTGACCTGGGTCTGACCGGTTGGCCCGCCGTCGCTGAAGAGGCAATCATTGCCCGCGACGTGCTGCTGGCTGAGCACCTGGACTCTAAGCTGCACATCTGCCACCTGTCCACCAAGGGCTCCATTGAGGTTGTGCGCTGGGCTAAGTCCCGCGGCGTGAAGGTGACCGCGGAGGCAACCCCGCACCACCTGCTGCTCACCGACGAGACCGCACGCACCTACGACCCGATCTTCAAGGTGAACCCGCCGCTGCGCACCGAAGAGGACGTCATGGCGCTGCGTCAGGCTGTTGCTGACGGCATCATCGACGTGATCGGTACCGACCACGCACCGCACCCCGCAGAGACCAAGGAATGCGAGTGGGCGTGCGCCGCGAACGGTATGACCGGCCTGGAGCAGGCACTGTCCATCATCCAGATGACCCTGGTTGACACCGGCATGATTACCTGGCGCGATGTGGCACGCATCCTCTCCGAGGAGCCCGCGAAGATTGGTCGCCTGGACCACGAGCAGGGCCGCCCGCTTGCCGAAGGTGAACCGGCAAACATTGTGCTGGTCGACCCGAAGGCAACCCGCGTGATTAAGCCGGAGGAGCAGGCTACCAAGGGTAAGAACAACCCCTACCGCGACATGGAGGTGCCCGGCTCGATCCGTGCAACCTTCTACGCTGGCCACCCGACCGTGCTGAACGGCGAGCTGGCAACCCCGCGCCGCTAAACCCGCGAGGCGAACGCACGTGGTGACCGTGCCTGGCGGTGGTAGGTTCACGCCTGCCACCGCCTCGCCGGGAGCACCGCCCCCAACCTCACCAACCCAGGCCGAGATCATCGACCGAGACCCCAACCGAAAGAGAGAACCTTCGTGGGAAAGTTCCTGACCGCCATCATCTGCATCGCCCTGGTCGCCCTGTGCATCTACGGCATGTGGCACGGATGGCGCTCGCGCCTGGCACGCCAGGCGAACATGTTCGGCTCCCTCAAGGAAGTTCCCGAACGCTACGAGGGCATGACCGCTGACGCCGCTTTTGAGGGCGAGTACGTCAGCACCACGATCTTCGGTAACTGGCTGGACCGCGTGGGTTTCGATTCGCTCGGCTTCAAGAGCAAGTCCACCCTGCTGATTTACCCGGACAGCATCATCTTCACCCGTAACGGAGCGAAGGACCTGTGGATTCCGGCGAAGAAGCTCGCCGTCATCACCACCGACCGCGGTATGGCGGGCAAGGTTGTGGAGAAGAACGGCCTGGTCGTGATTGGTTGGACCCTGGACGGTCACCGCGTGCAGACCGGCTTCCGCACCCGCTACGCCGAGGACAAGCAGGCGGTACTGCAGGAGCTGCGCCGCATCGCCCCGAACGCGGTGGATGCGCCCGAGAAGTGGACGGCAGAACCGGAAGCCTAAATCCCGGTGTAATATCCCGGCGCAATATCCCTGCGCACCCACACCCATAGATTTTGCCTGAGGTCAGGCGAACACCCGCCGAAGGCACCATAGACTACCCCGGAACCTGCACGGTAGAGGCCGTACAGGAAGCGGGGGAGAACACCAGAGAAAAGGAAGAAGAGCATGACTGACATGACACGATCCGGCGCCCTGCGTACGGACCGCGCGCTGCTAGTCCTGGAGGACGGCACCGTCTACCGCGGCTACGGCTACGGCGCAACCGGCGCGTCCCTGGGCGAGGCGGTTTTCTCGACCGGTATGACCGGCTACCAGGAAACCCTGACCGACCCCTCCTACGCGGGTCAGATTGTGGTTCAGACCGCTCCCCATATCGGCAACACCGGCGTGAACACCACCGACGCTGAGTCCCGCAAGATTTGGGTTGCCGGCTACGTGGTTCGCGACGCAGCACGTGTGGCATCCAACTGGCGTTCTGAGCGCACCCTCGACGAAGAGCTCATCGAGCAGGGCATCGTCGGTATTCAGGGCATTGACACTCGCGCCCTGACCCGCCGCCTGCGTTCGAGCGGTTCGATGCGTGCGGGCGTGTTCTCCGGTGAGCACGCAGAACGCCCCGAAGCTGAACTGCTGGAGGAGGTGCGCGCCTCCGAGCCGATGGCTGGCCGTAAGCTCGCTGACTCCGTTTCGGTTGACACCGCCTACACCGTTGAGCCGCACCAGTTCAACTGGTTCGCGCCCCCGGTCGCAACCATTGTCGCCCTGGACCTGGGCATCAAGTCGATGACCCCGCAGCGTTTCGCTGAGCGTGGCGTGCGCGTGCACGTGCTGCCCGCAAGCGCAACCCTCGAGGACATCTACTCCCACAACCCTGACGGCGTGTTCTTCTCCAACGGCCCCGGTGACCCGGCAACCGCTGACGAGCAGGTTGAGCTGCTGCAGGGCGTGCTGCGTAAGGGCACCCCGTTCTTCGGCATCTGCTTCGGTAACCAGCTGCTCGGTCGCGCCCTGGGCTTCGGCACCTACAAGCTGCCTTTCGGCCACCGCGGCATCAACCAGCCGGTCATGGACAAGACCACCGGCAAGGTTGAAATCACCGCGCAGAACCACGGCTTCGCTGTGGACGCGCCGATTGGCGACTACGTGACCGCACCGAACGCCGAGTTCGGTCAGGTCATGGTCTCCCACGTGGGTCTGAACGACAACGTGGTTGAGGGCCTGACCTGTAAGGATATCCCCGCGTTCTCCGTGCAGTACCACCCCGAGGCTGCTGCGGGCCCGCACGATTCCGCCTACCTCTTTGACCGTTTCATCGACCTGATGGTCGCAACCAAGACTGCAAAGGAAGCATAAATGCCTCGTCGTACTGACCTTAATAGCGTCCTCGTCATCGGTTCCGGCCCCATCGTCATCGGTCAGGCAGCGGAATTTGACTACTCCGGCACTCAGGCGCTGCGCGTGCTGAAGGAGGAAGGCGTGCGCGTCATCCTCGTGAACTCGAACCCGGCAACCATCATGACCGACCCCGAGTTCGCAGACGCCACCTACATTGAACCCATCACCCCTGAGGTGATTGAGAAGATCATCGAGAAGGAAAAGCCGGACGCAATCCTGCCGACCCTGGGTGGTCAGACCGCACTGAACGCGGCAATCTCCCTGGATGAGCGCGGCGTGCTCTCCAAGTACAATGTTGAGCTGATCGGCGCGAACATTGAGGCGATTAACCTCGGTGAGGACCGTGAAGCATTCAAGGGCGTGGTGGAGCGCGCCGGCGGCGAGTCTGCACGCTCGGTGATTGTTCACTCCATGCCGGAGGCGCTGGAAGCCGCTAAGGAGCTGGGCTACCCGATGGTGGTTCGCCCCTCCTTCACCATGGGTGGTCTCGGCTCGGGTATGGCGTACAACGAGGAAGACCTCTACCGTATTGCCGGTGCCGGTATTCAGTACTCGCCGACCAGCGAGGTCCTGCTGGAGGAGTCCATCCTCGGCTGGAAGGAATACGAGCTGGAGATGATGCGTGACACCAACGACAACGTCGTGGTCGTCTGCTCCATCGAAAACTTCGACCCCGTGGGCGTGCACACCGGTGACTCCATTACCGTGGCACCCGCACTGACTCTGACCGACCGTGAGTTCCAGAAGCTGCGCGACATCGCGATCAACGTGATTCGTGAGGTTGGCGTGGACACCGGTGGTTGTAACATCCAGTTCGCGATTGACCCGAAGACCGGCCGCATCATCGTCATTGAGATGAACCCGCGCGTGTCTCGTTCCTCGGCGCTCGCGTCGAAGGCTACCGGCTTCCCGATTGCGAAGATTGCGACCAAGCTGTCCCTGGGTTACACCCTGGATGAGATTCCGAACGATATCACCCAGAAGACCCCGGCGTCCTTCGAGCCGACCCTCGACTACGTGGTCGTGAAGGTTCCGCGCTTCGCGTTTGAGAAGTTCCCGGCTGCTGACCCGACCCTGACCACCACCATGAAGAGTGTTGGTGAGGCTATGGCTCTGGGCCGTAACTTCACTGAGGCTCTGCAGAAGGCGATGCGTTCGCTGGAGCAGAAGGGTGCGTCCTTCTCGTTCAAGCCGCTGTCCCTGTCTGAGGCTGAGCTGGCTGAGCTGGTTGAGAAGACTAAGGTTGCGACCACTCAGCGTATCTACCAGGTTCAGCAGGCTCTGCTGGCTGGCGCTACCGTGGAGCAGCTGCACGAGGCGACCAAGATTGACCCGTGGTTCCTGGATCAGCTGGTGCTGCTGAATGAGGTTGCCGGTGTGGTTCACGCTAAGCGTGACAACCTTGACCCGGAGACCCTGAAGCTGGCTAAGCGTCACGGTTTCTCGGACGCTCAGATTGCTGAGATTATCGGCTCTTCTGAGGATGTTGTGCGCGGTGTTCGCCACGCTCTGGGTATCCGCCCGGTCTTCAAGACTGTTGACACCTGTGCAGCCGAGTTTGAGGCGTTCACTCCGTACCACTACTCCTCCTACGACCTGGAGGATGAGGTTGCGCACCACGAGAAGCCCTCGATTATGATTCTGGGTTCGGGCCCGAACCGTATCGGTCAGGGTATCGAGTTCGACTACTCCTGTGTGCACGCTTCGCTGGTGCTGCGTTCGCTCGGTTACGAGACTGTCATGGTCAACTGCAACCCTGAGACTGTTTCGACTGACTACGATATTTCGACTCGCCTGTACTTTGAGCCGCTGACCCTTGAGGATGTGCTTGAGATTGTTGAGTCGGAGCGTCGTACCGGCGGTCTGATGGGCGTGTTCGTGCAGCTGGGCGGTCAGACTCCGCTGAAACTGGCTCGTGCCCTGAAGGATGCGGGCGTGCCGATTCTGGGCACCACCCCCGAGGCTATTGACCTGGCTGAGGACCGCGGCGAGTTCTCCCGCGTGCTGGAGGAGGGCGGCCTGATTTCGCCCAAGAACGGTACCGCGTTCACTTTCGAGGGTGCTAAGCGCATCGCTGACGAGATTGGTTACCCGGTTCTGGTTCGTCCTTCGTACGTGCTGGGCGGCCGTGGCATGGAGATCGTCTACGATGAGGCGAACCTGGCACGCTACCTGGAGAACGCTACCGAGGTTTCGCCTTCGCAGCCCGCTCTGATTGATAAGTTCCTTGAGGACGCTATCGAGATCGACGTTGACGCCCTGTTCGACGGCGAGGAGCTGTACCTGGGCGGCGTCATGGAGCACATTGAGGAAGCCGGTATTCACTCGGGTGACTCTTCCTGTACTCTGCCTCCGATTACTCTCGGCCCGGACATCATCGCGAAGGTGAAGGACGCTACCGAGAAGATTGCTCGCGGCACCGGTGTGCGCGGCCTGATTAACATTCAGTTCGCGTACGTGTCTGAGAACCTGTACGTGATTGAGGCGAACCCGCGTGCCTCTCGTACTGTTCCGTTCGTGTCGAAGGCTACCGGCGTGCAGATGGCTAAGGCTGCTGTGCTGATTGGTCTGGGTAAGAGCATTGCTGAGCTGAAGGCTGAGGGCTACCTGCCGTCGAACATGGATGGCGCATCTCTGCCGGAGGAGACCGCGATTGCTGTGAAGGCTGCGGTTCTGCCGTTCGCTCGTTTCCGCACCCCTGAGGGTGTTGTGGTGGATTCGCTGCTGAGCCCGGAGATGCGTTCGACCGGTGAGGTCATGGGTCTGGATAAGCACTATGACACCGCGTTCGCGAAGGCTCAGGCTGGTGCTGGTTCGCCGCTGCCCACCTCCGGTAAGGTGTTCATTTCGGTGGCTAACCACGATAAGCGTAACGTCATTATTTACGCGAAGATGCTGGAGTCGCTGGGCTTTGAGATCGTTTCGACCGGTGGTACCGCTGAGATTCTGCGCCGTAACGGCCTGAACTCGGTGATTGTGGCTTCGAAGTTCGCTGAGGCGAATGGCGACCACTCGATTGTGGACATGGTCCGCAACGGTGATATTGACCTGATTCTGAACACCCCTGCCGGTGGTGCTGCTCGTAGCGATGGTTACGAGATTCGTGCCGCTGCGGTTTCGGTGGGCTGCCCGGTCATGACCACCATTTCTGAGTTCGCTGCGGCTGTTCAGGCGATTAATGCTCTGCGTGAGCACAGCTGGGACATCATGAGCCTGCAGGAGCACGGCGTTCAGCTGGCTGCCGCTGTGGATGCTCGTTCCGAGGGTGGCGAGGCGTAATGTCCGCTGCTTTTGGTGATCGTCTGGCGAAGGCGATGGCGGAGCGCGGCCCGCTGTGTGTGGGTATTGACCCGCATCCGAACCTGCTGGAGCAGTGGGGTCTTGAGGATTCTGCTGCCGGCCTGGCTGCTTTTACTGAGGCGGTCTATGAGGGTTGCGCCCCGTTTGCGGCGGCGTTGAAGCCTCAAGTGGCGCTGTTTGAGCGTCACGGTTCGGCTGGTCTTGCTGTGCTGGAGGCGCTGTTCGCCCGCGCTGCCGCTGATGGTGTGCTGATTGTTGCTGACGCTAAGCGCGGCGATATCGGTTCGACCATGAAGGCGTACGCGGATGCGTGGCTCGGCTCGTCTTCGCCGCTGGGTACCGATTCGGTGACTTTGAGCCCGTATCTGGGTTTTGAGTCGTTGCGTCCGGCGCTGGATTTGGCTGATGAGAATGACCGCGGCACTTTCGTGTTGGCGCTGACCTCGAACCCTGAGGGTAAGAGCGTTCAGCACGTGGGCGCGTCGGAGTCTGGTCATTCTGGCGAGTCTGGGGGCGCTGTGGCTAAGCGTATTATCGCTGCGGCTACCGCTGAGAATGCTTCCCGCCAGTGGGAGCAGATGGGCCCGTGCGGTCTGGTGGTTGGCGCGACTGTTGGTCAGGCGCTGGTTGATTTGGGTATTGACCTGAGCGTGTTCAACGGCCCGATTCTGTCGCCGGGTTATGGTGCGCAGGGCGCTTCGGCGGCTGATCTGTACCGCGTGTTTGCGGGCGTTGAGTCGCAGGTGTTGGTGAATTCCAGCCGTGGCGTACTGGCTGCTGGCCCGTCGGTTGAGGGTTTGGCGCAGGCTGCGCAGGCGGCTCGTGATGACCTGTTGGCGGCTCGCGGCGCATAGTTCGCGTGTTGTGTGAGAGGGGCGTGTGCTCCGGGTGGATTCTGTTGAGGGTCTGCTCGGGGTGCGCACCCCTTTTGCGTTTCCGGGTTCCGATACCCGGTTTTCGGCACCCGATTTCCGCGCCCAATTTTCGCCCCGGGAGCGCCGGGTTCGACTGGTTTAACCCCCGTTTCTGGGTACACCGGCATGCATAATTTTGCCGCCGCACACCCGCGCCGGTGCGAGTTTGCTCACCTCTGTAGCGGGGGAGTGCGCCCGCTCTATGAGGCGCTTCTGTGGTTCCACTTTTGATAGGGCGAATACTCCGCTATGCTATAGGGGTACTCCCTGATATTTACGTGCTGACGTGCGTAGACGCATTGTTGGTGCGAGGGTGAGTGCCGCGGGTGGAACGAGGATTCTCGCGCTATCCGTGATACATTAGTTGATAAGTAAAATTCTATAACTCGCAGAAATGGGGGACCCAACCATGCCGCTGACTCCGCTAACTGAGGATGCGCGCGCCTCCGCCCGCGAGAAGGCAGTACTTGCCCGAGCACACCGCCAGGAAATTAAGCGTGCACTGAGTGACCGTGAACTTTCCGTGCGTCAGGTGCTCGATATGGTCGATTCCGACCCTGCACTGGCTAAAATGCCGGTGGGGCAGATGCTGCGCGCACTTCCGGGCATTGGTGCCGTTCGAGCTGAACGCATCATTGAAGAACTTCATATTGCACCGACTCGCCGCCTTGGCGGCCTGGGTGTACACCAGCGTCGCAAGATGGTGGAGTACTTCAACCGTAATTCGCGGTATTTGAACCGTGCACGTCGCAGGACTAATACTCTGCCTCCTGAATCTTCTCAGTCCTAACACATCGTGCCTTCAGTCGATGAAGGCGCAGTAAGGAAGCTATGTCTCAGCCGACTCTCACCGTACTGGCTGGCCCCACTGCTGTTGGCAAGGGTACGGTGTGCCAGTACATTCGTGAGAACTACCCGAACGTGTGGTTCTCTGTTTCCGCTACTACTCGTGATCCTCGCCCCGGTGAGGTTGACGGTACTCACTACTATTTCGTTTCGATGGAAGAGTTTGACCAGATGATCGCTGACGGTCAGATGCTTGAGTACGCTGTGGTGCACGGTAAGAACAAGTACGGTACTCCGCGCGCTAAGGTCCAGGAGGCCCTGGATGCTGGCCGCCCGGTGATCCTTGAGATTGACTTGCAGGGTGCTCGCCAGATTCGCGAGACCATGCCGGATGCTCGCCTGATTTTCTTGGCTCCTCCGAGCTGGGATGAGCTGGTGTCGCGTCTGGTGGGTCGAGGTACCGAGAGTGAGCAGGAGCAAGCTCGTCGCCTTGAAACCGCGAAGGTTGAGCTGGCTGCTGAGAAGGAATTTGACGTCACGGTCGTCAACGACTCTGTTGAGCGTGCAGCGAAGGAGATTGCTGAGCTGATTGGCGCTGCCTAATCTGCATGCTTTGCGTTTGCGGTGGGGCTAGAGTTTCTTCCGACCTGTAGTTCTGCCGTGAGGCGTTGTGAAAGGTGGGGGTTTCGAAGAGTTTTCTTCGGAGCCCCCGCCTTTTGTTTGCCCTGTGCCCGCTACTCTGTGCCTGCCGGTCTGCCTTTTATCCGGGCTGGTACGTGCGTTTTAGCCGTTGAGAGGGTAGAATAGTTCTTTAGTTTTGACCGTGCCCTCAGTGTGCCCGGTTTGCGCCATAGCGCGAACGGTGTGCGGGGGCGTTCGGTACGTACATTCCATCAAGCTATTTGGAGTTTTTAGTGGCAAACGAAATCAAGGAACACGAGGACTACAACTTCGTTGACGGTGTCGCTCCCGAGGGCATCGTGAGCCCCAGCGCTGACGCGCTGATTGAGAAGGCGGAGTCCAAGTACGGCCTGGTGATTTTCGGTGCCCGCCGTGCACGCCAGATTAACGCGTACTACGCTAACCTGCAGGACAATACTGCTGCGCACGTTGGCCCGCTGGTTGACGCTGAGTCGAACGAGAAGTCTCTGTCGGTGGCAATGCGTGAAATCATTGCTGACCGTGTTGTGGCGGAGCACCACCCGGACGCTAAGTTCGATGAGGACGGCTACCCCGTTCCCGAGGATCTGTCCGCTGTGATTGATTTCAGCGCGGCTGAGTTCTCTGGCGCTATCGAGGAGGAGTACATCCCCGCAGGTAGCGAAGAGGTTATTGCTATCGAAGAGGTTATCCTCGACGAGTCCGCTGAGTAATCTGCGTTCTTTCAGGTTTAAGGATTCTTTAACGTACCATGCGCATTATCGTTGGTATTGGAGGGGGCATTGCTGCGTATAAGGCGGCGATGCTCCTTCGTCTTTTTGCGAAGAATGGCGACGAGGTAATCGCCATGCCCACCCCGAACGCGACGAAGTTCGTGGGTGTTCCCACCCTGGAGGCGCTGAGCGGCAACCCCGTCTCGACGGACGTGTTTGACCGCGTGCCGGAGGTGAACCACGTGCGTCAGGCCGAGCAGGCTGACGCTGTGGTGATTGCCCCGGCGACCGCTGATTTGCTGGCTCGTTTGGCGGCTGGTCGTGCGGATGATCTGCTGTCTTCTACGGTGTTGACGACGCACGCCCCGGTGATTTTGGCGCCGGCGATGCACACCCAGATGTGGGAGCATCCGGCGACTCAGGCGAACGTGCAGACGCTACGTTCGTGGGGTTATCACGTGATTGACCCTGCGATTGGGCGTTTGACGGGCCCGGATTCTGGTCCGGGTCGCATGCCTGAGCCGGAGGATATTTTCGCGGTGGCTCAGGATGTGATTGCTCGCTTCCCGAAGGGGCAGGTGCACCCGGTGTACACGCCCGGTTACGCGCCGACTGAGCCCCTGTACACGGGTACGGAGCAGGAGCGTATGGCGGCGGCGCGTGCGGCGACGCTGACTTCGGCGCTGCTGGGCCAGGGTGATTTGGGCAAGGTTGAGCCTGGTCAGATTGAACCCAGCCAGGCAACTGGCGCATCCGAATCGCTGCGTGGCCCTCTGTCCGGCCGCCTCGTGGTCATTACCGCTGGCGGCACCCGTGAGGCGCTGGACCCGGTACGCTTCCTCGGCAACCGTTCGACCGGCAAGCAGGGTGTGGCGCTCGCGGAGGCGGCACGCGACCTGGGCGCGACCGTGCATCTGATCGGTGCGAACCTTGAGGTTCCCGCGCCGGAGGGTGTGCAGGTGACCCGCGTGGTGAGCGCCCTGGAGCTGCGTGAGGCGACCCTTGAGGCGAGCGCGGCGGCGGATGTGCTGATCATGTCTGCGGCGGTGGCTGATTTTAGGCCCGCCGAGTTTGCCGAGTTCAAGATTAAGAAGAGCGCCGATTCTGAGGATGCGCCGGTGATTCAGCTGGTGCGCAACCCGGATATTCTGCGTGAGGTCGTGGTGCGCCGCCAGCAGGCTCGTGAGGCGGGGGAGAGCACCCTCGGCCCGAAGCTCATTGTTGGTTTTGCGGCGGAGACCGGTTCGGCGGAGAAGACTCCGTTGGAGCTGGGTCGTGAGAAGCTGCACCGTAAGGGTACGGACTTCTTGGCGGTCAATACGGTGGGTGTGAATCGTGGTTTCGGCACGGACGATAACACGATTACGCTGCTGTCGACTCTGAATGATGAGGCGCCGGTGTTCTCCGGTTCGAAGAAGGAACTGTCGGTGCGTCTGCTGGAGCATGTGGCGGCTTTCCTGCCTGAGCTTTCTGCCTAAGAATCCTCATGCGTCCGCGTAGCTACTCAGCTGGTGCATGCTAGCTTACGTATCTTCAAAGCCCGTGCGGTACTTCCTGTGGGAGGTATCGTGCGGGCTTTGCTGTACCCGCGGCAGTGTTACCGCGCGAGGTTCTTAGCCGGGGCTGTACCCTCCGTAGCTCCGCCGCCCGCCTCCTTCTCTTGAAGCCCGTATAGAGCATTATGCGCAAGCACTTGTGATGCGGGTTTCTTTCTTCTGGGGTTCCTTCCGAGGTTCCACTGGGGGGAGCGTCTCATATTTCTGTCATAGTGGTGAAATTTCTGACCGTACCCCTGAACCGTCAGATAAAGGTCTTGTATCATGGCATAGAGAGTATTTCGCGTTGAAGGGGAAGAAGCACCATGCCCGAGAATCAGAGCAAGCCCGCCACGGTACAGTCCGCCCAGAGTGAGGAGCGTCCTCAGATTCTGGTGATCACCGGTATTTCCGGTGCAGGCCGCAGCACTGTCGCAAACGTGCTGGAGGATGAGGGCTGGTACGTTATCGATAACATCCCGCCGCAGATGCTCGGTTCCCTGGCTGAGCTGGTGACCCGCGACGGTGCACGAGTTCCGAAGGTGGCGCTCGGCATTGACGTTCGCGCCCGCGCACTGTTCTCCGATCTTCCCGCTGCGATTGAGACTCTGCGCAAGTCCGATATTGACTTCTCCATGCTCTTCCTTGACGCCAAGGACGAAACCATTATTGCCCGCTACGAGGCTCAGCGCCGCCCGCACCCGCTGCAGGGTGAGGGCCGCGTCCTCGACGGTATCCGCGCTGAACGCACTCTCTTCGAAGGTCTGCGCCTCGCTTCTGACCGCACCATTGACACCACCGGCATGAACGTTCACGAGCTGGCTCGTACCGTGCGTGAAATGTTTGCTGAGGGTGCGGATAAGAAGCTGAACCTGACCGTGATGAGCTTCGGCTTCAAGTACGGTGCGCCTTCGGACGCTAACTACATGGCTGATATGCGTTTCATCCCGAACCCGCACTGGGTTCCGGAGCTGCGCCCCCTGACTGGTCAGGACGCCCCGGTGCGCGACTACGTGCTGGAGCACGCAGGTACCGAGGAGTTCATCAGCAACTACCTTGCGGCTCTTCGCCCCGTGCTTGAGGGCTACCGCCGTGAGGGCAAGTACTACGCCACCATCGCAATTGGCTGCACCGGTGGTAAGCACCGTTCCGTGGCTGTGACGGAAGAACTGGCTCGTCGTCTCTCTGCTTTCGGTGAGCTGAACGTGAATGTTCAGCACCGTGACAAGGGCCGCGAGTAAGTTCCGCCCGGCGCGTCCCAACCACCGCGTCGTGTTTCATTAGCCGCCGTCCGGCCCCGCACCCGTGGGGCCGGCATACCATTCCTTCCGGGTATGTGAGGTATTACTATGTCCACCCATTCGACCAGTTATGACACTCAGGGTATTCCGCGCCTGCCGGCTCTGCCGACTCAGGCTTTGCGCCTGTTGAAGACCACGCACCGTTCGCCGAAGGTTACGGCGATGGGCGGCGGCCACGGGCTGTACGGTTCCCTGTCTGCGCTTCGCCACGTCACGCCTGATTTGACGGCTGTTGTGACGGTTGCTGACGATGGCGGTTCGTCGGGTCGTTTGCGTGAGGAGATGGGTATTCTCCCTCCGGGAGATTTGCGTATGGCGCTTTCCGCGCTGTGTGATGACACTGATTGGGGTCGCACGTGGCGTGATGTGATGCAGCATCGTTTTAGCGCGCCCGAGGGGTACGAGGGCGAGTTCCCGCTGGATTACCATGCTCTCGGTAACCTGCTGATTGCGACTCTCTGGCAGCTGCTGGATGACCCGGTCGCCGGTCTGGACTGGGCGGGTGCCCTGCTGAATGCGCGCGGCCGCGTGCTGCCGATGGCGCTGGATCCGATGGTCATTTACGGCACCGTGCTGCGTGAGCATAACGGTGGTGGTATTGAGCGTGTGAAGGTGGTCGGTCAGGTGAACCTCTCGAAGGAGGAGCGGGTTCACGATATTGGTCTGACCCCTGAGAATGCTCGCCCCTGCCCGGAGGCGCTCTCCGCCATTGAGGAATCCGATTGGATTGTTTTGGGTCCGGGTTCGTGGCGTACGTCGGTTCTGCCGCATCTGCTGCTGGACGCTCAGCGTGAGGCGATTATCCGCACGGAGGCGCGCCGCTGCGTGGTCATGAACCTCTCTGACGATAAGGAGACGGTCGGCTTCACCCCGGCAACGCACTTGGATTTGTTGCGCCAGTACGCCCCGAAGCTTCACCTTGACGCGGTGATTGCTGACGCTGACATGCATGCTGATCACCGTTCCGAGCTGGAGCGTGAGGCTTCTGCGATGGGTGCGAAGGTTGTGTGGGCGCATCTGCGTTCTTCCGCTCAGCCGAATGTGCACGACCCGCTGAAGCTTGCGGCTGCGTATAACGAAGCGTTTAAGCTGAGCTCCTAGGTTTACTGGCTTGGGTTTGCTGCTCAAGTGTGTTGCTTGAGCTGGCTGTTATGTGCGCCCCTTTTCCTGATTTTTAGACTTAAACACTACGCCTAGAAGGACCTGTTCATGGCATTAACCACGCTCGTCAAGGACGAACTCGCCAACTACGAGGCAACGAAAGTCTCTGCACGTAAGGCAGAAATCTCTACGATTCTGCGTTTTACCGGAGGCCTGCACATTGTCTCGGGGCGAATCGTGGTGGAGTCTGAGGTCGACCACGAGGCAACCGCCCACCGTATGCGCCGCACCATCGCCGAGATTTACGGCCACGACTCCGAGCTGACCAGCGTCAGCGGTGGTGGTCTGCGTCGAGGCGGCAGGTACATCGTGCGCGTGGATCACGGCGGTGAGGCGCTGGCTCGCCAGACCGGTCTGCTGGATTTGCGTGGCCGCCCGGTGCGTGGCCTGCCGCCGGCTGTAGTGAACGGCTCCCTGCAGGACGCGGAAGCGGTCATGCGCGGTGCGTTCCTGGCGCACGGTTCGCTGACTGAGCCGGGTCGTTCCTCCTCACTGGAGATTACCTGCCCCGGCCCGGAGGCGGCGCTCGCGCTGGTGGGTGCGGCTCGTCGCCTGGACATTATCGCTAAGGCACGCGAGGTGCGCGGCACCGACCGCGTGGTGGTCCGTGACGGCGAGACGATTTCGCAGTTGCTGGAGCGTATGGGCGCGACCGGCACCCTGACCACCTGGCGTGAGGCGCGCACCCGCAAGGAGGTTCGTGCGACCGCTAACCGCCTGGCAAATTTTGATGACGCGAACCTGCGCCGTAGCGCCCAGGCGGCTGTTGCGGCGAGCGCCCGCGTGGAGCGTGCCCTGCAGATTCTGGGTCATGAGGCGCCGGATCATCTGCGCTATGCCGGCGAGCTGCGTGTGCTGCATAAGCATGCGTCGTTGGATGAGCTGGGTCGTCTGGCTGATCCGCCGATGACGAAGGACGCGATTGCGGGCCGTATTCGTCGCCTGCTGGTGATGGCTGATAAGCGTGCTTCGGAGCTGGGTGTTCCGGGTACTGAACTGCCGCGCGAAGACTAAGCGAAGGCTAGATTCTGCTCTTAAACGGTGCGGGCAGCTCGTGTGGCTGGGGTGTTTGTGACGGTTTTATGACAAACCAAACCCCTTCGTTTTTGAACAAAAACTGCATATTTTTCAAAAATGAGCCTGTGGATGGCCCCTTTCGCGTTGTGCGAGGGGAGTTATCCACAGTTTCTTTGTGTGCGCTCGTGCGTTCGCGCGCGTGAGCCTAGGGTAGGGGTATGACGAGCATGACCCCCAACCACGAGCAGAACCACCTGCAGAGCCTGAGCCCTGAACAGGACAACGGTGCTGTGCAAGACAACGTATCCCAGCAGAGCGGCGCGCAGCGTAGCGCCCGCTCCCTGATGAACAGCCTCTACCGCAGCCCGCGCGCCCGCAAGAACGGTGCGCCGGATGCCGAGGACACCGTGCCGCTGGCTATTTCCACTGAGGTAACGCCGGTGGAGACAGATACCGAGGCGTCGCAGGGTGAAACCTCTCAGCCCAAGACTAACCAGCCCGCACCTACCAGCCAGTCCGGCACTAGCCAGCCCGAGGCATCCCGCCCGGAGTCGAACGGCTGGGCTGACTGGGACCAGCAGCCCGACTGGAACGAAGTGGACGACTGGGCGGAATGGGAGCAGGCCGATCAGCCCGGCACCACCCGCAGTACCCGTTGGGGCTTGTCGCCGCGCGTGCTGCTTCTCGTGGCGGTGTTGGCGCTGGTTGCCGTGGTGTGGGGTGTGACCCAGTTTTCGGCGGCGCCGCGTGCCGAGCAGTTTGCCTCCCCGAGTGCTTCCGCTGAGTCGGTGCAGGCGGTGGGTGCCCAGCAGAGCCCCGGCACCCAGTCGACCGCCCAGCCGAGTGCTAACCCGAGTGAATCCGCGCAGGGTGGCGCCTCCGGTGAGGCTACCGTGCGGGTGCACGTGGCGGGTGCCGTAAACAACCCCGGCGTGTACACCCTGCCCGCGCAGGGCCGCGCCGTGGATGCGATTGCCGCCGCCTCCGGTGCCGCAGCGGATGCTGACCTGGACCGTGTGAACCTTGCCGGTGCGCTGAGTGACGGGGTGCAGATTTATGTGCCGCATCGCGGTGAGACGGCTGCTCCGGCGCAGATTCAGCCCAATGGTGGCACGGCGAATGCGGGTCAGGGTAACGCGGCGAATGGTGCAGCGCAGAATAATGCCGCTCAGCCTCAGCCTGCGCGCACGCTGACCGCTTCGGGGAGCGCACAGAAGGGCTCAACTCCGGTGAACATTAACACCGCCACCGCTGAGGAGTTGCAGAGCCTGCCGCGTATTGGCCCGGCGATGGCTCAGCGCATTATTGCTTGGCGTGAGGCGCACGGCGGTTTCCGCAGCGTGGATGAGCTGGATGCGGTGCCCGGTATCGGCCCGTCGATGCTGGAGAACCTGCGTCCGCTGGTGACGGTCTAATGCTTGCATGGAACCGCCGGGAGCCTACGCCGCAGGGGCGCCCTTCGCGAGGCAAGCAGGCATCTGCGCGAAAGCCTGCTGCACTGCAAAAACCCAGCGCACCGCAAAAGCGCGCGTGGCAGACAGGGGAGCTCTTTCCCGGCTCCTCGCGCCTCACCCGGTCGCTGGCTATGGCGTATGACCGTGCCCGCTACCGTTGGAGCATCGGTGCTGAACGGTGGCGTACCCGCCGCGACGAGCAGGAGCTGCGCGCCCAGGGAAGCCTCATTCACCTGGACCTTCGCTTGACGTTCACGGTGCTGATGCTGTGGGTGTTTACCGCGGCAGCGCTGACCGTGGGCACGTGGCGGGTGATGCATCCGCTGGCGTGCGTGCTCATTGCCCTACTGGGGTGCCTGGCGATTCTGCTGTTCTTTCCGCCGCGTGCGGTGATGCCCTATAGCCTGCTCTTTCGCACGACCGGTCAGCTGGTTTTCCTGGCGTGTATCGTGACGGTTCAGGCGGTGCTTCTGTGCGCTACGGGGGTGGATGCATCCCGCGCCACCCTGCAGCAGGCGCAGGGTGCCTCGCTTCGTTTGAATGGCACGGTGGAGCAGGTACGCCGCGTGGATCCGCGCACTACTCTGGTGGTCATTAAGCTGGAGGAAATTCAGGGGCGGAGCGTGCGTGCGCTCGTGAATGAGCGGGTGCGCGTGTACCGGCGTGACGGTTCGGCAAAGAGCGCTGCGCAGCGTCTGGAGGCACGTTCGGCGGCTAAGCACCAGGGGAGCGGTACCGCGCGCTCGCAGGCAATTTATCCGGGTATGAAGGTGACCGCCCTCGGTACGGTGGAATTCAACGGTTCCACGGCGAAGCTGAGCGGCGCAACTATTTTTCCTGCGCCCGCCTCCGGTGCCGGATCGAACGCTACCGACCAGACGGCGGAGGAGCCGTATCTGTCCACGCTCAAGGAGCAGCTGCGCACCCGCGCCCTGGACACCCTCGGCACGGAGTCGGCGGCACTGGTTTTGGGTACCGCCTACGGGGATGATTCGCTGATGAGTTCCACCGCGCGGGAGGACTATAAGCTCAGCGGGCTCAGCCATATTACGGCGGTGTCCGGGGCGAATATTGCCATTGTGTTTTTGGGTGCGTACCGGCTGGTGTTGGCTATTCGCCCGTACCGCTTCGCCAGCGCGTACCTGCTGTTCCGCTCGTGGAGGCAGCGGCTGCGGGGGAGAGGCACGGGTCCTTCTCGCCGCCCCGCGTACCCCCGGAATCCCGCCCAGCCTCATCAACTTGCCCGCCCTCAGCTACCTGCTCCTCCAAACGCCCAACCCCTGCCGCCGCTCGTGCACCGGCTGAGCACCCTCGCCATTCCGCACCGCGTCATGGTGCTGTGCGGGGTTACGGCGGTGCTCGCCTACGCCATGCTGCTGGACTCTGAGGGTTCCGTGATTCGTTCCCTCGCCATGGGTCTGCTCGGTGCTTACGCGATGCTGCGCGGTTCGGGTCGCCAGTCTTTGGCGGCGCTTCAAACCACGGTGCTGATGTGTCTGCTTGCCGCCCCGCACCTCGCCGTGGATATGGGGTTCGCCCTGTCGGTGACGGCAACCTCCGCGCTGATTCTGCTGGGCCCGCCGCTGATTCGTCTGCTCATGCGCGTCATGCCGGTGTTCTGCGCGGAAATGCTCGCCACGCCGATTGTGGCGTCCCTGTGGTGCACCCCGCTGATTTTGGCGATGAGCGGTAAGGTGCCGCTCTACTCGGTTCCGGCGAACCTGATTGCGGCTCCTTTGGCGCCGCTGAGTATGCTCGCCGGGCTGGCGGCGCTCGGATTCATGCTCCTGGGTCTGCCCACTGCGGCGGATCTGTGCCTGCGTGCCGGTGGCCTTGCCTCGCAGGGCATCGAGTGGGCGGCACACACTGCCGCGCACGCGCCGGGTAACCCCTGGGAGCCAGGTTCGAGTGTCCCGGCGGTGGTGTGTAGCGCCCTCTGCGTGCTGGCGTTGAGCGTTGCCCTGTGGTGGGTGGATGCGCGCCGCTACCGTGCGGTCACGCACCGGCAGTATCTGCGGGTGGTACCGCGCACCGCGCGCTCCAATCAGCCCGCCCGTTCCTAACCGACTAACTGCGGGCATCTAACCGTGGGCATCAACCTCTGACCGACTACCGCTAACCACCGCTAGGAGGCATATGAGAAGAAAACGCTATGATGGATACTCGAGACTCTACCCACGCCGCACCCCCGTGCGCAGTGGGGCCGAGTTCAGCCCGTACCCTGCAGATAAAGGCGAGTGATAAGCGTGTCCGAGCGTAAGCGTTCAACCCAGCGTGGTGGTTCCCGAGGCTACGCCCGCCGAGGCGGCCCCGCCCTCGACACCGCGTGGCGTACCGTCACCCCGGCACCCGCCGTCATGCTCTACGGCCCGGAGGAGTACTTCGCCTCCCGCGCTGCGGCGCGCCTGCGTGAGCTGTTCCGCGAGGCGCACCCCGAGGTAGATCGAGTTCAGATTAACGCCGCCACATACACGGCGGGGGAGCTGACCCTGCACGCTTCGCCCTCCCTGTTCGGTTCGGCGAAGATCATTGAGGTTGAGAACGTAGCCTCCATGAGCGACGAGTTTTTGACCGATACGCTCGCCTACCTGAACGCCCCCGAGCCGGACATCATGCTCATTCTGAACCACTCGGGCGGTAACCGCGGCAAGAAGCTCATCGACCTGGTGCGCTCCCAGTTCGTGCTCATTAACTGCAAGGCGCTCAAGACCGACCGTGAGAAGAGCGAGTTCTTGGCGGGGGAGTTCGCCGCCGCTCAGCGCCCGATTACCGGCGGGGCTCTGGCGTTGCTGACGGCTGCCGCCTCCGACACTGCGGAGCTTGCCGCCGCATGCCAGCAGCTGCTCTCAGACGTACCCGGCGAAATCACCGAGGAGGCGGTGAACCGCTACTACGGCGGCCGCACCGAAGTCACCGCATTCCGCGTCAGTGACGCCGCGATTTCCGGTAACGCCCCGGAGGCTCTGCGTCTGCTCCGCCATTCCCTTGCCACCGGCACGGAGCCGATTCCGATGTTGGGTGCGCTCGCCATGCGCATCCGCAATATTGCGCGCGTGCACCACGTGCGCATGAGCGCTAACGAGCTGGCGCGTGAGGTGGGTATGGCGCCGTGGCAGGTTGAGCAGGCTCAGCGTGACGGCCGCCGTTTTACCGGCGCCCAGTTGGCGCATATTGTGCAGCTTCTGGCTGATGCTGACGCCCAGCTGAAGGGCGAGTCGCAGGACGCCGTGTATGCGGTGGAGCAGGCTGTTTTGGCGATTGCTCTACCTCCGCGCCTGTAGTGCATAATAGAGCCCATGCTCGAAATTCTGAAGAAAATTTTCTTTGCCCTGCTGCCCTTCCTGCAGAAGGCGGCAGAGGATGCCCTCAACGACGCTACTGCGTCTAAGGGTGACTCCGAGTCCTCCCAGAAGAGCGAATCCCACAAGGATGATTCTCGTCAGGGTGAGGCTCGTACCTCCGGCTCTTCGGCGCCTAAGCCGAGCGCCCCGAAGTCTTCCTCGGTAAAGTCCTCGGCACCTAAGCCTTCCGCACCGGCTTCGACCGGCGCATCCGACGGTTCGGATTACCCGGGCGATTACCGCGACATGATCAACTTTGAGTACTCGCCCTCCCTGGACGGCGACGCTGACCCGGGTGAAATCGTGTGGACGTGGGTTCCCTTCGAGGAGGACCACTCGCAGGGTAAGGACCGCCCGGTGATCCTGGTGGGTCGTGACGGTGAGTACCTGCTGGCGCTGATGATGACCAGCAAGGACCACAATAACCGTGAGCACGCTGATTCGAACTACCTTGATATTGGTTCGGGTCCGTGGGATCCGCAGGGCCGCGCTTCTGAGGTGAAACTGAACCGTGTGATTCGTGTTCGCCCGGATTCGATGCGCCGTGAGGGTGCGATTATGCCGGAGGATACGTTCCGCCTGATTGAGCGTGCGTGGACTCGCCGTAACGGCTAGCACCCTGTGCTTTACGCCGGGAACCTGTTTGGGCGACCGGCGTTAGATGTGGAAGCTGCGTGTAGCGGTTTTCACAGTATTTTTCTCTCCGCGAGGGTCTGTCGTGGAGGCTGTTCATCTGGTATTATGTGTGGTTGAGTGTCCGATGGTCATCGGGCACTGCTGGCCGGTTGCCATAGGCATCCCCACGCCGCTCAGTCGATGATCGGCCAGCGTCGCCCTCACCGACCAATAAGACAAAACAGAAAGTTTAATTGTGGCTAACATTAAGTCTCAGAAGAAGCGTATCCTCACCAACGAGAAGGCTCGCCTGCGCAACAACATTGTAAAGTCCGAGCTGAAGACCGCGACCCGCAAGGTCAAGGCTGCTGTTGAGGCACAGAACCAGGAAGCTGCTGTTGAGGCTCTGCGTTTTGTGAACCGTAAGCTGGACAAGGCTGTTTCCAAGGGTGTTCTGCACAAGAAGACCGCTGCAAACAAGAAGTCCGGTCTTGCTGCGCTGGTAAACAAGGCTTTCTAAAACTTGCGGGGTACGTGAGTACCTCTCTGGTTTAAGGGCAGAGACCCCCTGTGTTCCCCCTCCTCTAAGGGGAACGCAGGGGGTTTCTTTATGCCCGAATCGTTTATTGTGGGTGCTTACCCGTTATAAAGTTGTGAGTAAATCGCAATCAATCAATCTATGTACCTGATGACGCTCTCTGAACTATAACCTAGTTGTCATTAGTACAACTAAAATTAGAGACTCCTTCAGAAAGACCCTTACCAGTTTTAACCTTAAACTGGTTTAAAATAGATTGATAATGCACTCGACCTATTTTAGGAGGTCGAGATTATATTCAATTGGGACGCAGAGGATATTCTCCCGCCCGTCGATTCGGAGGCTCAGGTTAGCGTCGCCCCCATAATAATTTAGGGTAACTTGGACCATCTCGCCGGATTGAAACTCCTTAACAATCTTTTCGAGATCTAGTTCAATAAACTGGTCTGAGTTCACCACATCAAGAACCTTAATAGGACCCATAGTGACATTACGTAGACTAAAGGTCGTCCTCACTACATGAGTCAGTTCAAACTCAGGCCGCCGTAGATTAGTTGCAATTTCAGACTGTAATTGAATTGGTTGTTTTGTAACAACCTGCTCCTTCTGTTCAAGCAACTTCTCAGCCGCTTCCGCAGACCGGACAACTGCATCACTCATCTGTAGTGCTGCTTGGTGTGCTGCTTCAGCCTTTTCTTTTGCACGTTTAGAGCCACTGGAGCAGTACCACACCACTATCGCGAGAATAAGAGAAAAGAGCGCTGCGTAAGCAGCTATACCAGAGTGAAAGTTTGCTATGAATTGTGAGTCCATACCAGTCATCATAACCAGTCACACTGCAACATGTGAAAGACTAAACGCAACTGCGGGTGAATGATGTATTCGTACTTGATGATTCGGTACTGAATTTTTTAGCAGGATTATGGGGAGGCGCCCGCCCGGTGACGAAACCGCTTGCGGGTTACGGAAGAGCCCGTATAGTGGGAACTATCGGCGGTACCGCACACCGCCTGCCTATCATGAGCGCCCCATGCGGCGTCGCACATTATCAGGAGGTTCCCCATGAGTAGCGAGACCACAGAAGAAGCTTACGATTATCGTGAAGACCCTGAGTATTGGCGAGCTCCGTTCGATTTTACGAAGCCCATATCTGATGCAAATACTCCGGAGGGGTGGATGCGTGCTGAGTTGAAGGGGCGTTATTTTAATGCTCCGGTGGCACGCCCCGGTGCCGAATATGAGTGGGGTTTAGCAGAGATTAAGCGTAGGTATGAAGCTAAGGAATTCCCCTTCAGAGATAGCGAAGTAACCAGATTGTATCGTGAGAAGGTAGCTAATGGTGAGTTGCCGGATGTTTATGCTGGCACTCCATACGATTTGGCGCTTCTGCCTTTCTAGAACTTGCGGGGTACGTGAGTGCCTCTCTGGTTTAAGGGCAGAGACCCCCATGTGTTCCCCCTCCTCTGTGGGGAACGCAGGGGGTCTCTTTCGTGTATACTTGGGCTCAAGGAGTTAAACGACCCCTCTGAAACCCTGAGCCTCACCTATTGGTGCGGCAATAACGCTCGGGCGGCCGCGGCTTTATGCTTCGGTCTAGAAGACACCGGAGGCACCACCGGTTAACTCCATATAACTTTTGTGAAAGGCATCCTGCTAAGCGGCGGGGTGCCTTTTGCTATACCCAGAAGGAATCTAAAAATGCGGTGCATGTGTACCATGCCAACAGAACTCAGTAAGAAGCTAGACTAGAATACTCACATGGAACCTGAAAAAATTCCTCCGACGCTGAGCGACCCTATCACCTTCTGCGTAACTAAGATTACGCCGCCGGCACCAGCTAATAAGGCTGAAGCCATGAAACGCCAATGGGTTCTTGAGGAGCGCTTTAAGCGGGGGTCGCATGTCCAAATGCGCACTATCGCACGCGAGTATGATGAGCGTACCGCAGCTGGTGAGGTTCTTATCCCAGAGAGAATTCCACCGTTTCCCCCAATAAACGGAGCTTGATCAGGATAACCACATATCAGGATAACCACATATTCTGATGTCTTATGAAACTGCCAGCATTATGTGTCCGTATCTGGAAGATGCGAAATTACTTGGGGCAAACCTATTTGCAGGCTACGTTAGGTCCCATGTGAAAGGCATCCTGCTAAGTGACAGGGTGCCTTTTGCTATACCCGCTTGCCATGGTTTTATGGCGCCCAGATTCCTTGCCCAATTCTTGGCACGGATTCCCTGCCCAGATTCGGGGAGGCGCCCGCCCGGTGACGAAACCGCTTGCGGGTCGCGGGGGAACCCGTATAGTGGGAACTATCGGCGGTATCGCACACCGCCCGCGCCTATCATGAGCGCTCTAAGCGGCGTTGCACATGGCGCCGGTGTGGGTACACATTTTTTGCATATTATCAGGAGGTTCCCCATGAGTAGCGAGATTGCAGAAGAAGCTTACGATTATCGTGAAGACCCTGAGTATTGGCGTGCTCCGTTTGATTTTACGAAGCCCCTGCTTGATGTAAATACTCCGGAGGGGTGGATGCGTGCTGAGTTGAAAGGGCGTTTTTTTAATGCTCCGGCTGCGCGCCCCGGTGCCGAATATGAGTGGTGTCTGGCAGAGATTAAGCGTAGGAACGAAGCTAAGGAATTCCCCTTCAACTACAGCGAAGTAACCAGCTTGTATCGTGAGAAGGTAGCTAATGGCGAGCTACCGGATGTTTATGCTGGCACTCCATACGATTTGGCGCTTCTGCCTTTCTAACATAGTTTCCCTTTCCGTCCGGGGTTTTGGGCGGCATAACCGAATATAGAACATATTTTTTACAACACCACCCACCACACAACCACCGATGGTTCACCGGCAACTTTCCATACCCCATGTACCCGGTGAACCGACCACGAGCTAAGGACAACGATGAGCCAGCCGAACTTCCCTCCCGCCCGA
>FUFK010040035.1_pt1 | contig 23946 bp, 10 predicted proteins | sample 1021851 | NCBI WGS metagenome assembly FUFK01 (sample SAMEA51879418, study PRJEB19060) | metagenome | reverse complement strand
TTTTAGAATTACTACTTCTGTAGCTGCAAGACCTAATGAAAATTTAGTTCCGTTTTTTAGAACATTTGGAACTAGTATGTTAGATAAAAAAACAATTAGTTTTTTTGATGTGGGTAGTTATGGAGTTATAGAAGATTCAGCTGGAGGCTTTGATGTAGCGGGTGATGATTCATTTAGAGATGGTGATATGATACATATAAAAGGAGCTTTAAATGAAGAGAATAATGGTTACAAACAAATACTTAAAGTAGTTAGTTCTTCTAAAATATTGATTAGATATTTAGAAAATTATGATGGTTTAGTTAGAGAACTAGCTGTAGATAGAGATCCAGGTTTAGCAAAGGGCGGCTCATCAGAACTTAATTATGGTATTGATATTATAGCAGGGGATTCTGGAGTATCAGCAGCTGTGCAGACTCAAGGTACTAACTGTAAGTTTAAATGGACTAATGAAGCAGATTTAGCAACTGATGAATGGAATGCTACTACAGTTGAAATACTTGGTGAACACTTATTAGAAAATGGAATAGTAGTTAGATTACCAAATAAAACAACGTATACTGTTAATGATTATTGGACTTTTGAATTTTCTTCTCCTTGTTATATAAAACATAATGGAACTATTGAAGAGATAGACGAAATTTTTAACACACAAAAAACAACTTTAACAAATGTTAGTGAAGGAACTGGTATCTCGTATTAAGTCTTTATATAGTAAAGGCGCAAGTTCTGATGATTCTCGATTATCATCTAGACACGTATACTCAAAGATTAAGAGTGCACGTGCTGTGTTAATTAAGCGTGAGCAGGATAAGAAAAGAAAAAACTCTCCTTGGAATATTCAAAGTATTCCTTGTTTAAGATTAGAGGTAGTAGATGCTTCTAGTTGTGATTGTATTATACCAGCGGGTTGTAAACTATTAAAGTCTGTGTGTAAGATACCTAAGCCTATACAAACAATGTTAGCGACAGGTATAGAAAGTGTATCTACTGTAGATGGTAGTACACTATTTTCATTTACTACTTGGGCTAAAAAAAGATATAAGTCTGGTAATAAGTATACATCGCAAGAGCCAGATTATTTTGTTAGAGATGAGTTTTTATATATAACTCACAATACTATGTTAGAGTGGGTTGCTGTATCGGGTATATTTGAAGATCCTGTAGATGTTTATAGATTTATACAAGACCCAGAGTGTGCGTGTGGTGAAGATGTTGATCCTTGTGCTAGTCCTACAGATAGTGAGTTAGAGTTACCTGAGTATTTAGTTGAGCCTTTGATGCAGCTTGCAGTTCAAGAGCTAGTTCAGATGTTTGGTAAAATGCCTGAAGATAATAATAATGACGCTAAAGGAGCAGAGGCACCAAATGAGTAAGAAGTCATTAACATTAAAAGATAGCTACGAAAACTACGATAATATACATCAAGTTGAATATAATGTATATCGTAAAGTATGCGAAGAATATAATAAAGAAGTTGTTAAGCATGTAATAGAAAATGCTTATGAATATAAACTACCAAAAAGATTAGGTAGTATACGTATAAGAAAGATAAAGAGTAAGTTAATATCTGGCGGTCCAAAAAGAGTAGACTGGAAACTTACAAAAGAATATGGAAAGAAGATCTATCATCTAAATATGCATACCGATGGGTACTATTATAGATGGATGTGGCATAAGAAAACAGCGTTGTTTACAAACAAGTCAGCTTATTCTTATACACCAATGAGAAAAGACAAAAGAAGAATGGCTAAGTTATTGAAAGATAACGTAATTGATTTTTTTAGTTAGATATGGCAGATGTTAAATTAGTAAGTGTAGAGACAGTATTGTCTAGCCTTTATCGTGATCTTAGACCTGAACAGGAACTATCAGAAAACGATTTGATAGAATGGGCAGGTGAGGCACTAGAGTTTATTGGGGCATATCCTCAATATACCGAAGCTGTAGATTATATAAAGGTAGAAGACTACAAAGCACATATTCCTTGTGGGTTTCATAAGCTAGTACAAATAGCTCATAAAGTAACTGCGGGGGATAACTGTGACTGCGCTATTAAAATTACAAGTTCAGATAGCACTACAGCTACATGCACAGCTTCTAGTTGTTCTTGTAGTGACACAGTAACAGATCCGTGTCCTACATCTAATACTGCAGAAGATGTTGTAGTTCAGCAAGCCAAACAACTTATTGATTATCATCTTACTTATAGATTTGTAAAGACTGGATATTTCTTTCAAAATTACAAGCCTATGAGATTAGCAACCTCAGCTTTTTCAAGAGCTAAACTTGCTCATTGTACGGACTGTATTAATTTATCTGGATCTTGTGAATCAGAATATAATATAGATCACCCGTATGTAAAAACTAGTTTTAAAGAAGGAAGCATATGTATGTCATATTTGAAGCAACCTGTTGATGATAGGGGTTGGCCTATGATTCCTGATAAAGTTAGTTACATAGAGGCTATCAAAAGATACATAGTATATAAATTAAAGTACTCAGAGTTTTTAACTGGAAAGTTACCAGGTAATATTTTTGCTAAGTTAGAAGATGACTGGCACTGGTATTGTAGACAAGCTAGAAACAAAATGAATATGCCTGATACTATTGATAAAATGCAGAATCTTAAAGATTCTTGGAAGCGTATGTTTGATAAGCCAAACAGATATTATGGGTTTTTTGGTAGACTAAGTGAACCAGAAAGACTAACCCTACAAGGTAAATATTAATTAGATAATAAAAATTAAAATGGCAACAATAGCAAAAATTACACTAACGAGCCCAGATCTTTTATCTGACGCGCTTAACTTAGAAGTTAGCCAAACTTTATTCAAAGCAGGCGCTTCTACAGATATAGCTGAGACAACTGGATTGGCTCGATATAGTAGCGGTGCTACTAGTGAAACTAAAATTTTAGAAGCTGATGATTATGCAGATAACAAAGCATCTAAACTTTATATAAAAAATACATCAAGTACTAGAACAGACTATGTACAAATTACATTAGGAGCTTCTGGCTCTTCTACTACTATAGGTAGATTATATGGTGGAGAGTGGGCATTTATCCCATGGGGCGGAGCATCTGATATTAATGTTATTCAGAGTTCTGCATCTATAGTACTTGAGTGGATGTTATTTTACGAGTAATAGACTATGGCTAAGAAACAGCAACAAAAAAAGAAGGGGCCTCCTCCTAGTATTACTATGTCAGTAGAGCAACCTGGAAAAGGTTTAGCTACTGATATGGTTGCATCTAATCAACCATCTGGTACATATAGATTTGCATTAAATGCAGTAGCAGATGTAGAGGATGGTTCTCAAGGATCATTAGCAACTGAAGAAGGTAATTTTAAATGCCTAGCAGTAAAGAATGCTCCATTTCCAGACTATAATAATAGCTGGAGTGTAATAGGGCACGTATATACTAATGATGATGTTGCTATTGTTTTCTTAACTAATGCAAATAATACTTTAAGTAAAATAGTAGAATACAATTCTTCTACTTGTACAACTAATGATTTAGTTACATCTTCTTGCATGGGATTTAGATTAGACTATCCTGTACAAGCTGTGTATAGAATTAGAAATGGTTGTGAAAGAAATATATACTTTACTGATAATTTAAATCCTCCTAGACAACTTAATATAGATCGACTAGATAATTATGTTTTACCTGGAGAAGTATATAACCCAAATACTACTAATGCTAATATTGATATATGGGACTGTGGACAAATGAGGTTATTCCCACTTTTACAAGTTCCTTGTATAGAATATGTAGCTACAGATGATACTGGGGGTATTGGTATGATTCCTGGTGTATATCAAATAGTTATTCGTTATTTAGATGAAGATTTAAATCCTACAAACTTTTTTGATGTAACAAATCCTATACCTATATACGATGATGATGCAGCTAGTAGTGCTGTAGATTTTCATGATATAGCTGGAGACTTAACTGGTGGTCAAAGATCTACTAAATCAGTTAGATACACATTTACTAATTTAGATCCTTCATTTACTTATGTTCAGGTATGTTGTATACCTACTACTACTGGATCAGGAGTTAATGATGGCATAGCTTTTTTATTAGAGACTTTACCTATTCAAGGAAGTCCCAGTATTGATTACAGATTTAGAGGTATAGATCCTAGCTATGCAAAAGAAATATCTCTTGACGAGGTTCTTATTCCTAAAATAGGATATGATAAAGCTAAGACTATTGAGCAAATAGATAATAGATTAATTTTAGGAAATGTAACTAGCGCTTTTGTAGATCATGCTGCTTTTCAAAAAGCTGCTTGTAATATACAAGTTAGATATAAAACTAAAACAGAATATAGTTTAGGAAGTCTAAACGAAAAAGAAGCAAACCCAAAAGGCGGTGAATACTATTTTTATAATAGAAGTTATATGCGAGATGAGGTATATGCTTTAGGTGTTGTTTGGATATTTAATGATGGTAGTGAGTCTCCTGCATATCATATACCTGGTAGAATGGCTGATACAGCTGCTGACGGTACACCACTAGGTGCGGGTGATCCTAATCATCCTGTTAGTGGTTCATATAATGCAGCATTACTTGCTGAGCATAATAGAGAGTTATCTGCTAATGGAGTAGCAAATGCTGGTTCGTGGGATAGAGCGGTATATACTGAAAATGCAAACTCCCATCAATCTACACCAAACTTACTTGCTTCAGAACAAGCTGTTGCAGGTAATGCTTTTGAAAAATGGAGACTATATAATACAGCACGTAGAACTGATATATATGGAGTTAATAGTGCAGGAAACCAAGTTGCTAATGGAAACTTTTTAGTTACAGAAGGAGAACTTTCTTATTGGGAATCTGATACATATGAATACCCAGATGTTACTGATTGTGATGGTAATCCTATTTATGCTCAGTATGACAACAATGGTAATTTAATACAGGATTTTACAGGACAAAAAATAAGACACCATAAATTACCTGATACTACACTAGAGCCTCATTTCTATCGTACTCTTGCGGGTCTTGGTGCATCTTATCCAGTTACTAACCAGTTTCGTAGTAATACTTCAATTGCTCCTATAGGATTTGCTTTAAGAAATATAAATCCTCCTGTAGGTGTAGCACCTGATGGAGAGCCTTGGGCACAGAAAGTTCAGGGTTATAAGATTGTACAGATAGAAAGAGCTACTGGTAATAAGTCTGTATTAGATAAAGGACTAGTATATTATAACTACAGAACAGTTACATATAGTACGGCTACAGGCCCTAATAATTCACTTACAGGTGGGTCAGAGAATGAAATGTGTGGTTGTACAGATTTAGGAGGAGCAGAAAGTGATAGAATGTGCTGGTTCTGGACACAAGCTAATACATGGAATAAATATACATGTATGCTTGCTGTTAATAAAAATTGTGATAGTACTGGTAATGATGATTATAGTCCTTTTGAACTGGGAGTAAATGGCGCTACAACTGATAATGCTAGAGACTCTGAAAGAAATTATAGACCAAGTTGTTTTACTCCTAGTGGTTGTGAAGATATTAGTTATGCTTGTGATGGAGTAAGCTGTAAAGGAGCTAGTAGTTGTATGCATTGTAATATGTGGAAATCAAGTTGTTTACCTATGGTAGCTATTAATGGTGTTGATTTTAATCAGGCTTGGGCACCTAATCCTAATACAAATCCATTTGGCACTAGTGGAGGATACCCTTTACATCAATCTACAAATCTTGGTTCAGGAACTATTTCGGGTTGTTTAGGAGATGAAAATACAGGTAATGATGGCGGTTTAACTGGTTGGCTCCAAGGTGATGCAAATAGTGAGAATACATGTCAGTATCATAGAGGATCGTATACACTAAATTTATCGTATCATGGTGCACTAACTAAAGCTAGAATAAATGATCCTGATCCAACACATATAAAAATAGAACGTATACTTGCAGGAGCTGTAACTTCAAAAGACTCTAAAGAAGGAGAATTTTCTTGTGAGTGTGTTAATTCTGTTTTTGGACGTATTACTGATGGTAGTTATTTTTTAGGTAGGATATGGTATATGAATGAGCATACTGTACCATATTATAGAATTACTGCAGGTGTAAATAGTTATCATAATGCTGTAGCTTGGACTAATAGTAATTATTCTTTAACGAATAAAAGAATACAGCTTACTCAAAAAGTAGATGGTGGTGGTAAAACAGGCTCTATGTTTAATGCAGGAAATGATGGAGGGTCTATTCCTTTTAATAATTGTCATGGCCATGATGCATATGTAATTGAGTTATTTGGAAGTGTTAACTATAATGCGGGAGCTCCTGGAACGCCTCCAAAAGGATTACCTTTTCCTGGAAATAATGCAGCATATAGACAAGCTAATTCGGACAATACAAATATTCAAAGTGTTACTGATAATGATGAGCCTTATGATACTAGTGGTAGTGATTATGGTGATGGTCTTAGAGGTAATGCTTATTATGTATCTCTTAAACAAGAAAATCCTGCACAGTATGGACCATTATTAAATGGTGTGTATGTACTAGCATCTAATTGTTTACAGACGGGTACAAGCACTGAAATATTTAGTGGTGATATATTTATATCTTTTATGGCATTTAGAAAAGCTTTTCATGGAGGTAAATGTGTAGGAGATCAAGTAGGTAGTTCTCTTGATGGTATGGAAAAAAATAACTTTTTGTGGACAAGACAAGAAGTAGGATTTTTTGTAGAGTCTGAGATTAATACTGATTTAAGATGTAAAGCATTAGAGGGTCCAGCAGAACAAGGTAATCGTTTTTCACCTTATCATTTTAGTGGTAATCAAACACTAGGTTCAAGACAGTTTCAATACCTTGATCAGGAAGGTGTAAGAAATATAGCAGCACCAACTGCAGGTACAAATGAAACAAGCTCTTTTGATGGATTCCATTGGGCTGAGTCGTATGGTAAACCTCCATACGAGTATCCAGAAAAGTTTGATAATTTTTATTACAATGAGGATTATAGTAAAATAAACAATGAGCAAAAGTTTTTCTCTCTTCCTATAGGGTTTAACTATTGTAGTCAGTGTTATACAAACTTTCCACACAGATTAGTATACTCTACTCAGTCGTTTAAAGAAGAAGCGACTGATAATTATAGAGTATTTTTATCTGAAAACTTTAGTGATATTCCAGGTAATAGAGGAGTTATTACTAATTTATTTACATTACAAAATACATTGTATTCACATACAGAGGAAGCTTTGTTTAGAATGTTTACATCTGCTCAGGTGTTACAAACAGGAAGTGAAGAGATTGAGTTAGGCACAGGAGACTTTTTATCTAAGCCTCCTAGAGAAGTAGCCGATTCTGATTTAGGATATGGTGGTAGCGACTCTCAGTGGGCAACAATAACTACTGGGGCTGGGGTATTTTTTATTGATCAGCGTACAGGTATACCTATGTTATTTACAGGACAAAATGCTCCTGCTAATATAAGTACAGGTATTGCTAACTGGTTTGAAGAAAATATGCCTATTAGTATGTATGAGACTGTGCCTGATTTTCCATTAAGCGACAATCCACAGCATCCATTAGGTGTAGGGTATATTACAGCTTATGATGATAGATATAAACGACTTATTGTTACAAAGCGTGACTATGTACCAATTGGTGATTATGGTACTGATATAAGACTAAGACAAGATGAAGATGAAAATTGGTATTGGGAAGATGGTNATGGTAATCTTGTAGCTGGTTGGGATGGAACAAATCTTATACACCCAACAGACGCATTATCTTTTGATGATCCAAATGATACGTTAAAAGAGCTGTTTGAAAATAGATCGTGGACTATGAGTTTTTCATTACTAAACAAGTCTTGGACTTCATGGCACTCATATATGCCTGCTGCATATATTACTTCTAAGTCTGGATTTACTGCTTGTAAGCAAGTAAGGAATATACCTAATGCTGCTGAAGGTAATATAGTTGGTGTTGGTTTTAAACATGGTAAAGATGATGCATATACTATAGGAACTAACCATAATTATTTAAGGTATTTTGATTTAGAATATGAGTTTATATTAGATCATGTACATAAAGCTAAAACACCTTTAGTAAGTGAGGTATTTGATAGTATTAGCTATCATTCAGAAGTATCTACATATAGTAATAGTGAAAGACAGTTTGTAGATAATAGATATGATACATTTCAAAAGGTTATATTTTATAATGATTACCAGTGTTCTGGTGAACTTAACATTGTAAATAAAGATAATAATATATCTTTAATGCAAGAAGTTGCTATAGATAATACTGCAAATACTAATATACTTGCAAGCCGTAAAGAAAGAGTATGGTCTATAAATGGATTTAGAGATACTATTATAAATAGAAATGTACCTATGTTTAGTTCTGCNTGGACAAATACAGGATCAAACTACTACATAGATAAGGTTGTAAACCCTGCTGCAGTTAGTCCTTTAGCTTGGAATAATGCTGCAAGATTCCGTGATAAATACTTGGGTATTAGATTAATTTTTAGTAACTTAGCAGATCAGCGATTAGTGATCAACTATACGCACTCTATGAAGAGTAGGTCTCCCCGATAATATTATATAATAATGAAAAAGAAAGGTAAAAATAAAACAGATTATACTGGCCTAGCTGCTAGGTTATATAAAGAAAAGTATAATAATCCTAATAGTAAAAACATTGGCTCAATGGTTGAGATGGGATTAACAGGAGCTGAAAAATTAATTCAAGGAGATAACTATAATCCTGATAGTACATTTGGTAAAGTTGCATCAGGATTACGAGCGACTGTAGATACAGCAGCTGCAATTATAGCCCCATCACCTCAAACTATAGGAGGAGCAGCTGAATCAGTTGCTAATTTTGGTGGTGATTTAGCTCAAACTCCAGAGTCAAAAGCGAAGTGGAGTGCTGCTGAAAATACTGCTGGTGCTGTTACAGGTTTTATGACTGGTGATGTTAAAGGTGGTCTTGAAGATACCGCAGAACTTACTTCTGATGTAGGAGAAATAACTGGTAATGAAAATTTACAAAAAGTAGGAGACAAAGGTTCTAAGTTTATTGCTATGGGTGATAACATATCGAATATAAGTTTTGATGATGTAACTACTATGGTAAAAGATACAGGCGATAATGCATCAGCTGTAGGTGATGTTTTGGGCTCAGAAGGAGCACCTAAAATAGAGTTACCTGAAGTTAGTTTAAGACGTGGTGCTAAGGTATATAATATGGGTGATGATGTAATGGGCGAGCTATCGCCTTACACTACACCTCAAACACAAGCAAGAGTGGGTTTTGGACCAGCCGCTCCTTTTGTAAAAGCAGCTGAAGGTATTGATTATGGTATGCAACAATTTGATCAGGCTGCAACTGCTGAAACATTAAGACTACAACAAGAGCAACAACAACAAAATATAAATCAAGCTAATATTGATGCACAAAATCAAGAACTAGCTACACAAATTGGTGGTGATGGTATGATGCCTATAATGGCTAACGGTGGTATGCTTAGAGAGATGTATAATAATGGTGATGATGTTAAGAAACCACAAAAATCCGTTGTAACAAGTTGGACACCTGAACAACAAGATATGAGAAAAACTGCTTTAGATTATATGAAGCAACAAGGGTTTGAGTTTAGTTCACAAGATTATATAGATGCTTATAGAAAACATTTTGAAGAAAGGGTAAAACCTAATCAAGGTTTTATGAATATATTAAAAAATAATCCTGAACAGTATTTACAAATTATAACAGAAGGGCGTGGTAATGCTGGGCGAGATTTTGTAGAAAGTCTAGGTACTAATACTGGAGTAGTAAATCCTGATATATTAAAAGGTATGCCTCAGTATATGATAGATCAAGGGTATACTAAAGACCAGATTAAAGATTTTCAACAACGACTAATAGACTTAGGGCAATCAGAAACTTTCCAATATGAAGGTGGAGAAGAAAAATCTATGATTGATGGTATTTTTGGTCCTGCTACAGCTCAAGCTTTAGTAGATTATAACAAGCGTTTTATTAGAGGTGGTATACATAAAGGCAGTAAATTTGGTCGAGTAAATAAAACTGCTGAAGATAAGGTAGTAGGTAGTTTTACAGACGAGGCTCAACAAAAGGCTTTAGGTGAGTCAGGAAAAGATCTTGTAAATGTAGCATTAACTACTGGAGATGTAGACAATCCTTACGATAGCCAAGAAATGGGAGCTGATGTATTAGGTGGTTTAGGATCAGATGATGGTTTTAATTTTGATTTATCATCAATAAGTATGGCAGATAATGCTCAACCAAGTTCTTCTGAAATGCAGTTTTTTTCTGTAAGTCCAGAACTAGCTGAACAACAAGGAACACAAGCAGGTTCATTTATTGGCGATGAGCAACTTATGACTATGGGTGAAATTGATCAATCTATGGCTCAAGGTACTTTAGATAAAGATTTTAACAAATCAATTAAAGATGCTGGATATAATCCAAATACATTAGAAGAACGTTCTAAATTTTCTATGGACCCTATGGGTACAATAGGTGAGACTGCACAAACTGTAAACCAAGTTTTAGGCGTTGTTAATCCTGTAGTACAAATGATGCAGCAAAACAAACAAAGACAAGTAGATATGGGACAACAAAATATTAAATCACAAATGTATGCAGGTCGTATGGGAATGCCTCCTGGTCCAGTAATGCCTATTGAACAACCAGGCGCTAGAACTGCGGCTGACTATATGGGTATAGCCCAACGTGGTACAGACGAACCAACAACACCTAGACCTAGTGTTAATCAATTTAATAGACCTTTTCTTCCTAATGAAAAAGAAAGAATGAATTTTTTAATGAGCTTACCAGATCAAGCTATAGATTTTCAATTACCTAACTATAGAGGTGATAGTAACGTTAATAGTAATGTTTTAGCAAATAGACTATATTTAAGTTCATTACCACAACAGGATGTAGATTTTCAGTTAGAAAATTTTAGAATGCCGCAGACTAACAAAAACGGAGAATCAGTTAAAGGATCAAAGAATTTCCTGATTTGACAGGAGATGGTAAAGTTACCCTGGTGATGGTAAAGTAACACAAGCTGATATATTAAAAGGACGTGGTGTATTTGAACACGGTGGTGAGCATGATGGTAAGCAGTTTCCTAACGCAGGATTAAAAGCATTATATAATTCAGGCGGGCAAGGTAAAGCAGCTGCTAATAAGATAATGGCTAGTATGGAAATGGGAGGGCTTACTCCAGATCAAGATCCTTTTTTATCTAACTTACCTGAACAAAATACTACAGTTATTAATCGTGAACGTGGTGAGATTGTAGAAAGAAAATTACCTAATGTTCCTGAAGGAGATCCAAAAAATTACTTTAAGTATGGTGGAGAATCTCATTCTAACGTGCGTGCGGGTATGCCTAATGGCGGTACTGATGCAGAGGAACAAATAGGAGCATTTATATTCCCAACTAAGTTTGCTCCTAAAATGGATAAAATTATTAAACAGCGTGAGAACTTTATGAAAATTTTAAATTCATAATTATGGGTATTACTAAGAAAGAAAATATAAAAGAGATACCAGTTGATCAGATTGGTATTAATACTGCTAAGCGTGGTCTTGAGAAAACTTATATAGCTGAGAATGCTTTGAAACAAGAAGTAAAAGAAGCTAAAGAAAAAGCCGAGATACAGGACATAGCTGATATTCTTGAAGTAGTAGATAAAGAAAAACAAATTAATGAAGTAAATAAAAAGGGAGAAACTGTATATACATATCGTAAAGGCGGTAAGACTAAACAAGTAAATGATTTACAGAAAAGTCTTTTAATGGATATGTTTTACGATCCTAATTATAAGCCTAGTTATGAAGAGGGGGATGAGGTAGATGAAACAGTTGAGATACCTGAAGTTACGGTAGAAGACAAAAGGGTTACACCAACAATTCAACCTATACGTCCTACACAAATAGATATTGCTGAACCAAAGCTGGAAATGATACCTCAACCAGAGGCCGATCTTCCTGCTGATATAAAAGCTATTAGAAAGTTTTTACGTAATCGACTTAAAGATAGTGATCCTAATTTAAGTCCGCGAGAGATAAATAGAATAGCAGATAGACTTATTGCTGATAATCCAGGACTTATTAAAGACGGTGTTGGTAATGGTGAAATTGCTGATAGAATACACAATCAATATTATTTTAGTGATCCTGCTGCAACTGGTAATGAAACAGGAGAAGGNAATGAAGCAGAGGAAGCGGGTNGTCAANCTAGTGTAGTANTAGATGATGAAGGAAATCCAATTAGTAATGGTGAAGATCCTGAAGAGTTTGGTAATGATTCTAATAATGACGNAGATGACGAATTAATATATCGTACGTATAAAGATTTTAAAAAGAATAATCCTGATGCTACACGTGCTGACTTTCGTGCGTATAAAAGAGCTAATAGAGAAGGGTTTACTCAGGGTGATAAAGTGGCTTTGTATGGTGGTGCATTTGGTACATTAGCTAATCTTGCTGCTACTGTAGCCTCAAGAAAGAATGATTTACCATATCGTAATGTATATAAAGGCGTAATGGATGCTGCTATAGCAGATGAGAAAAATAACTTATCTGAATTAGATGGTCAGAAACGAAGAGCAGCAGCTATGGTATCTACTCGATTTGACAGTGAGCCTGATACTGCAATGTCATACCAACAACGTAGAGCTAGAAGTATTGCTAGAGAGCGTGCTAAGGATAAAGCAGTAAGAGAATCGAATCTACAGTATGATGCTGTTATAAATCAAAAGCAAAGTCAGATAGCACAGATGATTGCTAAGGGTGATATATACGAAGCTCAAGGAGAACAACAAGCACGTACTCTTGAACAGGCTAATAGAGATGCATTCTATAGTGGGTTATCGCAAACTGCTGCAGGTATAACACAAAACCTACAACAGCTTGGTGCTGGTATGAATCAGAATAGACTTAATAAAACAATGATAGATACACTTAAGTCTAGTAACTATAAAGCTGTTACAGGGCCTAATGGTGAAATGATTATATTTGATGGTAGCGGTAATATTGTAAATGCTCCTGGTACTGAAACACCTTCAGATAATACAAACACAGAAAATGTTAATAACGACTTAGTAGAAGAAACAACTGAAGAGGCTAGAACTGATGTAGGAGAAAATGTTGCAGCTAATCAACAAAACGAGCTTGCTACTGAATCTGCTTTAGATTATATAGCGCCTCGTGCAGACGCTGATTTTATGATTGGTGAAACTGGTTATACTTGGAATGACTTTGATTTAGATGAGGATAGTGGTGAGTTTATATGGTCAGGTGAAGAGCGTGATCAGTATTTAGAATCTGATCAAGAGATAGAAGGCTATGGTCCTAGATTTTATGTAACACCTGAAGGTATGCTAATAGAAGGAGAGCCTATATTTTCTGAGGATGGACAAGGTAATATAATTGGTTATTACGATCCTAAAGGTATGTACGAGTCTAGTCCTGGACAGTATGGTGGTTCATATGATTAATTTTTATATATTTGTATAATGGGAAAAGATTTTAAATTAACTTCAGCACCTATTGTAGACTACAAGTATCAAGTTCCTTATACTGAACTTCTTACTGCGTTAGACTATAAACAAGGTAAGTATGATGAGAACATTAACGCTATAGACGAACTAGAAGAAAAGTGGTTGTCTCTTAGCGCTGTACCTGGTGAGGGAGAAAAAGCTAAAGCTATACAAGAAAAGTATGATAAGATGGCTGAGCAGATAGCTACTAGTGTAGGTGGTGATTACTCTAAAGCTGATAATCTTATTCGTTCAGTGTCCCGTACTATGAAAAAAGACTTGTTAACTGGTGAAATGGGCCGTATTAATAATGCTTATCAAGCTTATCAAGCACACAAAGAAGCTCTTGACTCGAGAGTAAATGCAAAAGAAAAAGACCAAAGAATAGAAAGAGGTATAGCTAATCAAGCTTTACAATATTCTTTAGCTAACTATCTTAATGCTGGAGGATCTAGCACTGAGGGTAATTCATATAGTGGGTATGCTCCTGTACCATATGTTGACTTAGCTGCACAAACAGATAAGTTTTTAAAAGAGTGGAAACCAGATACTTTTATAGGAGATATAGTAAAAAGAGATGACGGCAAATACTACAAGAAAGTATTTGAAACTGATGACAGTGGTCAGATGTATTGGGCAAACAAGTATGAAGTAGCTAATGCTGGTGATATACAAAGAGCATTAGCAGATGGACCATCTTATGTCTGATCCTATGGCTATGCAGTATGTTAATGAGGGTGTCATGTTTGATATGGCAGGAATTACTGATGATTATCTTGCTAGTCAAGATGGGCAATCATTAGTAGCAGAAACCAAACAAGACCTAATAGATGCGGGTTATCCTGCAAATAGTACTGCATCACAGACAGGTGTTACACAGATGTCTGATACAGATGTAATAGAAGAAGCATTACGTCTTAACCTATTACAAGGTGTGGTTACACCATATGCTGAAAAGTATGGATATACTAAAGAGTTAGGAGATCCTACACTATTCCCAGAATGGATGATGTTTGGTGGACGAAGTAGAGAAGAGATAAAATCAAGAGTTGATGTATATCAAAACACTACTCCAGCTATACAGTTTGGTGTAGAGTACAATAATGTATCAGATTTACAAGGAGCTATTAGTGGTCTTGATACTCAAATTGCTAGCGTTGATGCATTAATAAATGCGGATGAAGAAGTCTTTGCAGCTAATCCAAATGATATGGGGGCTTGGAATAGAATCTCTGCTAACATGGCTAAGAAAGCTATTCTACAAAGACACAAAGAAATGTTAGAGCAGAACTTTGATATTAAGCCAGAAGAGATAGCTGCACTTGAAGATCAGTATTATGATATAGAAAATACAGGTGCTTTTAGACTTGGTAGTATTAATGGTGAAGAAAGAAAAGCTATTGTAGAGAACTGGGAGTCTACGTATATAGGTGAAGGTCCTGGTAAGTTTAAAGACCATAATGATTTTATTGCCCAATTACATCAAGCAATGCTAAACTCAGGTGAGTATAACACTAGAAGTTTAACACCTGACCAACAAATAAACGAAGTAAAAGCTGGACTATGGGCATTATCTGAATCTCCTAGTGATATTTCTCAATTTTTAATGACTATTTCTGAGAATCCTTTAGCTGGTACTATAGATGAAGACATTGAAGCAGGGTTAAGAACTATGGGTCTTTGGAATGATAATAACTCTAAAGCTGAAAACTTTGAAGTGTTTGCTAATTACTCTAGAATGATACAAGATAAAGAAAGATTTATTGGTGAAAATAGTGAGTATACTTTAGATGGTAAACAAACACAAGCTGCTATGGTATTCCCTACAACTGAGTATCACTTAAAACAAGGAGAAGAAGGACAATCACTTATATCTAGAAAACTTAGTGATGCGTATACTACAAACCGTGAAAGCTTTGTTGTATTTGATATGTCAGATCGTAAAGATGGTACAGTATCTGAAATGATCTATAGTGAAAACCCAGGACAGATTGTATTTACAGGAATTACTACAGATGCTGTAGGAGACTATGGACATATGTTTACAGGTTATGTACCTGTAGTAGAAGACGGTAAGGTAGTGACTGATAATAATGGTGTACCTTTAAATAGTGGGCAGCAATTGTTAATAGCACCAAATCAATTCTCTGGTAGTGGTAATAGATTGTATACAATGCTAGCTGATGATTTAGCTAAGTCAGGAATATCTGATGGTATAGAACAAGCTAGAAGATTAAGAGCACAAGGTATTACAACTCAACTTAATAAGTTCCAACACTTAGCAGATCCTACTGGAGATATGAAGCAGACTGTTGATGTTAACATCGGTCCTGATAATTACTTACGATTTAATCGTCAGAATATTAACGGTAGAGTTTTGTATAAGTTTGAGCACTATAAAGCTGGACAACTTGTTGCAGCACCTGAAACTACATTTGAGTCATTAGAGCAAGCACGTGCTATAGCAATGACTACGTTTGAATCTACATATGGTACAGACCAGCAAGTAAATAACGAATCTTCTGGTAGTTCTAATTTAGACTTATCGTGGGTAGGATCAGTTGGTGATGGTGGTTTATTTACTGATACAGATTCTTTAAATACATATAAAGCACAAGCTAAAACTATAGCATCAAACATGGGTATAGCAATTAATCCAGGAACATCATTAGGTATGAAGGTAGATGCGCAAGCTTATTCTCCATATATATCTAATGGATTTTTATCAGTAATAGAAGCTAGTGGTTTAGGAGACAGATTAGAAAACGAAGTATTAGTTAGTGGCTTTAGAACTGAGGAGTACAATAGAGCACTACAAAATGTAGGAAACGAAGCAGCTACTGGTAGTCGACATACTAAAGGTGAGGCTATAGATGTAAGATATACTCGAGCATTTGAACAGTATTTAGATGAGAATAAACAATCATTAAGAGAACAAGGCATTCGATACCTAGTACACGGAGAGGGTAGTGATAAACATATCCATATTCAATTAGCATAATTATGAGTAACATTGATTATTTTAAAGGTATACCAGGTTTAGATCCTGCTACTAATTTACCTAATAAAGATAAGGCTCCTCAAGGAAGAACTGTATCTACAGTAAATACTCCTACTACCGAGATAGATTATTTTAAAGATGTAGACTTAGAAGGCGGTACTAAGTCAGGTTTAGCTAGTACTATAACTGATCCTAATTTTGATATAGAAAAATATGATCTAGTTCCTAACATACGTCTTGAAAAAGGACAAAAGACTATTGATTACATACGTGGTAAGAATCAAAGATGGTATAAACAATTAGGTAACTGGGCTGTACAATCTGTAGTAGGTGAAGTAGTAGGTGGTACTATACAAGGGTTTGGTGCTATTTATGAATTAGCGGATAATGCTATTAGAGAAGCTGCAGGAAAGAATGCAGATTTTGATAATGCTACCATACGTCTTGGAGACAGTTTACAAAACTGGGCAAGAGAAAATGCTCCTATATATGAAACAGCTCCAGGTGAATCTTGGGCTATGGATGATTTTGGTTGGTGGACAAAGCATGGTGTATCTGTAGCATCTACTTTAGGATTAATGATACCTGGTGCTGGTGTAGTAAAAGGAATAGGTTATTTAGCAAGAGCTGCTAGAATGGCTGATAAGGTTGGAGACACTGCAAAGTATTTTGGTAAAATAGGTGTAGGTGCAGGTGTTATGCGTAACGGTGAAAACATGAGAGAAAGTTTTGCTGTGGCTAATGATACTAGAGCTATGGCTGAAGAACAGTTTTCTGATGATGGAAAATGGCAAGACTTTTTACTTACTGATACTGGTAAAGAGTTTCAAGAGTCTTTTATGAAGAATGGTATAGATGTAAATAGTGAAGCTGCTAGAAGAGAGGCGGCTAATTATATTGCAGCTAAAGCAGGATGGAGAGCATACAACATAAATTCAGCTAATATTATATTTGATGCGGTACAGATTATGCCGTTATTTAGAGGATTTAAAACTATGACTCGTTCTGGTAGAATGGGTAATCCTTTAAAGGTTACTAAAAAGCACAAAGAGATGCTAGGTGGTAAGGTAAGCAAGTGGGACTACGCTAAAGCTTTCCTTAATCCAATGGCTTCTGCAACTGGTAGACAGCTTACAGAAGGTATTGAGGAAGGTGTTAACTTTATTGGAGGCGAAGAGGGCCGATATTTAGCAAAGAATATACTAGGATTGGAGTCTAGTACATTAGATAAAAGAATGGCTGGATACCTCAGCGATGGTCATTTTTGGGAGTCCGCTTTTTGGGGAGTATTAGGTGGTGTTTCTTTTGAAGGAGCGGCTAATTTAGGTAGAAGATACATGGGCGGATCTCCTAATGGACCACAGTCTACTGAAGGACGTTTAGCTGAAATGGATAGACGTAAGTTATTTATTGAGGAAAGTAATCGTAAGTTAAAAGCTATTGATAATGGTGATCCACAGTTTGTAGATCTAGCAGGTAATGTATATAATTTTAGTGATATGTCTGACGATGTTCGTAGACGACATATAGCTCAAACTAAAAGAGACATGGCTTATAACTTAGGTCTTAATGCTGCTCAGTCTGGTAATGTAGATTTATTATTAGATCAAATTAATGATAAAGCATTTCAAGAAAGACTTGTTGAAGGTGGTTTTGCTACAGAGGAAGATATACAAGCTAATGTAGATCAGCTTAGAAATGATATTATACGTGGTGAGGAGATGTATAAAAAACACACTCAACGTTTTATGTTATCTTCTGCTGATGCTAATACTAAACAAGCATTAATAGATAGATCTTTAGATGCTGAGGCTATACGTAATAATATAAATGTAGAGTCTAGTAATGTAGAAGAGCAGAACAGAGAACTAAAAGAAAAAGATTTATCATATGATGGTAATCAGTTTCAAGAACTATTAATAAGAAAGAAAGCATTAGAAACAGCCGCTGCTAAGATGGCAATTGAAGCAGCAAAAGCTGAGGGTGGTAAATATAAAACAGATATAGATAAACAAAGAGCTACTGAAAGATATAAAAGATCTATAACTAAACTAGAGTCTGAATTAGCTGATGTAAATAATCAGTTAAATGAATTAAACTCTGAAGGCCTTAAAGATGCTACAGGAATTGATGAACGTATAATAGATAATCAGGCTACAATTGAAGCATACGGTGCTATAGACAGTGCTCTTGAAACAGAGCTGACTGAACTAGCTACTAAGAAAGAGGAGAAAAGAGAGGCAGAAAACACTAAGGCAAAGACTGCAGCTATGAAGCAAGAAGCTGTAGATCAGGCTAAGAACTATGACTTTGGATTACCTGACAATCCCACTGATGATGACATTAATACAGCAATAGGTAAAGCTGAGACCATGTCTAAAGGATTACGTACTGCAGGTCTTACTGAAGCTGCTGATGTTTTAGATAAAAAAATAGAAGCACTTAAGACTGGTAAAGAAGTAGGTAAGAAAAAAGCACAAGCTGAGTCTGCAAGTGAACAGAGTAGAGGTAATCAAAATACCAATCTTACTCCAGCACAAGAACGTGCTTTAGCTAAAATGGAACAAGAGGATGAGGATACTGACAATACTCCTAATATAGATAATGCAAAGAAAACTACACAAGCTAATCCTAAGAATAACCCACAAGTAAATGACGATCCAAAAGTCCAGCCTGAGATACAAAACGAGTCTGAGCGTGGATTGACACCAGAATCTGTTACAACTGCTTTACTAGAAAGTAATAGTTTTATTTTTACTGTAGGTCAGCTTGCTAGGTTTGAAAGTATATCACCACAAGAGCTTGATGCTTTGACTGCTTTACAAGTTGGAGATGAGTTATTTATTAGTATAGAAGAGGTAGAGTCTAATACTTTAGATGGTTTTAAGATTGTATATAGAAATAAAGCTGGTGTTCGTATAGGTTTAGGTAATTTAGTTAATAGTACTAAAAAAACTATTGCAAATAAAACAAAAGAATTACAGTCTACTAGTAACAATCAGGAAAGACTTAAAATTGCAGAGCAGATTAGGTTCTTACAAAGAGAACAAACTAAATTAGAAACACTACGTCAACATATATTAGATAACTATATTAAGAATGATAAGGTAGTTGAAGGTCGTAATATAGGTAAGGTTACTGTTAGTAGTATAGGTAGAGGGTCTATTAATAATCTACAGTCTGGAGAGTTTGTACCTCTTAATACTATTTCCGTAGGTGGTCAACCAGTGCCTTTATATATTAGATCTACTAAGAATGTTAAACAACTAGATAAAATAAATGATACTAAACAAGGGCCTCCGTTATTTGCAGGTGTTCCTGGTCAGGTATCAGGGTTTGATCCTGGTGTAGGTGTTGTATATACTGTGATTCCAGATGATAATGGTAACCTTATGGAAGTACCATTAACTACTAGTAATATAAACACACAGCAGGCTGAGTTTGTGTTTAAGATTTTTGAGGAGATTGCATCACGCATGACTTCTGGTAAAGACTTACGTAGTAGAGATGTAAGACTGTTAGGAGAAGTTCTTAATAAGATTATACACAAAAGTTATACACCAGGTAAAGGTGTTGTTGTACATAACAATAGAATAGAAATAGCTATACCTGGTAGTAAAGATATAATACAGTTATATTATAAAACTCGATCTGGTAAAAAAGTTGCTGGTGGTTTTAATATGCGTATTGTAACTGTACAAGATTCTAGTGCTGATGGTAAACAAGTAACATATCAAAAAGCATCAGGCCGTCCTAACTTATCTGGAGCTACATCGGCAGATCAGATTAAGCAGTTTGTTGTAGAGACACTATTAGAACATAAACAAAATGTATCTATTAATGATTTCGGTAAAGGGCGTTTTCAAGCTCCGTTATTGTTTGATATAACATCAGAAAATATAGACTATATAGGAGAGGAGTTTGAGAATTATTATGAGTATTTAACTAAAGAACCAGCAGCTGATACAGGTATACCGCCTGTGTTACAGACTAATATATTTATAGCAAATGGGTCATTCTTTAATAGTAAAACTGTTGAGGTAGGTAATGCTGAAATGACTACAGGAACCAAAGAAGATAAGGCATTTAATGCTAAGTATGAAGAAGGTGATGTATCTGCAGATGATGTGTCTGCTGCTATATCGCAGAGTGCTGAGGATAATTCTTTGAGTGGTAATGATATAGGAGCTGCTATAGATATATTAAATAATATAGACGACATCTCAGGTTCAGATATAGATGAGATGAATAACTTCTTAGATAATGCTGTTGGTGAAGAAGATATAACAGAGGGTTACACACAAGAAGACATTGAGGCTGGTAAAGCATGGTGGCAAGAAAATTTACCTGAAGTACCATTTGAAATTGTAGAGGGATTGATTACTGAAGGACGATTAGCATTTGGTAGATTCCATAATGCCATGGTATCTATATCTAATCTTGCAAAAGAAGGTACTATATTTCATGAGGGATTCCATGCTGTAATGCATTTGTATTTAAATCCTGTACAAAGAGAAAGAATATATAAAGAGGCACGTACTAGATTTAATATGGGCGCTGCTACTGATCGTCAAGTAGAAGAAAGACTTGCTGATGAGTTTGCTTTATATGTACAGTCTAACGGTAAGATAGTTAAAGACTATCCTGCAGGTATAAAAGGATTTTTTCAGAAACTGTTTGATTATATAAAAAATCTATTAGGTATTAATAGATCTCGTATAGATCAGTTATTTGCACAGATTAATAGTGGTAAGTTTACTTATAAGCCTGACGCTGCTGCTATTGAGTATGCAAAGAATTTACGTATGGATAAAGTTGTTCCTGGGTTTACTAGAACTGAAGAGATCCATTTATTAAATATGCTTCCTGCTATGTACTACAAAGCTAGAAACATACTAGAAGCTAAAGCATTAAGAGTTGCAGCTGAGTTAGGCCAAGAGTATGTAGCTCCTACAGATAACGATGTTAGAAATTTTTTAGTAACTACACTAGCTAATAGGGCTAATACTGCTACAAGTAATAAACACAAAGTAAATTTATTACGTGTTGCAGATGCATTAAGTAACAGAGACAAGACTAATGATGTGTTGTTTGACAAAGTAAAAGCAGTTGTAGCAAGAGACTTTGGTAAGCACGCGTATACTAATTTACAGCTATCAGACATGGATATAGATCAGGTGTCTGAGTTAAGAAAAGATTGGGAAGACGGTTCTGTAATGATGACTAATAGTAAAGACAGTGTATCTGCTGAGGTAAGAGCAGCTATTCGTATGACTAATAGTGTATCAGGTATAGATAAGGATGGTAATTTTATAAGTCAAAAAGGAGACTTTATGGGTGTATCTCAATTCTTAGATTTTGATACAGTGTTTCCATACTTATCTCGTAACCTTGCAGGTGTACAATCTCCAAAAGAATTAATAGAAAGGCTAGAGGATCTATCTAGATTTGATCCTAGTTTTCTTAAACTAAAACAGATACTAGAAAATACTTTAGTAAATGGTGAGCAAATATTATTAGCTAAGTTTTTTGTACATTTTGCTAAGCAGGCTCCAGATATTGATGTTGAGTTATACTCTACACGTGGTGAAGCTATACTACATCAGGGCATGAGGTCAAATAGAAACAACCCTGCAGCTATATTAGCTGGTGCATGGAGAAGAAAGATACTGCATAAGCTAAAGAACAAACAGATTAAAACTAAAGGTTTAAGTGAAAAGTATACAGCACTTCTTAGATTAGCTAGTAATTTAGATAATGTAAATGAAAAAGGTAGAAGAGAGTTTGCAAAAGAACTAGCAAATCTTTTTGCTGAGTTAGGAATTACACTAGATAATAATGGTGTGAACAAAATGGAAGAAGCAATATTCCAAGAAATGTCACAACCTGTAAATTTAGAAAAGTATGGTTCTCCTGCTGGTGTTGTGCAAAATATTTTCTTAGACAGTTTAAAATGGTCTATAGATAATATATTAGATAAAGACTCTGAGTTTGATCAGGTAGGTAAACTAAGAGAGTTAGGAAATGCTGTTAAATTTTATCAGTATGATATAATACAGAATAGTGTATTGAATGTAGAGAATAAAAGTATATACACTATTATGCTTCCTAACTATATGTCTGATATATTTAGATTATTTAATCCACAAAATGCTGAAGAGCGTCAGTCATTACAAGTATATATAGAAGATCTTTTAACTATACCTTCAATGAAAAACTCTGTTTGGGTAGATCGTATGGTACAAAAAGATTCAGACGGCAATGTGTTATTAGATGATGAGGGATTACCATTACTTAATGAGGATTTCTTTGAAGCATTTGGTTATAGTTATCAAGATGGAGTAAAGAATCAAGATACTAAACGAGGTATTAAATATACTAAGATGTCGGATAGTGATTGGTATCTAACTAGTATATCTAAGTTTTTAAATGGTGAGCGTAGAAAAGGGTTTAGAGATGACTTTGCTAAATACTTTATGCCTATACCAGCTGATGGTAGTAATATTCAAGCGATTACAGCTCCTAAGTTTGAATCTATATTTGAATTAGAAACTGTACTAGATGACAATAATCAACCTGTATTAGATGAAGATGGTAAGCCTAAGACTAGACCTACTGCTGTATTAAGAACAGACAGCCCAGCTTTTCAGGCTTTGTATGATTTATATGCACAGGAAAGAGCTGCAGCTATACAGGCTAGAGATGAGTTATTTGTAACAGATGAGGATGGTAATGTTATTTTAGATGAGCATGGTAACTTACAAATACGTCCTGAACTTGATACAAATAAACTTCAAGAGTTTTATCACTATAGACTAGCTGATGATGGTAGCAAAATATTTGTAGATGAAACAGGTAATCCTGTTGGAGAGGTATTTAAATTTAATTCTTATCCAGGTTTAAACAATCTTACAAGTTTATTTCAAATGCAAAATCCAGAAACTGGTAAGGGTATACCTGCTGGTAATCTTGGTTTTGCTGAAACTAACGATGTAATGAATGTTATTAGGGCATATGTGGCTAATGAGTTAGTAGCTGCTAATTCTAATCCTATGTTTAGAAAGGCTATTGATTCTATGTATAAACTTGCTAANCAAAGGGGNTATGCAANTAAAGATCAGTTTGCTATAGATTTTCTTGTAAACTCTAAGATCGCTACTACTGAGATGATGAATTTCTTTGGTGGTAATATATCCGAGTATAAGAGTAAAGTTGATAGNAGTAAACGAGCTAAACAAGTACAAGCACCTGGTAGTAAACAGGCTGTTGGTATGTTTAGTGAAAGAGGCGGNGAGCACTTTAATGTTGTAGTTATTAAAGATGTTGAGCTAAGATCTAATCAAATAGAGGGTATTGTTAGTGTAATGCGT
>FUFK010066944.1_pt1 | contig 23951 bp, 20 predicted proteins | sample 1021851 | NCBI WGS metagenome assembly FUFK01 (sample SAMEA51879418, study PRJEB19060) | metagenome | reverse complement strand
AATGATTCTAATTGGAATACTTTGATTGACGAGATAGACGATATACTCGATGAAGATTAAATCAAGGTTTAGTCTTTGCCGATGGATTTCATGTGCGTGTGAGCAGCTGCTAGAACTCCCTTGCTCTCATGGTGGGTAAGTTGCATCATTGCGCTATCCCATTCTAGCCACAGGTGCTCTTGGTGTTCGTGGCTGATCTTGACTGCCATAGTTTCAGTTTCTGCAATATACCAGAAAACCTGCTTATCGATTCTCTTACCTTTGTGGCGGAAATCATATGCGGTTCTAAACTCAAAGTCATCTACGAATTGAATGTCTGAAATACCGGTTTCCTCAGCCAACTCTCTAGCCGCAGTAGCCTTTCTATCGGTGTCACTTTCTTCGACGTGACCCTTGGGAAAATCCCAGTGGCCTTGAGGATATTGAAGGAGTAAAATGGAGCCAAAGTTGACCAGAACAACGCCACAAGAGGTCTCCATGAGCATGTGGCAGAACTACCTGTTCATAGCCCCATCGCTTTTTGTGAACCCTATACATTCAAGAGTTGGTCGCCCTCGCAGAATGTTATGTCAGTACTTGATGGGATAGTCAGAGTTGTAGCAGATTCTGATCTAGATGGACTGATGGCAGCAGCAGTTCTGAAAGCGAGCAAGCCAGAACTCGAGGTTCATTTTGCCCACCCAGCTTTGCTGAGAGCGGGCAGCATAGACCACCTTATTGACAGAAAAACTGCAATCTGTGATTTACCATTTCACGAGGATTGTGGACTTTATCTTGACCACCATATCACCAATCGTCCTAATTCAGAACAACAGTCTGTGTTTGAGAGTGAGGGTGGAATTTGTCATTGGAGGGACACACCTTCAGCGGCTCGTGCAGCGTATGATTTGATGAAAAGCGAACTAGACCTATCTCATCTAGACGAAGTCATGCCAATAGTTGACGCTTTAGATTCAGGAGGGATTTCTCTAGAAGATTTCATGCAAGATGGCCCGATTATTCGTCTGTCCCGCTCACTATCTCTTTCTGACCCTGAACACATGCAGGTCGTAATGAATCAATTTGCCTCTGGACTTTCTTTAACAGAGATTTTGGAAAGTCACAAATCACGTCTCGAAGCATTATCGAGTGAAAGAGAAATCCAAGCAAAGGCGGTGGAAAAAAATACCAGGATTGTTGATAGATTAGCAATTTGTGATTTGAGTGAAACTGGAATCAGAAGTAACGGATACTTAGTAACCGCAATCGCAGGCCCTGAGACGATTGCATGTTGTGTAATTCACGGGTACATGAATGGTAGCATCGAGGACCCGAATCATCCAGCCTTGGGGGCATCGTTCTATGCGAACTCATTCCGAGAAGAGGATAATCCGTACGACTTGTCAATGCTAGCTACACTTCTTGATGAAACAGGTGGAGGCCATGCAAATGCTTGTGGTTGCCGTGTACAACCTGCTGATGGAGCCAATCGTAAATTAATCGAATCGGATAAGGAAGATAACTTGCAAAAATGGTTGGAACTTTGGGCTAATCGCGATAGCAAAATGCTTCGCTGAATCGGATTATTTTTGTTAGAAAATACGACGGACTTCATACATTATTTGAAATACTAATTTTCAAGCGGCAGGTCATGGAAAGTGTGACTGACCCAGACATGCTAAAAGATCGCATTTTCTTCAAGTTAGGAGAATTCACCTATGATTATCGCAAATCAGTGCTAGTAATCGGAATGCTGTCATGCATTCTAATGTCATCTCTAGTATTGATGGGTCCTAATTGGGCTGAGTCTTGGGGCGAGGGGGACCTCGAATCAATCGAAGCAGGTGATCTATTGGAAGATGCTTTCTTCGGTGAAGAAGAAGACGTTCAGGGGTTCACATATTTGGTTCAGCATGATTCGCTAAACGATTCGTCACAAGAGTGGAGGGATGAAGTCATCGCTGCGCTCGAACCATTCGCAGAATTGGATGATGTTGAAATTCAATACTCTTGGGACCAAACCGGAGATGAGCGTGAAGAGTTCGTTAAGGAAGAAGATGATGGATTCTGGGCGAAAAATCGAGTGATAATTAACCTGGATAGAAAGGAAGCGAAAGCCCTCTATGCAGAGCATTACGAATCTGTTGAAATCGATTCTGATTTCGATTCGTGGAGAACCGGACAAATTGCGATAGATGTCACATTTGATACTAGAATCCAGGACGACCTAATCAAAGCAGAATTAGTATCAGGGCCTTTGACTTTGATAATCTTGGGTATCGTATTCGGAACCTTGATTGCTGCATTACTGCCTCTTGGAATTGCAATATTAACCGTACTTTCTGCTATGGGAATAACAATCTGGCTATCCAATACAACAGATGTAACACAATATGCGTTGAACATTATCACATTGATTGGAATTGGGGTGTCGGTTGATTATTCATTATTCATGGTGAATAGATTCAGAGAAGAACTCAATCGCGGCAGAGATATTAGGACCTCCACAGCAATGACCGTTGCCACTGCGGGTAAGGCTGTATTCTTCAGCGGCGTCACTGTTGCAATTGGTTTGATGGGAATGTTATTCTTTGAAAATACAGGTCTACCGAGTTTGGGAATTGGAGGTACTCTTTCTGTATCGGTTGCTATGATATTCTCTATCGTGGTCTTGCCGGCTGTGTTAGCGATGCTAGGTCATAGATTATTCAAGTTGAAAATTCCATTTGCATTTAGTACCGAAAATGATGACGGCGAGGGAATATGGTCGAAAATTGCAACCACTGTAATGGATAGGCCATGGGCTATTCTGATTCCAACTTTGATTATTTTATTGGGAGCAGGCCTTCCTTTCCTGCAAGCAGATTTCTCCATAGCATCTAGAGACGCTTTACCGCCCGACGATGAAACCAGAGTAGGTTTCGAACACATGGATGAAAAGTGGCCAGAAGGTGCGGTGAACTCTGCAACAATAGTAGTCGACTTCGATGGAGAAGACCCCCTGTCCGAACAAAATATTCGAGCCATGCACAAATGGATGACCGCACAGTTGGAAGATGGTAGAGTGAACGAAACATTCGGTTATGCCATGGCATACCCCGGTGATTGGAATGACAACAGTTCTGACATAAATGAAACAATGGCAGTGGAGTATTGGCAGACTCCAACCTCCAATCTATCCGCTCAAGATGCAGCAACCAGGGAATACATCAGAAGCCAATTTTTATCCGATGACGTAACCTATGTTAGATTCTCACTGAATGGTCCAATTACTGGAGCAGATAGCCGAAACTTCGTCGATGACGTGCGCGATGAGCGTTCATCTTTGATGGACGAACTTATTGTGGGCAATGAAGGAAAACTGATGGTCGCTGGTTTCGCAGCATACAGCGTTGACGTCCTCGATGCAATTGTCGAAAACCTTCCAATAGCAATTGCATTTATCTTCACTTCAACTATCATCCTGATTTACATTCAAGTGAGGAGTGTAATAATTCCAATCAAGGCCATCGTGATGAATATTCTATCTATCTCAGCCTCCTTCGGAATGTTGGTATTTGTTTTCCAATGGGGCAACGGTGCTGAACTTCTCAACTTCACACCACAGCCTATTGAAGCTACGAATCCAGTCATTATGTTCTGTATCGTGTTTGGATTATCCATGGACTATGAAGTCCTAATGTTGTCTAGAATTCATGAAGAGTGGGAAGTCACTGGAGATAACACCCAAGCCGTAGCGAATGGTCTTCAGAAGACTGGACGACTAATCACTGGGGCTGCAGCGATTATGGTCGTGGTATTCTTGGCGTTTGGTTTGTCTTCGGTCGTAATTCTCAAACAGATCGGTCTTGGTCTTGCTCTAGCAATTTTGCTGGATGCAACAATTGTCAGAGCTTTGGTTGTACCATCAACAATGCGTTTGATGGGTAAATGGAACTGGTGGAGCCCGAAATGGTTGGGCGGTTCAGACGACCTCGAAGATGTAGAGGAATCCGAGGAATGAGTGGAAGAACATTAGGGCGATTAGCAAATCAGCAGCCCTGCCATGTTTTGTTCTTTGCAACTTATCCTTTCGAGATTTTCTTCCCCAGCGTGCCATCACCCACAGTAATATGATTCCAATCGGTCCTGTAAATCCGTGAAGACTTCCAGGAAGTAGGCCGAGACCAGTGTACCATCTTGCAGTAAAGGCGATCATTACAGAAACTATTGCTGCTTGCAAGATTCGCTCTCCAACCTTTTCATGACGCTGTAATTCTTTTTGGCGCTCAACTCCCTTCAATTCACGTGTTTTTCTTTTCCAGCCATACTGCCACCACATCCATGCTAAGATTGCTGCCGCAGTAATGGGGTGCAGCAGTAGGATAATGGTATTCGCAGTAGCCATTATTTTGCACTCCGGGGGCTTCCCTCTCATTGTTGTTTGGAATGATTTGGAGCCGGTGGCTCTAAAGAGGTCCGACGGGGGGCTTCACCCCGGAGGGGTGAGATTGCTGCAAGAGAACAATCTAGCAACTTGCCTTGAGACTGGGATGAAGGGAAACATGCCCCCCCGTGCTCGTCAATCTAAAGTTGCCAAAACTGCTGAATGGAGAGCGCTTGACAAACCTTGGAAATCGTTGTTGTTAATCGGTTTGAATGAAGTGCAACTTCCTGATGAGGAAGATGGGCCATCTTCACCGATGATGAGGTCAAGAAGAGGCGCTCGTACCAGAAGAGGTTCACGTGGCGTATCTAGCCCGATGGAATGGTTATCGAAAGCCGAAGATGTGCTTATCGATGATGGGTCTCCAGTTGCTTACCGTCTTGCAGTTCTTCTAATCAGAAAAACGCTATTTTCCGATGATTGGGATGAATCCTGGGATGAAATCGTAGATGATTTGAGAGAGAAAGCATCGAGCGAAGGCGTTCATCCTGTATGGTCAAAAATGGCCGAGGCAACTCCAATTCTTGCCCAATTTGCAGCGTTTCCTCAAACAGAAGTCGAGGAACAGGAAGCAGATGATTTTGAAATGGATGTTGCAAGAATAGACCCGCTGAATTCCAAATCTTTGGCAAATACTCTGGCACATTATGAGACAAATTCTTCTGACGCCACAATCAAAATGGCTTTACAAAAAGCTAAGGCACAACTCAAAGGAAAGAGAGGCCTGAGGGATATTAGTGGATTAGAGAGCCTAGAAGGCGATGCATCGATAATCAGCGTTCTACTAAATATCCATCTTGGAAATGATGCTACAGATTCGCTGAAAGCACTGTCCAAATCAGATTCAGATTTAGCCGATGCCTTCACAGATTTGATCCAATTGAGAAACGGAGTAGCCAATGACTGGAATAAATCCAGGTCGCTAAGTAGTGATGATGAACTATCCCTTGCAAGAAAGCAAGAGGCTTGGAAACTAATGCCTAGTGAAACATCTGAACTATCTAGTGCCGATATCCAAGAGGGTCTGGATACAGTTAGCACTCCTCAACAGAGAGAATCCCTGACTTGGTTGAAACTTTCAGCATTAGTTCGAGAAGGTTCTTCAGAAGAAGCACTTGAATTGCTGAAATCACAAAACGTCGAACCAGATGCTGACATGGAAATACTGGTTCCAATTGTGAAGAAGTTAGGCGAAGAAGCATTTTCATGGCTTGCATCACAAATCGAAAACCTGGCAGAAGAATCTCTCTCAGAAATTGTCACAGACGAAGAAATCGGAGAAACCCTACGTTTGGCTACCGCTCGCAGAATGCATGACATGGGCGCCTCCTTGGGAATTGCAGCTTCGATTGACCTATTCACTCGCGGCCTAGATTTAACTCGCTTAGCAGAAGTTTTGTTTGTCGATGAACAGCGTTCAATTGACCATCCATATGCTACTCTATTGGTTGTCCACCTTCTTCCTGCCAAAACCAAAGGTTGGGATTTCGCTACAATTAGAAAAGCAAGAAGAAACGCACTTTCGACTGTAGAGGGTGCAGAAGTGCCTAGCGCATTTTCAGCAGCTAGTCGAGGTCTAGTTTTGATGCTTGATGGTGCAGCACAATCCGATGACAATTGGGTTGTAGACACTCTTGATAAAAATGGAATCAAGGCATTTAACAATTGTAAGCAAGCGCTCAAAGATGGTGGCGATGGCCTTGCAGACTCCAAGGTATTAGACAACCTTGTGAAGAGTGTTAGCGAAGCAAAATTAACGGATGTTGAATCACGATTATTCAATGCTGTCATAGATACTCTACGATTGAACAGAGCATCATGGCTGTTACAAACTGGTAAATCAAAGGGCGTTGTTGAGTTACTAGATGGTCTTCTTTCTGGTGAAGTCACGGCTATGCCAATGATGCAAGCAGTACGTCATCTGGTCTTAGAGTATGACATTGGACTGGCCAATTTGGTATCCTGGTATCAAGAAAATGACCCTCAATCTCCTTGGCATACTTTAGCGAGAGCTGCTGTGCATGTTAGCAACGATGAAGAGTTGAATGCGGCCCGTGATTACAAGCGTGCTGGTGACCACGAAGACTTTGATTATGAGCACAAGATTTTGCTCCATAGAAAAGCATTGATCCATCTTGCTCATGCAGAACAATGGACAGAAGCAGTATCTTTGCTAGAACAAGAACCTGCTCTGAAATCCGCTCTAACTAAGAGATTCCAATTGTATCTCAATGTATCTCATGTCGCAGCCAACAAGAGAAATACTGACGAGGCTACAAGATTGTTAACCAACTTCGTAAAGCGAACTGAAATGGTTGAGCAGGAGGACCAATTCGGCAAGGTCGAAAAGGTTCCAAGAATCAGACACTCTGAAGAAGAACTCGATATGCTGAGAAATTATCCTAGTTCTCACTCAAGGCCGCTGCCGAGGGAACCATTCTCGGGAAGAGTGAAAGCAGCCATGAACTCACTGCAAAGAGAGAGGCGCAGGAACCGCCATACATTCGAGAACCGTTATGCTCAGGCAATGATGCATGACCCATCAGGTGAGGAAATATACCAAATCGCATTAGAAGCGTCTGCTGAAAGACCATTAGAAGGATTGATGTTACTCGAACGCGCACAAAACTCTGGAAAATTCAGTGTTTTAGACATCAAAAGACTGGCAGACGCAGAAAGAAGTTTGTTCGCATCTCACCGACATAATTTACCAATCAAGCAAAGAGCATATTTGCGTCACCTAGCATTATCACCTCTAGTCATTGTTGATACTAACATCCTAATCGATGAACTACAGTATAGGGTTTCTGAGAAATTGGGAATCAGTTCTGAAGCGGCTCTTGATATCGGGGGAAGAGGTAGTTTCCATAGGATCCTCAGACACCGTGCGCAAGAGGGTGTGATTCAGCTTTGGTTGCCAAAGATAGTCAAGAATGAACTGACTTCAATCGCTGCAGATGTTGAAAGAATCAGAGATAGATTTGCAGATACATTGGTTTCAGAAGATGAATTGGCCAAGGTCCTAAACGAGGAAACTTTAGTCGAAATCGCAAAATCGGTCATATCTGATTTCTCAACATGGAAACCTCTTGATTTGCACATTGAGGATGAGGCTGACGATGAAGACATCCGTTCAGAACTGAAGAAGTTCTTGGTTGAGCATAGCGAAGTCTATGACGAAATAACCGCTATGAAGAGAATACATAGCGAGCCGTTGCGCACTGTAATTGATAACAAGGACATCTATCCAGAGGCAGCCGACCAAACTCTGATGAGTTTGTGTACTGCAATGGCTAGCCGCCCTCTAGGAGAACTTGGTAGTATTCTAATCGCTACAAGAGATTCTGATTTCGCATTGGTCGCAAGGGCAATCGAGGAACGATTTGGGTTCGGAGTTATTGCAAACAGCCGCAATCTGAACTCTTGGATTTGAGCTAATCTCACATGTGAGAGATAATTGCCTTTCCAAATTCTGAACATGAAAGTAGTTCAGCATCATCCATCAATCTCTCGAAATCGTAAGTTACAGTCTTTGCAGAGATTGCTCCTTCCATTCCGCTGACAATTAGGTCAGCAGCCTCGGTCCAGCCCATGTGTCTTAGCATCATTTCAGCTGAAAGGATTAGAGAACCTGGGTTCACTTTGTCTTGTCCTGCATATTTTGGAGCAGTACCATGGGTTGCTTCGAAGATAGAGATCCCAGTATCGTAATTGATATTTGCACCAGGAGCAATACCGATTCCTCCTACTTGTGCAGCCAGAGCATCAGAGATGTAGTCACCATTCAGGTTCATTGTTGCAAGTACTCCGTACTCTGCAGGCCTTGTGATGATTTGTTGAAGCATAGCATCAGCGATAACATCCTTGATTGTGATTGTATTTCCTGTATTTGGATTTTCAAATGTGCACCATGGCCCGCCATCTAATTCAGTAGCACCGAACTCATCTTTGGCCAATTCGTACCCCCAATCTCTGAATCCACCTTCTGTGAATTTCATGATGTTACCTTTGTGAACCAGTGTGACGCTATCTTTGTCGTTGTCTACCGCATATTGGATGGCAGCACGTACGATTCTAGCAGTCCCCTCTTTGCTGATTGGTTTAATTCCAATACCGGAGGTATTTGGGAATCTGATTTTGTCCACTCCCATCTCATTGACGAGGAAGTCCATCACTTTGGCGACTTCAGGAGAGCCGGCTTCCCATTCGATTCCAGCATAGACATCTTCGCTGTTCTCTCTGAAAATAATCATGTCAACATCTCCAGGAGATTTGACTGGCGAAGGTGTTCCATCATACCAGCGAACAGGCCTTACACATGCGAATAAGTCCAACTTCTGTCTTAAAGCTACATTCAGTGAGCGGATTCCTCCGCCTACCGGAGTGGTTAGAGGTCCTTTGATAGAAACCAGACCGGTTCGCATAGCATCTAGTGTCGCTTCAGGCAACCATTCACCTGTATTGTTGAATGCTTTTTCTCCAGCAAGCGTTTCACTCCATGTAATCGATTTCGCTCCAGCATAAGCCTTGGATACAGCTGCATCTACAACTTCAATCATTACCGGTGTAATATCGACTCCAATACCGTCACCTTCGATATAGTGAACAATTGGGTCATCTGGTATAACTAAGACTCCGTTTTCCATTGTAATTGGACTGCCTGACATGGTGCTCATTACGACCCAACTTAACCCCCTTCATCAACAAAGCGGTCGACGGTGGTTTCATCTCATAGCAGGAGTTGGGTCAATTATGCAAGGTACAGTAGAGTGGACTGGCGGTAAAAATATGGTTGGAATTAATTCCAATGGCCAGCGAATTGAGATGAATTGGGAAGAAGGCCCAAGTCCAATGCAACTCGCTTTGCAGATGGTCGGAGCATGCTCAATTGTTGATGTTGTCATTGGCTTGAAAGAGCGAGAGTTTTCCAAAGTATGGGTTGATATGGATTCAACACGTAATGAAGAATCTCCTAGATACTTCACTTCCATGCACCTTGTGTATCATGTAGTAGGCGATGTTCCACAAAAATTAGTGGAAAGAGTTGTGCATAAGTCTCATGAAAAATACTGCAGTGTTTCAAACAGCCTACGAGAAGATTGCAAGATAACGTCTGAAGTTATCATTCACTCAAGTCATGAGTAATCCATCCTTCATGGATCGAAATATTAGCGCATTCAGATTGCAATCCTGCGGCTTGCAAGAGTTGCCTTGGTAGCGTTTCAAGAGCGGTAATCATGACATTAGCTAGGCCGTCATGGATCTTTACCCAGTTTGCAGCTAGGCCTTCAGGAGCAGGGTTTGCAGTAATCTCTCCATCGACTTTGACACTAGCCCAAGGCCTGACCAATCCGCTTTCACCTAGGTCAACAATCATAGATAACTTCAGGTTATTTCCATCTCTTTCTAGTTCAGCAGATGAAGGCATAACTTGGAACCCATCGGGTAATTCTTCTAGGCCGCTTTCTCCTCTTTGGTGACGCATCGCAACCAATCGACGAATCCAGGCAAGTACTACTGAATTACAGTACACTAGGTCTTTGCTAGGAGAGGCTGTTGAGACCTTGTCGCCATCATTCCAGCCCCAAGCACATTTCTCATGATTTACAGGAACCAAGTCAGGCATCCAAGATAGCGGTTTTGATTTGGCATCGGGATTGTCGATTATGACAAATGCGTCTCCTTCCGCCAACTCAGTTGGTTGTAGAGGTGCAGATTTCGGGACCGAAATTACCAATCCTAAGATTATAGCAAGTGGGTCTAAAGCAGCAGGCCAACCGTTTAGCGGCTCTGCATCTTCTTCTAACCAAACACCTGAAGCCAAATTTTCTCCTAGCCCAAGCCCATTTGCAAACTGATAAGCGTCCATCCAAGCAGATTTGGATAGTCCAACATCAAGAGCAGCTCTACCCATGTCGCGAGCACTTGCTGCTAAATTCTCTCTATCATCTAGCCCTTCCAGCCATTCTCTAAGAATCTGGTCTCCATCGCCGAATGATCTTCGTTGACTCTTCGACATATCAGACAACCAAGATTGCTCTTGAGCGGCTCTTTCTTTGTCACTTAGACCTAATTGCTTTTGCAATGTTTCGAGCATGATTGCACCATCACGAGATAGTGCTCCATCAGACCAAGCTAGTGCTAGGCCATGCTCGAAAGGGGTCGGAGCCATTGATTAGCCTCCGATGATTTCTCGAACTAATTGGAGATGTCTCTCAAATGTAAGCCCGAGTTCACCTCTTTTTCTTGCTAATAATTGAACCTCAGAAGGATCTAGAATGTCATCAACCCAAACTGTCTCAAGCAGAAGCTTGTAGGTTGCTTCAGAAGGGTTATTTTTGGCTGCGCTAGAATTTTCAATTTCAGGAACATCATCTTCTTCAAAGGAAATCACCACTTCCTCCATCCCATCGTCATTATCGTCTGCAAAAGCAGACAACGGATCATCTTCTTCAGCAAATGCTGCTAATGCATCATTGCCCGTTTGGTTGTATGATTTTGTTCCGATTTCCAGTTCAGCGAAGGGGTCAATTTCTTCCTCATCCTCGGGGGGTAAGTCATTTGTTTCAAAGGGTAACATAGTACTCACTAAAAAATATCAAACTGTTCATAGTTTTTGAAACCATGTATTGCTGCATCTTATGGTCAAAGCCATTTACCATGAATATCTAATGCCGTGACGAGGACGAGAAATCATGCTGAGCCGAGAGGTATGGGGTTGGAGGGTGCTAGCTTTACTATTCGTAGCATTGCTGGCCACAACAGCTCCTCAATTTGAATCTCTTAAATCAGAATGGAATGCCTCAATTGATGGAACTAATTCTCAGGATGAGTCCGAATCGACTAACATAATGTTTGAGAATCAATCTACAGGAGATGAAAATGGCGAGTCAGAACCGGCTCAGGAGTCTGATTCAAACGACAAAGGGTCGCAAGAAGATGACTCAGATTCAGGCGATGTAGAAATGGCAGAAACACAGCCTCCTGAGGCCGCTGAATCAGTTGATGAAGAAGCAGCAAGCCCACTCACCTCTAATCAATCTCCAGGATGGATTTTACCTGCAACTCAGGTTATTGTGTTGACCATCATGTCAATCATGGCGGTTGGCCTTCTGACATCAACTTCTGTGGCGATTTTTACCAGTGAAGCAGCGAGGTTCTCGATTATGCTGGCAATAATTGGCCCACTTGTAGGATTATCGCAGAGGGGTGAAGGGGGAGTATTCACTAGAGGCAGGATTCTCGGTTTTATTGAGGCTCATCCAGGTATTCATTTTTCGGCATTACGTGATGCTTTATCGCTTGGAAATGGTGTTACTGCGCACCACATTCAAGTCCTAGAGAGAGAAGGTAGAATCATTTCTTGGGTTGATGGTAAAGTTCGTAGGTTCGCCTCATCTGGTATTGATCAAAAGCGTTTGAAAGATTTACAGAGTCCAGTAGTAGGAATGCAAATTGCAATTTTGCAAATCCTTGCAGAGCACGAAAAAATCGGAATAAAATCAGGAGAACTAAGAACAAAACTAGAGACTAGTAGGCAGTTACTATCCTATCATATGAAACAGCTTTCAGATAGAGAATTTGTTTCCTCTTCTGGAAAGGGCAGGGCACTAAAATGGGCTATTCTCGATAAAGGTAAGAAACAACTGGAAAACTCTTCACATCTCCTCCTCACACCTAATGATTAAACTTGAAAGTGAGCGCCTACAGGACCCTCTATGAAGAGAGTAATTGCACTAGCAATACTGCTCTCTCTAATTGGTCAGAGTCAGGCTTTACCTAGTGGAATTGGCGATAGGGCTAACGATGGTTGTTTATGCCATGGAGGCTCTGATGATACTACTATTGTAAATCTGAGTGGACTGCCTGAGACATACAATTCCTCAGTGCAATACAATCTAACTTTGACCATAGAATCTCCAGTCGAATCTAATGAAGTCCAAGGCGGATTTAGAGTAATCATTTCTCAAGGGGAACTCATTGGCGAAGGTTGGCAGGTTATGGATGGAGGTTATACTCACACTGTTGAAATCAATGATAGGCGCCAATGGGAAGCTGTCTGGGTGGCACCTGAAGCAGATGATGAACTAGCTACATTTCTCATCCATGGAAATGCAGTCAATGGAAATGGGAATGCTAACGGAGATGAATGGAATTCTCTGTCTGTAGCAATACCTGGCGTGAATTATACTGGTGATGTCACAGCACCTGATATATCTGGAAAGGAAGTCACTGGCATCCAAATTGCGGTTGGAGCAATTGGAGTAATCGCACTACTCTCTCTCGCTTTCTATGCGATTAAGGATTAGTTGACGAACTCGATGTTTCGAGATTTTAGTGCCCTGAGTTGTCTGTTTTCGCTTGCACCGTGAATCTGGTCTGAGCGTACACCTGTTAGAACAAGCATAACTCTGATGTCCTCTCCTAGGCTCTCATCAACAGCAGCACCCCAGATAATTCTCGCATTATCTGAAACCTTACCTTGAATCAGTTTAGCACACTTCTCTGCCTCTCCCAGAGTCAGACTCGAGCCGCCAACTACGTTGATCAATGCACCACGTGCATCTGATACATCCAAGTCTAGTAACGGGGAATGCAATGCTTCTAGAGTCGCAGCCTCAGCTCTTCCAGGTCCGCTTGCAGCCCCTAGTCCAATCATTGCTACACCGGAGCCGGAATTGATTACAGCCTTCAGGTCCTCAAAGTCAAGGTTGACCATGCCATCGGTAGTCAGTAATTCGGTAACTCCAGTAATCGCTCTTACCAATAATTCGTCACCGACTCGGAAAGCACTAGCCAAAGGAAGGTCTCTGACTCCTTCAATTTCTAGCAGTCTTTCATTAGGAATCACAAGTATAGTGTCACAGTATTCGCGAAGTCTTTCAAGCCCCCATTCTGCATTTTGCTTGCGTAGGGTTCCTTCTGAATTGAATGGATAGGTCACAACGGCAACAGTTAGCGCGCCTTGCTCTTTGGCCAAACGCGCAATATGTCCAGCAGCACCAGTTCCTGAACCGCCTCCCATTCCGGCCGTGATAATTGCTAATTGAGTGTCATCAGTGATTTTTCTCAAGCTGTTTTCACTTTCCAATGCCGCGGCTTCTCCTTTAGTTGGATCTCCACCAGCTCCTCTGCCTCTTGCAGTTCTTCCAATGAGGACCTTATTTTCAAGAGGGCTCATCAGCAGTGCCTGAGCATCGGTGTTGATTGCATGTCCTGTGACATATCGGTTTTCGAATAACCCTTCTTCGTGCAAGCGGCTTACTGCATTGCATCCAGCTCCACCTGCGCCATAAACTCTGATCCTAGGTTGGAGAGATTCTAACAGTCGCTTCAACTCGGCATCATTAGAGTCCATTTCTTCAACGCTAGTTGGTCGAATTGTAGGCCCTTCTTCTTCTTCAGCAAGTTCGAGAACGCGCTCGATGAGATGTCGCATGACGCTGCATCCTATTTGCACCTAATTTGAAGGTGCCGCCACCCCATAGGGGTGAGAAGGCGATTGTCTAACCACTATTCAGTCGCGGAGACCGTCTTCACAGACCTGGTAAACACATTCACCATCTGGTAGGTTTGGAGAGTCGACTAGACGTGCAATTCTTCTGCCGCCCTTTGCTTTTCTCAAGTAGAGTCTGAAGGTTGATGCGTGAGCTAGAACGTGTCCACCAATAGGCTTGGTTGGATCTCCCCACATTGCATCAGGCTTGCTCATTACTTGGTTGGTAACTAGAACCAATGCATTGTTTACATCAGCAAGTTGCTTCAGGTCTTTCAAGTGCCTGTTGAGTTTTTGCTGGCGGTTTGCTAGCATTCCTCTTCCTACGAATTCTGCACGGAAGTGGCTTGTTAGGGAATCTACGATAATCATCTTGACATTGACTCCTCTGCTCATGCGCTTGATTTCTTCAGCTAGCAACATTTGGTGAGCAGAGTTGTACGCTCTTGCAACGTGAATTCTTTCCAGAACTGCTTCTGGGTCTAGGCCGTGACCTCTTGCCATCTGAGTGATTCTTTCAGGGCGGAATGTGTCTTCGGTGTCAATATAGAATACATCGCCATCTAATCCACCTTGCTCGATTGGCATGGTGCAGTTTACAGCTAGCTGGTGGCCGATTTGGGTCTTTCCAGAACCGAATTCTCCATACACTTCAACCAATGATTGTGTTTCAAATCCTCCAGCAAGTAGGTCATCAATTGATTGAACCATGCTGGATAATTTCTGAACTTCTCTTCTGCGCTCTAGTAGCGCAGTTCCTGAAACGAAGCCACCAATGTTTGCCATTTTCTTTGCAGCCTGGATAATCTTGCCTGCAACAGCTTCACCTAATTCGGCTTGATCTGCTAGGTCTGGAGGACTCATTACTGCGAGTGCTAGTAACTCATCAAAACCTGCCTCACGTAGTTTTTCAGCTGTTGCTGGGCCTACGCCTGGAAGGTCGTCGATGCTAATCTCCGGCTCTAGTTGCTCCTCCATTGTGATTACCTCTGCATCAGGGGACTCTTCTTTCTTCTGCTTCTTTGACTTGCTCTTTGCTGCCATGAACCTGACTATCTAGCCTTAGTATATCAAAGAAAGAAGGTCTCATATCTCAACTCTGAAAGTGGAGACTAATGAATCCATGCATTCTGAACAGTGTACTGCAAGGTTGCAGATTACTTTCACTTTACTTTCACTCTGAGCGAGGGTTGACTGCGTCTTCAGAGCCTTCAGGATATGCGATAGTCACATCGTTGTTGACATCTACATTGTCACCATTTTCAGCAACTTCTATATCCAATTTCCAGAAACCTTCAGCAGTGTCTCTAGTTGTGTAGTCCCATGTTTGTGATTGACCTTCACCTACAGTTCCACTGTTAGTTGCAATTTCTTCATCGCTAGGGTTCTTCAGGCTCCAAGTAACATCCGAATTTGCTCCAAAGAATCCATTGTTTGGGTTGTTTACATTTGAATTAATGGTAATTCTGTCTGGCAGAGGCTCGCCATCTTCACAGTCAGGCGTAGCATCGAAGCTCATTGAAGATGATGCAGTGTTAGAATCAGTCCAGACGATGTGCATGTCAATCCTTACTTTGACTTCGATGCTGTGAGAGTTTCCTTCATCATCTTCTGCGGTAAGAGTTACTTCGAATACACCATGTGTCATCCATGTGTAGGAAATTACGGCATCATCCGAAGGGTCACCTTCAACCGGCTCTGAGCCATCATCAGGGTCTAGCATGATTTTTGTGATTGCACCATCATCTGAGGTTGTATCAGCGAAATCGAACGACAATTCAACACCAGTGGTAGGACCTTGCTGTCCGTTATTTACCGATGTTTCAATCATACCAGAAGTTGAGTCGTAGAACACAACCAGGTTGATCGGTCCAGAGTATTCATCTGAGTCTGAATCATCTCCTCCAAGACAACCAGCAAGGCTAGCGCTCAGTAGTGTTAGGGTCACGGCCATCAGACGGAAATTCGCCTTCATCGATAGACCCTAGGGGGTCCTTATCCAAAAACCTCCCGTCCTACGGACGGATTTTATTGTCGGTGGGTTCAAGAATGCAGACCGTCGCCGGTGGCTTGCTAGCGGGATAGGTTAGCATGGTTCGACCGACGGGCTCATAACCCGTAGATCGATGGTTCAAATCCATCTCCCGCTACCATTTTACGCACTTAGTTAGTACTGTACGTGTGATAATCGTGAGTTGGTACAAGTGAATCTACAGCCGCTTGCAGTCTAGCGTTTGCAGCCTGTTCTCCTGCCGATATCGCGGTGATTTGGCGCTCGATATCAGCCTGAATTTCGCCACCCAAAACAACTCCAACTCTGCGAGCATCAGCGGCAGGCTTTCCTTCAATTTCCAGAATAAATGTACCGTTTTTGCTGATCACGGGTCCTGCAAGCGGATACAGTTTTTGCAATGTTTTGGAAAAGCCGCATTGTTCAGCAACGTCCAATGCAGCAGCTAAATGTCCTGGTTGCAATTTTTCACACTTGGCAAAAGCCCTCTTCGCTGCTCCTTTCTTTCCTGCATTTGAATGTATAAATCCTGCAAGGTGATAATCTGAAGCAGAGGTGACAAGATTGTGACCAACCGCTTTACCGTGTTTGTTTCTGTGCTTGTGTAATAGACTGATTGTTGTCCTAGCTCGCTTGTATTTGCCGCGACTATTCAGTACTCCTGCAAGAATCCTTAATCCCCTCACCAAGATACCTTGAGTGTTATCATCTCTATCTTTTAGGGCAATCAATTGGTCGACAAGTGCCGAAGCCATTACTTCCGCTCTCTCGCCCCGACCTTCACGATAATATGCTTCAAGTTGGCTAATTGCCTGTTCTGGGTCGGCGGCGCCAAACATGAATCTCAGACTGGTTATTGGGGCATGATGTTTAACTCTTGGCTACCTTAGCATAAGCATGGCAGTCAGAGAGTTGCGCTCTATTGGAGTGATTGGAACTCCTGGCTGCGGTAAGACCACATTGTGTCAGAATCTTGGCATGCCTGTAGCTTCACTTCGAGATATTGCCGAAGAAAATCAATGCTTAGGCGATGTAGAGGCTGATGGTGCAGCGCCAATGGATGTCGAGAAGTTGGCTGAATTATGGCAGCACCCAGAAGTACTTACTCTAATCGATGGACATCTGGCACATCATGTTCCAGTTGATGCTTTGGTTGTAGTTAGATGCCATCCTGATGAATTGAGAAAACGTCTGATGCAGAGAGGATACTCTGCAGAAAAAGTCCAAGCAAATGTTGAGGTTGAAATGATGGGAGGGCCTTGGAATGAACTCATTGAAGACCCTAGGCCAATTTTCGAAGGCGAAGGCGTTAGCGAGTGGATAGAGGCCGGCTGCCCGCCTCATACAACCCCCGATTCAGCAATAGATTGGCTCTCACAACCATAAGGCACAAAGGCGTTAGGCGTTCGAGGCAAGTTATGGCACTGGAAAAGGGTCGCAACCTGTTCAAGAAGATTAGCGAGCCCTTGGTCTCTAAATTGGAAGGTGTAAATCCTGCAACTCTAACTTGGTTGACCTTACCAACCGGACTAGCAGCAGCATGGCTAATGATGGAAGCAGGAACCGGGCAAGATGGGGCGTTAATGTTCCTCGGCGCGGCTTTCTTGATGGCTTCTGCCATGGCACTCGATGGCTTGGATGGTAATCTTGCAAGAGCAACAGGTAAAGTAACTCGCTGGGGAGATTATCTCGATCACACTTTGGATAGAGTTCTGGATGTAGTGTGGATTTTAGCTCTTGGATACAACATGGTTTGGTTCGGACATATCGAGTTGGCTTGGGTAGCGGCTATGCTAACCATGTTTGGCTCTTATTTGGGCACACAAGCTCAAGCCGTGGCAGGAAGCAGAAACTATGGCGGATTTAGCAGAGCAGATAGAATGGTTCTAACCTTCATTGCATTACTTGGTACTGCGGTTATGGCATATTTGGGAAGTGAGTCTTGGGGCGAATGGAATGATATTGAAATGAACCCAATTTCTTTGATTATTGCTATTTCTGGANTTGGCGGAATCTACACCTTTGTTGTGAGATTTTTCAAGGCCCGAGCAGATTTGCAAGCACTTGACAAATCCAAGCCTCTATCAACCCCGAAAGGCAATGATAAATCGGATGACTAAAAATCGCACCGGTGAAGATTTGTTTTTATGTCAAACTAGCCATTGTTTACACCGCCTACGGCGGTACTCTCATAACCGAATCACAGAAAGCAGTCAAATGATGGCTGGCGAAATGCTGAACGGTGGGAATCGCAGGACTACCTATTTTGTCCTCTCAATATTGCTTGTATCATCACTTCCGATGTTCACAACAGTGAGTGCAGAAGACCAAGGTACTCCGAGCGAATTACAGGCTCAGGACATATCGGTTTCATTCGATAATGTAAGCGAAACAACTACGGTCACTTGGAGAAATATTGAGCAAACTGGAGGCGATTTAGACCTCTACTCTGAGTTGTGGGATGCTACATATCACGTTTATCGTCACGATGTTCCGATTACACCAGCTAATATCGGCGACTTGAATCCATGGCATTCCGTTATTGCTTGTGACAAGTCTACCATTGGTCAAAATCCTTTGAGTTGCAGAGGACAGGGTGGCTCAAACCCTCACCCTGGACATTCAGCAACATACCAGGTTGGTGCAGGAACTGATGGTCATTTCTACTATGCAATAACCACTGAATTTGCAAATGGAACCATGACTACAACATTGGATTTCAACGCTAGTTCTACGCTTGACCCAGTGCATGAACTAACTACTCCAATCCGTTCTCCATTCAACATAAAGGCCACTTTCCACCCCGGAAACAGTCAAACTACAATCGAGTGGATTAACTACAACACAATCAACCCAGTACTTCCTGAAACGGGCGCAGATGCATTGCAAATCAATGTCTGGCAGACAGATTTCATGGTTCAGCGTTCAAACGGTCATACTCTGCTAGAACCTGGTACTAGCGGAGTTACAAAGGTAGCAACGCTATCTTCAACAACATCAGAATTTGTTCTCGATGTACCTCCTCAAACTAATCGTGAGGTTTACTACTCTGTGACCTATCTATTGCCTAATTGGACACAAGACGGTTCAGATTACGAAGACACCAGATTCCTCTCCAGCAATGCGATGACAAACGCTCTGCTGGAAGATAACACTCCGCCAGATAACGTGGACTCAGTGGAAGCAATTTTCACTCCAAATGAGAATGGAACTGGTTACACAAGCATTGTCTGGGATGGCTTGCTATCTGAAGAAAATGAAGAATACAGAATTTATCGCCATGGCGAATATTTCAATTCTACTAACGACCCATATGCTCAGTTGATTGCTACAGTTTCAGAACAAGCTGACACCGATGGCGATGGCTCATTTGTATTCCATTACAACATTCCATACAACACATATGGTGATTTCGTTTACTGCGTAGTTGTAGTCGACCAATACGGTGCGTACAACTCGGACATATCATCAGCCTCTTGTGACATCGTTGACGAAGACTCAGATGAAAACTGGATCAAGGAGCCAACAAATGTCAAGGCCGAATTCATTGGTAATCAAACCACTAGAGTAACATGGACCGACCAAGCAGGTGTTGAAGGAGAACGTTATCATATCTGGAGAGGTGCTTGGAGAGTTCAAGGTCCGGAGTTTGTTGCCAACGCTTCCTTGATGTGGATGGGAAGCGTGTCTGATGGAATAGAGCAGTTTGATGTAACTCTGCCGTCAGGAATACGCGCCTCCAACACACATTACTTCGTCACCAGTGAAGCATTGTACAATTGTCAGGGATGTAATGGTACCATGATGTACACCGAACTTGTACAGAATTGGGATGGGCCGATAATTGAGGATACAGAGATTCCTTCTGAAGCAATCATCAACGATTTGATGATGCTAGGAGAATTGCAAGTAGTAGATTTGGAGTGGAAGAACTCAATTGAGGTTGGCGAGAGTTACTACCTCTATCGCCACTTTGGGGATCCCTTCGGTGATTCAGAGTTTGCAATTTCAAACTACACTGACCCAGGATGGGAATTCATCGAAGGCCCGATTGACGAGAATGGTTTTGCTACTATAATCAGACAAATCGAAGTTCTTGACGACACCCAAAGAGATGTTTGGTATGCTGTGATTATTGCGGACTCATTCGGAAACATCAACCCAACAATCCTTCCAGGTATTGGAGGTAATGCGATGATGGTTACCGAGGATACACAAGCTCCTCAAATCAGTTACTACATTGCAGACGAGGACGGAGTTCCACTCTCTGACAATTCTCTAGTTCGTGGCGAATACACCTTGCGAATAGAAGTTTCAGAATTACTGAACGAGTTCCCGATAGTCAACATTACGACTTCGGAAGGAGGTTCACTAACCGGTGGTAGCGAGCAAGCCATGGTCCTCCTCTCCCTAAATACAAACAATCCAAACAAGGGCCCGGAGTACTTCCAAACTTTCTCTATCTCCTCTACTACTCTTGCTGGAGATTTGCTGATTTCAATCAATATGACCGATTTAGTATTGAATACAGTCGACAGAGAGATTACCGAATTCTCGATTGATGCTAAATCACCAGAAGTGACAATTTTCTCCCCGACGTCTGAAAATGATGGAGCGAAATATCTGTATGGAAATGATATCAAAATTGTTGCAGGCGCAACCGATGACGTCGGCATTGTTTCAATGCAAATGAGATTCGTGCAAAACTATGGTACATCTTCTTCGGTTACTGAACCTTGGAGGAATGTCAGTGGAGTAACAGTCAATGATGATGGTGATTGGACCATTGAAATGATTTTCAGCTCAGGAAACTTCCTGCCAGGATTACATGAAGTATCGGTTAAAGCAATTGATTCAGCAGGTAATGAGCGTACAAGTAAGGTGCAATTCATTACCGATTGGTGCAGACACAGGCTTTCTGATGGTTCAACGGTTTGTGAGTACTCTGACCCTGTTCCAGAAGACCCAGAGACAGTGTACCCTGAATTAAACGCAACAGATCCACCATACATGATTGCATGGGTTACAGCAGGTGTATCTTTCCTAGCAGTTATCGTATCTTTATTCGTGATTTCCTCAGCAATGTCTGGTCCTAAGAAGAAGAAGGACGATGATGAAGACGCAGGAGATGATTGGATGAGTGAATTCATTGGAACTTCTCAAGAGCCGGATATGGCTGAAATTACAGGTTCTGCGCCAGCCAAGGCTGAGACTAAAACCGCAGCCCCTGATGATGATGATGATCCATTCGCAGTCAACGTTGTTCAAACTAAGAGGCGACGAAAGAAGAAAGCCGCTAAAGATGACGACGACGATGACGATGATGACGATGATGACGACGATGATGAAGACGAGAAGCCAAAGAGGCGCAAGCGTCGTGCAGCAAGTCGCAGAAAGGCTCCAAGACGTAAGAGGAGTTGATTGAGATTTCAGAGTCGGAGGCCTCCAAAATAGGGGTTTTACAGGCTTTCAGTCCTTTTGAGAGTAAGTTGAATTGGTTGTTAATTGCAGTTCCAATCACTGTTTATTTCTCCATGATTGCAAACGATACCGGGATGAGCTTCGTGTTCTCCATGATTGCAATAATGCCTCTCGCTCTATTGATGGGGCATGCAACTGAAGAAATTGCTCTGCGCACTAGCGAATCATTAGGAGGTCTACTGAATGCTACATTCGGAAATGCTGTTGAAATCATTATCGCAGGGCTAGCGATTTACACTGCAGCCACGAATGCTGAGCAAGCAGAGACAATGATCATCGTTGTTCAAGCGAGCCTTGTAGGTAGTATCCTTGGCAATTTACTGTTGGTACTGGGTCTTGCTTTGCTTTGGGGCGGATTAAACCACAAAAAGCAAGAGTTCAATCAGAGAACCCAGAGTATGAGTGGTTCACTTCTCCTAATTGCAGTACTTGCAATGATGATTCCGGCGGCGGTTAATATCGGAGGCGGCGGATTTGATAGCATTGTCCAGTTATCTCGCTATGCAGCAATTGTATTGCTGGTGATGTATGGACTTGCATTGCTCTTCCAATTGAAGACTCACGCATACCTCTTTGCAGCGGACGAATCTGCGCATCATGAAGAGCCAAGAATGACAAACAAAGACGCTTGGACTTTGTTGATTCTAGCAACTATTTTGGTAGGTTGGATGGCCGAAATATTGGTTCATTCAATCGATTCTGCCGCAAATGAATTGAAGATGCCCACCCTGTTTATCGGTGTAATCCTTCTACCATTCTTTGGTAACGCTGCTGAGCACTTTACTGCCGTGATTGTAGCTGGCAAAGACAAGATGGACCTCTCCTTAGCCATTGCAATCGGTTCTAGCGTACAGATAGCAGTATTCGTTGCTCCATTGATGGTAGTCTTTGCCTGGGCGATGGGCGTGGACCTTTCACTTGAATTCGGACCGTTGGAAACAGCAGCAACGTTCCTNTCNGTATTGGTTGCTAATTCTATTCTNAGAGANGGNACNACAAANTGGCTTGAAGGNGCNATGCTTCTTGCTTGTTACNNCATTTTGGGATTGAGTTTCTGGATGATGTGATGTGGTCACAAATCTAACATACCAAGCAATTGTTGTACCAACATGGAGCCTCGAATAGGCGATGTGTCCGACGACGGTTATTGGGTACTAACCGAGTCTGGATGGCAAGCAACTGAACAGCAAAAACAGGCGCTTGAGCAAGGAGCAGTTCCATATCAATCCGAAGATTCACAGGTTGCTAGTAGTACAGAAAATATCCAAATTGNAACAATNCCTACCGACAAATCCGACCAATTTTCTGACAAATCNGTATGGATTTGGAGAATAGCAGCAGGTGCANTTTGTTTCATTGGANTNNTTGTTTTCCTGATATTAATTCTAGGCCCTTCAGCNGAAGAAAAAGAATTGATTGGNACATGGGAAAATGATGTTGATAGTTTGGAATTCAAAGACAATGGAGATTTGATTCACCAAGGCGGGCTATATGATGGATGGTCAGTTAGTGGTAGTGTGATCACCTTCACAGATTCTGATGACCCAGATTATGAATGGCGATACAAATATCAAGTTACAGGGCAAGTAATGTTCATCAATGGTTTGGATGAAGACGGCGATGTGATTACTGGTGAATGCGTTTTAATGGTAAAAGAAGGGTATGATATTTATGAGGAATATGAAAAGGTTACAGACCCTTCTTGGTGTATATCTGACTAACAAGTGATAACATGGATATCAGCGGCGAATTTTGGACTCGCTTCGATTCATGGGCAGGTCCTACCTTTGGAACTGCATTACTTTGTGTAGGATTCTTTCTAATGTTCAAAGGCGCTACCAAAATCAAAATCCTGTCATTTCTAACCGGGTGCGCCATAGGTCAATTGAGCAGCACATTTCTTTTCGATGAAATTGGTAGTTTTACTTCCTTCTCCGAGGGTGATTTTACCTTGGCAGTAACCTTTGCATGTGGCGTTGTAATGTTCGTGGCTGTTGGCCTGATGTCTCTTGCTGTTACTGGGTACATCTCGCTGCAAACCATGTTGTGGATTGTGTCGATGCTGGAGGCAAATGGGTACGACGTTGGTACAGAATTAATCGGTGGAATCCTGGTAGGTGTATCCTTCCTAATCAATCGCTATATGCGCAAGAATCTCTACTTGTTTGGCTCAGCNGCGCTNGGCTCANTGATGGTCATTTACGGCTATCTTGTGATGAATGGAGAGATTCCTTCTGAGATCAGCATAATGACTCCAACATTCCAAATGGTCGGACTTGCATTATTCCTTAACTCTGTTCTGATTCAGAGAAGTATGGTCAAAAAGCAATCTGCAGCAAAGGAAGAAAAGGAATTGCAAAAAGAGGTCGAGAAGCAACAAAGAATCGCTGACGATAAGCATGGTAGGGGTCGATATTTCGAGCCCGATATTCTAACCATGGCCGCAATCGAAGAGCGACAAGCACAGCTTGATACAAACTACAAGCGCACAGATTCCTACAACCTCAACTACCAACGGTGAAAAAATGCCTACAGAATTTTGTCCAAAATGTGAAGAA
>FUFK010038067.1_pt1 | contig 23960 bp, 22 predicted proteins | sample 1021851 | NCBI WGS metagenome assembly FUFK01 (sample SAMEA51879418, study PRJEB19060) | metagenome | reverse complement strand
AAGCACGGCAGCAGGGCGATGGCGAGCAGCACGCCCAGGCCGGCCAGCTGCCGCCGCAGCGGGCCGGTGGTGTTGACGCTGTTGGGCCTGCCGTTGCTCATCGCCGCGCCCTGGTTGGACATCCATGGAGAATAGAGGGCCCGCCGCACCCTGGCGCCGGGAAACCGCACATTCTAATCAGGAACGGCCGGCGATGATAATGGCGGCATGTAGCCGCCCGGCCGGCGCCCTGGAGAGGGCGCGGCGGGGCGGACGGGGCAGGGGCGCGGGTCAGGCCCGGCGGAAGGCTTCCGGGATGGTCAGCTCGTAGGTGGCGCCGGTGGGCAGCAGCAGCGCGGAGGGGCCGCGCTGGGAGCTGAAGTAGAGCCGCGAGCCGTCCGGGGTGAAGGCGGGGCCGGTGAGTTCGCTGCCGCCGCCGGGGATTTGCAGCAGGATTCTGGCGGGCTGGTTGGGCACCATCACCATCAGGCGCATCAGGTCGCCGTCTTCCGCTACCACCACGTCGCCGGCCGGGCCGACGACGATATTGTCCACGTCATTGAACGGCGCTTCGCCGCTGCCGATCAGCTGTTCGTTGTCGAACACCACTTCGATCTGGTCGTTGTCGATGTCCAGGGCATAGACCCGGTTATCGCCTTTGCAGGCCAGGAACACCACCGCGCGCAGCGGGTTGGCGCTGCCCGCGATGTCGGGCCGCTGGCCCTCCGGCAGCGCCTGCACCCACAGGCCTTCGCCGCCTTTGAAGCGGGTGCCAGGGGCGCCCTGGCCGGTGGCCGCTTCGATTTCGGCGCGCACCGTTTCCTGGGCGCGGTGCGGGTCCTGCACCGGCACCCAGCGCACCTTGTGCAGGCGGCGGGCCTGGTCCAGGTCTTCCTGGTAGGCGCCGTTGGCGAAGCCGTCCACCTCCAGCACCTCCAGCACGCCGTTATCCAGGTCCAGGCCCGGTTCCCCGGTGATCGAGGTGACCACGCCGGCGGACCGGAAGCGGTACAGACGGCCGTTGCCGTCGTCCTCGGACAGGTAGAGGGTGCGGGTGTCCCAGTCCGCCACGGCGGCTTCGTGGTTGAAAATACCCAGCGCCGGATGCGCCCGGGCCAGGGACGCGGGCCCCAGCGGGTGGCACTCATAGACCTGGCCGTCGGTGGTCTCCTCGCAGGACAGCCAGGTGCCCCAGGGCGTGGCGCCGCCGGCGCAGTTACGGCGGGTGTTGCGCAGGATGCGGTAGGCGTCGATGACGGTGCCGTCGCGGTCGAACCGCAGCGCGCCCACGCCGCCGCCNGGGGCGATNTCNCTGTTGGAGACATAGACCCAGCCGCCGTCNTCCNGCACCGGGAACACCGCGCCGCCGTCCGGGAANATGTGCCAGTTNTCGCGCAGCAAGCCGGTGAGGTTGGGCAGNCCGGANATCGGGTCTTCCAGGTGCCGGGCCACNCGGCGGATCGAGAANCCCTCGGGNATCAGAATGCCGTCCACGTCGCTNTCCACCAGCTCGCCGATACCGGCCAGCGGCCCCGCTTCCAGGGGCAGCATGGTGGCCGGCGGTACCGGCGGCTCGGGANCGGGCGGCTCCGGCTCCGANGGNGTGCCGGGTGTCGGNGACGGGGNGCCCNCCGGNCNGCCNGAGGANGAGGAACCGCCGCCGCAGGCGGTGATCACCGCGGCGCCGGCNCCGTAGAACATGGCCTGGATCAGTTTGCGTCGGGTCAGGGTTACGGAGTTCATAAGCCGGTCCGGAGTCGATAACGGCGGACAGGCTGGCCGCCGATGATGACAATCCGGTGATGCCGNCGGCGCNNGTGGCGGTCGGTAACAAAANTCGAACCGAACGGTTACCGANGGCGNTCAGTCCACCGCCAGNCCGGCGGGGAAGCGGCGGATCTTCTGCGCCAGGTAGAGGCCCACCAGCAGCGCCAGGCAGGTGAAGGCCACCGCCAGGCGGAAGCCGCCGGTGGCTTCGATCAGCCAGCCGGCGATGGCCGGCCCCAGGAACTGGCCGCTGGCGAAGAACACCGTCACATAGCTGAACGCGATGGGAATGTGGCGCGGCGCCACCTGGTCGGTGCTGGCCGCCTGAACCATGGTGAACACGCCGTTCACCGCGCAGCCCATCAACAGAAAGTGGGCGAAGAACATGGCCAGGCTCTGGTCGATCAGCGGCAGCCCCATGGCCACGGTGACCACGGTCATCGCCAGGGTCAGGGCGTTGCCCCGGCCCCACACGTCGGACAGCGAGCCCCATAGCGGGCCGGCGGCCACCGACAGCAGGCCGGACATGGCCATCAGCCAGCCGGCGGTGGCCTCGTCGAAGCCGGACTCCACCACGTAGCTGACCATGAAGATCGCCTGGATGATGTAGACCATGCCGATGATGCCGTAGATCGCCGCCATGATGATCACGCGTGGGTTGCGGTAGATGCGCCATTTGTCCGCCGGCGCCGGGCGGTCCGGATGGTCGTGGGCCACCGGCGCCGGGTCGCGCACCGCCGCCAGGACCAGCGCCACCGCCACCGCCGCCAGGGCGGCGAACAGGCCCCAGGCGAGTCGCCAGCCGTGCTCACCGAACTGGTCGGACAGCCACGGCACCAGCAGCCCGGTGACGAAGATGCCGGCGCCCACGCCGCCGGCCATGCAGCCGATCACCATGCCGCGCTTTTCCGGGTACCAGGTGGCCAGCAGCGACACCATGGGCGCGAAGCAGAACGCCGTGCCCAGACCCAGCAGCGCCATCAGGCCGACGATCACCGGATAGGCGCTGGCCAGCGCCAGGCCGGCGAAGCCGGCGGTGAGAATCAGCAGGCCGGTGGCCACCGCGTTGCGCGCGCCCCAGCGGCTGGCGGCGATGCCGCCCAGCAGCACGAACAGCAGATAGCCCAGCGCGGTGACGGTGCCCAGAGTGCCGGCCTGCCGGTAGCTCAATCCCAGATCGTCGCGCATGGGCGGCAGAATCAGGCCGTAGGCAAGCCGCGCAAAGACGATCGCCACCAGCGCCACCAGAATACCGCCCGCCACCATGATCACGATGTTGGGGCGGCTCGGTGGCGGGGCGGTGGTGGACATGGGCGGCGGATCCTCGGTCTGGGTGTCGGGCGCGGGCGCTACTGTAGCGCACGGCGCCCGCCGCACCCAGTGTTTCGTTCCCCGTGAGGGCGCTGTCTGGGTTAGGCTTGGGCGTTTGCATCGGGACCAGCAAGGGGAGTATCGGAAGTGGATCAAGCACTGTTTGTTCGCGAGGGCGACACCTTCGTGCCCACCGCCAGCGCCGGCGGACCCTGGAGCCCCAGCCATCTGCACGGCGGGTCGCCCACCGGGCTGCTGGCGCTATTGATGGAGCAGGCCACCGCGGAGACCGGGCTGCGGCTCAGCCGCCTCACGGTGGATCTGTTGAGGCCGGTGCCGGCGGCGCCGCTGACGGCGGAGCTGGCGGTGGTGCGCGCCGGGCGGCGCCTGCGGGTGCTGCAGGCGTCGCTGCTCGCCGACGGCGTCGAAGTGTGCCGGGCCAGCGGCCTGTTCCTGGAGCAGGCCGGCGCCCGGGTGCCCGACTTCGGCCGGTTTGAAACCGGCGGCCTGGAACCGCGCGGCGACCGCCCGGTGATGACCCTCGCCGAGGTGGGCGGCGACGGCAAGGGCGGCGGCTGGACGCCCCGGGGGCTGCACACCACCGCCCGCATCTGCGTGCTGGACGGGGTCGGCGGCCAGGGCCAGGGCCGGGTGTGGATGTCGCTGCCGGTGCCGGTGGTGGCCGGGGAGCCCTGCTCACCGCTGGTGCGCGCCGCCACCTTGTCCGATTTCGGCAACGGCATCGCCCAGCTGCGGCTGGCGCCGGAGGTGGGCAGCATCAATTCGGATCTCAGCCTCTACCTGCACCGCGACCCCCGCGGCGACTGGCTGGGGCTCGACGCCCGCGCCCGCATGCAGGACAACGGCACCGGCCTGGTGGACACCACCCTGTACGACGAGGAGGGCCCGGTGGGGCGGGTGCTGCAGGCCACCCTGGCGATGCCGTTGTACGCCGGCGGCTGATTGACGTTACATTAGGATGAAACGCCACCAGGAGGACGCCATGGCGACCGGCTGGGCCCCGGAAGGGGCCGTTCAGGATCAGATTGACGATACCGTGGATTCCGCCGTGCAGCATGCTCGCAGCCGGCTCCCCACCGGGGAAAGTGCGACCCATTGCGAGGAGTGCGAAGCGCCCATTCCGGAGGCGCGCCGCCAGGCGCTGCCCGGGGTGCGCCTGTGCACGCTGTGCCAAAGCGAGCGCGACGAAGCCCGTTCCGAGGGCTACAACCGGCGCGGCAGTAAAGACAGCCAGCTGCGTTGAAGCAAAGTGCGCTGAGTTAGCGTCCCAGGAATTCGGATAACGGACGCAGCGACGTAATGTTGTCGCACACCAGTTTGATGCACACCAGCAGCGGCACCGCGATCAGGATGCCGACGATGCCCCACATCCAGCCCCACAGCAGGATCGACAGGAACACCACCACCGGGCTCAGCGCCAGCCGGTGACCGGCCACCGTCGGCGTGACGAACTGACCCTCCAGGATATTCAGGAGCATCACCAGAAACGGCGGCAGCAGCACCTGGGTGAGACCGTCGAAATTCAGGCTGCTGATAAACAGCAGCACCACACCGCTGATGATCGGTCCGATATAGGGGGCGAAGTTCAGCATGCCGACCATGACGCCGAACAGGATCGGGTTGGGCATATCCAGCAGATAGAGTATCAGCGCCGCGCCGGCGCCCAGGCCGGTGTTGATGATGGTGATGGTGCCCAGGTAGATCGAAATGCTGGTCTGTATCTGTCGTACGGTCTCCACCGCCGCTCTTTTGTGTTCGAACTGGGGGATAACCCGCACCAGTTTGCGCAGGAAGGTATCCCCCGAAGCGAGCATGAAATACAGCAGAATCACGCTGAGGGTGATGCCGTACAGCGCCGACCAGGTGCCGGAGAGAATCCACTGCACCGGGCTCCAGGTCGGGTTCTCCCGCTTCTGCTGGTTTTCGTCGCCCGGGGTGATTTCCTCAATCTGGTCGTTGGCCAGCTTGAGCTGCTGCATGGGCTCGCTGAGCTGGTGAAACTCCTGTTCCAGCTGGCGCAGGTCGCGGGGGGCTTTTTGCAGCCACTCCATGGCCGGTTCCGAGAGGCCGTAAAGCGCGCCGAAACCGAGACCGAGCAGGCCGGTCACCACCACTGCCGCGCTCACCGGCGGTGGGATTCTCAACACACGCAGCACCCGCACCACCGGGGTGAAGATGAGGCTGGTCAGGAACGCCACCATCAGCGGCATGAACAGGGTGGCGGCGGCATAGAGGGTGTACATCACCAGCAGCAGGAAAATGCCGGTGAGCATGGCGGAACGCACGGTCACCGACTCGAAGTCGGCTTTGGACCGGTTCGGGTCCACTTTGGGCGGGGTGTTTGACGGCATCGGGGTGTCCATTGTTGGCCGGATGGCGCGGGCGTTCCGTGGCGCGCTGTCTTTATGGCTGCCAATGATTGCATGCCGGCCGGGGACCTTTAAGTGATCCCGGTGGCGGGGGCGGTAAAAAAGGGTAAAGGCGTGAGCCGCGTGATGCCGGCGGCACCACGCGGTACTGATGGGGCGGTCATTCGTCCCAGAGCGTCGCCAGGGTGTAGGGGCTGCCTTCCTGGGCCCAGAAGGCGCCGTCCACGTAGCGGCGGTGACGATCCAGGTCGGCGATTTCGTTGAGGTCGTCGTCGCTGAGTCTCAGATCGGCGGCGGCCAGGTTCTGGCGCAGGCGTTCCGGGTTCACGGATTTGGGGATCACCGCGGTGTCGCGGTGCAGCGCCCAGCTGATCAGCACCTGGGCCGGGCTGGCGTCGTGCCGCTCGGCGATGGTCCTGATCACCGGGTCCTCCAGCAGCACCGGTTCGTCCTCGGCTTTGAAATTGTCCGGGCGGTCGGACGAGCCCAGCGGCGAATAGGCGGTGACGTGGATGCCGTTGTTCTGACAGAAACGCACCAACGGCGCCTGCTGCAGATACGGNTGCAGCTCCACCTGNTTCATNGCCGGCCGGTGGCGGGCGGTTTCCAGCAGCGCGGNGAGCTTGCGCNCGCTGAAGTTGGACACGCCGATCTGGCGGGTCAGNTTNTCGTCCACCANCGCNTCCATGGCGCGCCAGGTGTCGGCCACCGGCATNTCCTCGGGGNCCAGNATNTCGGCGCCGGANTTCGGAAANCTGATGCCCGGNGTCAGNGCCACCGGCCAGTGCATCAGGTANAGNTCCAGGTAGTCGAGCTGCAGGTCGTCGAGGGTTTTTTCCAGGGCCGGCTGCACGTCTTCCGGGGCGTGGGCGCTGTTCCACAACTTCGAGGTGATCCACAGGTCCTCGCGGCTGACGGTGCCGGCGGCGAAGGATTCCGCCAGCGCCTGGCCCACTTCCGCCTCGTTGCCGTAAATGCGGGCGCAGTCNATGTGCCGGTAGCCCTGTTGCAGGGCNTCCTTGACCGCGCCGTAGACGTCGCCGGGGNCGGACTTCCAGGTGCCCAGGCCGAGNATCGGCATGGNNTCGCCGTTTTCGAATGTCAGGGTCTTCATGGGGTCACTCCTTCCTTGTTGGGCTNCGCTTACCCTAAACAGTNNGCCGNNCCGGGGGCTAGCGGGATACTGTTAAATTCTTGCCCGTTCGTTAAGCTGGGGCCCACTNANCAGNAGGAGACCGCCGCCATGATTTCGGACCAGATGCCCTACCAGAAACANTTNCAGNACGTCGACGGCAAGCGCATNGCNTANGTGGACGANGGCGAGGGNGANCCGATCGTGCTGCTGCACGGNAACCCCACCTCNTCNTACCTGTGGCGCAATGTGATTCCGGAGCTGGTCGGCAGNGGCCGGGTGATCGCNCCGGANCTGATCGGCCAGGGCGATTCGGAAAAGCTGCCGGCCAGNGACGGCCCCGGTCGTTACGGNTTTCTGACCGCCTACCATTACCTNGACGGGTTGCTGGCGGCGCTGGGNCTGGACCGGAACGTCACCCTGGTGGTGCACGACTGGGGCAGCGGNCTGGGCTTTCATTGGGCCAGCCAGCACCCGGACGCGGTCAAGGCGATCGCCTATATGGAAGCCATCGTCATGCCGATGACCTGGGACGACTGGCCGGAAGCCGCCCGCGGCATCTTCCAGGGGTTCCGGTCCGAAAAAGGCGAGGATCTGATTCTCAAGCGCAATATGTTCGTGGAGGCGGTGCTGCCCGGTTCGGTGCTGCGCGGCCTCACCGATGTGGAGATGGCCCACTATCGCCGGCCCTTCGAACTGGAGGAGGACCGTCAGCCCACCCTCAACTGGCCCCGGGAAATCCCCATGGAAGGTGAGCCGCCGGAGATGATCCGACTGGTGGAGAACTACGGCCGCTGGCTGGCGGCGAGCCCGGTGCCCAAGCTGTTCGTGAACGCCGAGCCGGGTTCCATTCTGATCGGGCGCCAGCGGGAATTCTGCCGAAGCTGGCCGAACCAGACCGAAGTCACCGTCAAGGGGAGCCACTTCCTGCAGGAAGATTCACCGGTGGAGATCGGCCAGGCCGTGGCCCGCTGGCTGGCGGCTATTTAACAACCTTTGATGCCACGGACCGCCGGTGCATTCCGGGCTGCCCTATACTGGCCTTTCTCAGGCCAACAGGGAGTAGCCATCATGCCTTACGACAAGCGTAGCGATCTGCCGGACAACGTCCGCGACAACCTGCCCGAACACGCGCAGGACATTTACAAGGAGGCGTTCAACAACGCCTGGGATCAGTATGACGATCCGGAAGATCGTCGTGGCGACGCCGGCCGCGAGGAGACCGCGCACAAGGTCGCCTGGTCGGCGGTGAAAAACGAATACGAGAAAGGCGACGACGATAAGTGGCACCGGAAAAAATAATGCCATCAACCCGACGCCGCGGACCGTCACCGGCCCGTGGCGTCACGTTGGCGACGGCAGGGCGTCAGTGTTTGAAGATCACGTAAAGCGCGTGAATGATGCCCGGGATGTAGCCGAGCAGGGTCAGCAGAATGTTGAGCCAGAAGTGACCCTTGAAGCCCACCTCCAGAAACACGCCCACCGGCGGTAGCAGAATCGCGAAGATGATCTTGATCGGGTCGGTCGCTGTGAACGGCATGGTACGACTCCTTCGAAAGTGTTGTCCTTGGTCCCGCCAGTGTGCGACCGGCACGGTGGTTTTTCCAGACCCCTTTTGCGCACCCCGCGACGTCCGATCACACTCGATGACGCCGTACCTGCCCAGCCCCCCCGGCGGAGATTGGAGGAGGGGCTGCCGAATGTTACCGGCACCTCTTGAGAACGCGTCGAAAGGGCCGCATTTAACCCCTAAGGCAAGACACAAAAGGAACCGTGTCATGATGGAATTGATCGAGCTTCAGGAAGACCACATCGTCGGGCTCCGCATCGACGGCAAGGTGGACAACGAGACGTTCGACCGGGTGCTGGCGGAGATCGAGGACCGCCTGACCCGGCACGAGAAGATTCGTCTCTACGTCGAGCTGGTGTCCCTGGGCGGCATCGGGCTGGAAGCCCTGTTCAAGGACATGAAGTTCGGCCTCGGCAACTGGCGCCGTTTCGAGCGCGAGGCGGTGGTCTCCGACCGGGCCTGGGTGCATAAAATTGCATCCATAACCGACCGGCTTACGCCTTCCGTGGAGGTCAAGGCGTTCCCCTCCGAGGAAAAGCCCGCGGCNCTGGCCTGGATCCGGGAATAAGCGGTCTTTGGGGTCCCGGCGAGCGAAATAGTTTTGACAGGGGCCGGAAGGCGTGTATGCTGGTCACAGCTTGAAAGTACGCACGTATTTATGAATCCCTGTTCGATGCCCTACCAGTTAGCGTTCGTCCTGACCTTCATAAGTAACCGTAAGACTTCCAGCACAACCGGCCCCAAGCGGGCTTTCATTACTTTCTGAATGATCAGGAGACTATTATGTCCACTACCACCGGTACCGTTAAGTGGTTCAACGAAGCTAAAGGTTTTGGTTTTATCGAGCAGGAAAACGGCCCTGACGTGTTCGCACACTTCAGCGCTATCCAGGGCTCAGGCTTCAAAACCCTGGCCGAAGGCCAGCGCGTTGAGTTCACTGTAACTCAGGGCCAGAAAGGTCCTCAGGCAGAGAACATCGTCGCCGTATAAAGTGACGTTGAAAATCGCCCTCGCTTAACGGCGCAGGGCAAAAAAGAGCGGGGCCTTCGGGTCCCGCTTTTTTTATGTCCGCTGTTTAGCCCCTCGCCCGCCCTCGAGCGGCAAGCGCTCCGCCAGGATTGTCGACGCGGTCACTTCCCCCATCTCTCCCCCGGGTATAGGCTCTAACCGAGAACGTTATTGGACGACTATTTCGCTGTGCGGAATAGCTATCACAACAACAATACGTAAACGGAGAGCAACCATGACCCTTTTCCAGCGAGGCGCACTCTGTCTGGCCACCCTGGTGTTGGCCGGCCTGACCCAGGCCGCGGACAATGTGAAGCTGCCCGACACCATCGCCATGACCGCCTACGGCACCGGCTCCGCCGGTTACACCCAGATGGTGTCGGTGGGCAATCTTCTGCAAAACGAGTACGACGTGTCGGTGCGCATTCTTCCCGGCGAAAACGACGTGTCCCGTATGACGCCGCTGCGCACCGGCCGGGTGCCGCTGTGTGCCTGTGGCATCGCCAGTTATTACGGTTCGGAAGGCGTGCTGATGTTCGCTGACCGTCAGTGGGGGCCGCAGCCGATCCGGGTGATCGCCACCTCCATCGCCAGCTTCGGTCTCGGCGTGGCCGTGGCCGGTGACATCGATGTGGAAACGCCGGCCGATCTCAAGGGTAAGAAAGTCTCCTACATTCGTGGCGACGATGCCCTCAACCTGGGCACCGAGGCGTTTCTGGCGTTCGGCGGGCTCACCTGGGACGACGTGGAGCGGGTGGAATTTCCCGGTTACGGTCGTGCCTTCGACGGTGTGATCGCCGGCCAGAGCGACACCGGCTTCACCATGTCCGTGGCGCCGCCGGCCCAGCAACTGGCGGCCAGCCCCCGTGGCATCGTGTGGCCACGTCTCGACCCGGACAACAAGGAGGGCTGGGAGCGCCTGCAGGCGGTGGCGCCCTATTTCCAGCCGCACCGGGTCACCGCCGCCGCCGGCGACTACGGCAAGGACAACCCCTGGGTGGGCGCCAGCTACCCCTATCCGATTCTGGTCGCCAACGCGGATCAGAAAAGCGGCTTGGCCGGCGGCCTGATCAAAGTGCTGATCGAGGATTACGACAAGTACAAGGACGCGGCGCCCGGCAATACCGGCTACGCCCTGGACAAGCAGAACATGCAGTGGGTGATCCCGTTCCACGATGAAGTGGTGGCCTACTACAAAGAGATCGGCCACTGGACCGACGAGATGCAGGCTCACCAGGACCGTCTGGTGAAACGCCAGCAGGTGCTGCAAAGCGCTTGGAAGACGTACACCAGCGACGCGCCCGATGACGATGACGCGTTCCGCAAGGGTTGGATGAAGGCCCGCGCCCGGGCTCTGGAAGCCGAGGGCATGAACCCGGTGTTTCGCTAAGCCCATCCAGCTGCAAGGAGTAATCAGCCGTGGATTCTCGTCATTCGGGTGAGCCAACGGCGAAACAGGTGTCGGGCGTGCGCGACCTGCAGGGCTTCTGGCCCTGGCTGCCGCGCCTGGCGACCCTGATTCTCACCGTGCTGACTCTCGATTATGTTCTGAACCTGGGGTTTTTCAGTCTGGTCACGGCGGTGGAGAGCCAGTTTCTCTACACCGTGGTGGCGCTGATGGTGCCGCTGGTGTTCATCATGTGGCCGGCGTTTTCCGGTGGTGACCGCCGACGGGTGGCCTGGTACGACGTGCTGCTGTTTCTGCTCGCCGTCGGGACCTGCGGCTACTTTGTTTATAACGCCGAGCGCATTCTCGACAACGGCTGGGAATACGCCGCCCCGCAAACCGCCACGGTGATGAGTTTCGTGCTGTGGGGGCTGACGGTGGAGGCGGTGCGCCGGGCCGGCGGCTGGCCGCTGGCGTTGATCGTCGGCGTGGCCGGCTGTTATCCGATGGTCGCCGACATCATGCCGGGGCCGATCCAGGGCTTTCCATCGTCGCCCAGCCAGACCGCGATCTACCACGCCATGAGCCGTGAGAGCGTGTTCGGCATTCCGTTGCAGGCGTTCGCCAATCTGGTGATCGGTTTTCTGCTGTTCGGTGTGGCCTTGCAGAAAACCGGCGGCGGTAAGTTCTTTATCAACCTGGCGTTCGCCCTGCTCGGTCACGTGCGCGGCGGGCCCGCCAAGGTATCGATCTTCTCCAGCGGCCTGATGGGCTCCATGAGCGGCAGCGTGATCACCAACGTGCTGACCACCGGGGTGCTCACCATTCCCGCCATGCGCCGGGTCGGTATCGGCCGCTCCTACGCCGCCGGCGTGGAGGCCTGCGCGTCCACCGGCGGCGTGCTGATGCCGCCGGTGATGGGCGCCACCGCCTTTGTCATGGCCAGCTTTCTGAACACGCCCTACAGCACCATTGCGCTGGCGGCGGTGGTGCCGTCGCTTTTGTTTTATCTCGGTCTGTTCGTGCAGATCGACGCCTACGCCGCGAAGCATGAACTCAAGGGCCTGCCCGAAGAGGAACTGCCGTCACTCAAGCGGACGCTCAAGGAAGGCTGGTACTTTATTTTCGTGTTCGTGCTGCTGATCTGGATGTTGTTCTGGCTGCGCCGTGAAGCGATCGCTCCGTTCTACGCCACCGCGCTGCTGCTGGTGATCAACCAGATTCTGCCGTATCAGCGTTGGGGCTGGCGGGACGTCACCGATTTCTTCTCCAGTGCCGGCAAACTGTTCGCCGAGCTGATTACCATTCTCGCCGGCGTCGGCTTGCTGGTGGGGGCGCTGTCGGTCACCGGGCTGTCGGGCACCATCGCCAACGATCTGATCTACATCGCCGGCGGCAACCCGCTGGTGCTGTTGCTGATGGGCGCGGTGACCAGCTTTATTCTCGGTATCGGCATGACCGTGACCGCCGCCTACATCTTTCTCGCGGTGGCCTTGGCGCCGGCGTTGATCCAGGGCGGCGGCATGAATCCCCTGGCGGTGCACCTGTTCATTCTCTACTGGGGCATGCTCAGTTACATCACGCCGCCGGTGGCGCTGGGCGCCTTCGCGGCGGCCACCGTGGCCGGCTCCAAACCCATGGAAACCGGCCTCAACGCCATGCGCCTGGGCAGCGTGATTTATTTCGTGCCGTTCCTGTTCGTGCTTAATCCCGCGTTGATTCTGCAGGGCGGCTGGCAGGAAATCGCGCTGGTGCTGGCCCAGGCCCTGGTGGGCGTGGTGCTGATCGCCAGCGCCATTCAGGGCTATCTGGTGGGCATCGGCAGCTTGTCCACGCAGCGGCACCTGCAATGGCCGATCCGGTTGATGCTGATCGTCGGCGGGCTGGCGTTCGCCGTGCCCGGCGGCGGCGCCATGCCGCTCGGTCACGGCGCCATGTTCGCGCTCAGCCTGGCGTTGACCGTGCCGGCCCTGGGGCTGGCGCTGTGGATCAACCGCGGGCTCTTGTCGTCCCGCCGGGAACCTGTATAAGGGAAGAAGGTTTTCTCGGACGGGGGCGCCATGATCGGTGACCGTGAAGTGATACTGTTCCAGGATCCGCGCATGCTGGATCACCGGCCCGACCCGGACGCCGCCTTCCTGCCGGGGCGGCTGGACCGGCGGGTGCGGGAAATACTTTCCGGTCTGGGCGCCAAGTGGAGCTACCCGGAACACCCGGGCCGGCTCACCGCCGTGCTCGATCTGCTCGAGCGTGAGCCGGTGCCGGGCGTCCGTTTGGAAGCCGGGCGCGTGGCCACCCGGGCGGAACTGGCCCGGGTGCACACCACCTCTTACCTGGACGGCATTTACGCCATGCGCGGCGAAAACGCCTGGCTGGACATGGACACCACGGCGGTGTCGCCGGGCAGCGTGGAGGCCGCGGAGGTGGCCGCCGGCACCGCCGTGGCGGCGGTGGAGGCGGTGGTCGCGGGCCGCGCCGCCGGGGCGTTCGCCCTGGTCCGGCCACCCGGTCATCATGCCGAATCCGTGCGCGCACGCGGCTTCTGTCTCTTCAACAACGTGGCGGTGGCGGCGGCCCACGCCCAGGCGGCGCTCGGCTGCCGGCGCGTGCTGATCGTCGATTGGGACGCCCACCACGGCAACGGCACCCAGGAAACTTTCTGGGCGGACCCGGACGTTCTGTTTTTCGATACCCACCGCGCGGCGCCGTTCTATCCCGGTTCCGGCTCGTTGTCCGAAGTGGGCGGTGGCCTGGGCGAGGGTTACACGGTGAACGTGCCGCTGCCCGGCGGCACCGGCGACATGGCCATGCTCAAGGCGTTCCGGGATATTCTGGTGCCGGCGGCGGAGGCCTTCCGGCCGGACCTGGTGTTGGTGTCCGCCGGCTTCGACGCACACCGCTTCGATCTGGCCATGAACGTCAGCTACGAGGGCTTCGCCTCAATGGCCGGCATCGTGCGGGAGATCGCCGACCGCCATTGCGGAGGCCGGCTGGCGATGGTGCTGGAGGGCGGCTACCACACCGAATCCCTGGCCCGGGGCGTGCACGCCACCCTGGAAGTGATGGCCGGCGCCGACCCGCAGGACCCCTGGGCGCCGGGCATCAACGAAGTGGAAGAGGCCGCCGAGTTCCACCGCGACGCCTTCCGGGAAGACTAGCGCTCCAGTGCCCAGCTGCCTCGGGCCAGCGCTTCCACTTCCGCCACGTCCTCCGCCGGCACGCTGGCGGGGTCGATGTGTTCGAGCGGGTCGTAGTGGAAGATGTACAGGCGCGACACGAACTCCGCCACCGGCAGGGAGGATTCGCCGAAGCGCTCGCCGCGCCCCTCGGTGGACACCTTCACCCCGTTGCCCAGGTCCTGGCCGGAATCGTTGTTGGGGTTGTAGAAATACACCCGCATCACATCGTCCTGATCCAGCGTCACCCGCTGGATGGTGATGGCGTGCCAGCCGACGAAGCGGGCGGCGCTGTCGGTCACCGCCAGACCCACCGGCTGCGGATAGATCAGCGGCTGGTTGCCGTTGTGCAGCGGGTGGTAGCAGGCATAGAAGTAACGCACGAAATCGTCGTAGTGGCTCAGCTTGCCGGTGGGCAGGTCCACCGCCAGCTTGAACCCGCGGCCCACCCACCAGCCATGGAATTCCGGATTGATCCAGCGGTGCGGATCGTCGCCCCGGTCCGCGCACAGCGCGCCCATGGCGTGATAGATGCGGTCCAGGTGGGGCACCAGCACCGCCGACACCGCGTCCACGTCCAGCGGCGCGATCGCCGGGGTGGTCAGCGCCAGCTCCTTGGAGGAGAGGCGCTGGCCTTCGAAATGCATCACCAGGTCGTCGTCGCGGGTGGCCCAGACGATCATCTGCAGCAGGTAGTCCGGGTCGTTGTAGGCCCACATGGAAATCGCCCGCGCCGACTGGCAGGTGGGGTTGTTGCCCTGGCCCACGCCCAGCGGCAGGCCGAGCACGCCGAGCACGCCGGCGATCAGCTGCACCTTGGCGGGGCGGATGTCGCCCAGCGCCTGGACGATGGCGGCGTCGGCGTTGGCGCTCAGGGTCTGGCCCAGTTGCCGCCACAGCGCCGGCGCCACCGGCGGCGCGAACAGCACGCCCCGTTCCAGCATCAGCGCCAGCCCGTAGGCGGCCTGGGCGGTTTCCGGGAACACCGAGGCGTCGATCAGCGCGTAGACCAGATCCTGATAGCAGAGCAGGGCGTCGCGGCCGGTGGCGCTGAGCCCCAGGGCGGCGCTCACCAGGTCGGTGGACTGCTCGACGGCGAAGCGCAGGAATACCGGCTGATACGCCGACACCAGACCGGTGTCGTGCATCGCGCGGGCGAAGCCGTTGGCCTCCTGCTGCAGGGCCTGGCTGTCCATGCCCGCCAGGCGCTCGGCGTAGACCTCCAGGCCCGGGTCCTCCACGGAGGCCTGGGTGGGGCCGAACAGGGCGCTCACCAGACGGTCCGCGCCGCGGCTGTTGGACACCGTGATCGCCGGGTTGTAGAGGCAGGCGGCGATCTGGGTGATCATCGCCTTGAGATGGTCCACGCGCACCGGCCGCTGGGCCAGAATCCGCCAGATCTCCTCGATCAGCCGGTCGATGATGTTGTCGTAGCCGATGCGCGAGACCAGCAGTTGCAGCACGCCGCGCACCGCCACCGCCATGCGGCCCTGGCGCACCCGGATCGCTTCGCCGCCGGTTTCGAACAGCAGGTCCAGGTTCAGCGCCAGCACCTGGGCCAGGTAGTGGTGCGCCTGTTCGGCTGAGAGCGCGTCGTGGGGCAGCTCGCCCTGGGCCACCGCCAGCAGGCGCAGCTCACTGAGGGCTTCCAGGGTGATGTCGTCCGGGGCACCCAGGCGCAGGGTCTGCACGGTGATGTCCGCCTGGAGAATCTCCGGGTGGGCCCAGTCGGTGCCGGAAAACAGACCCGAGTGTTCGATTGCCGCGGCACGCTGGTAAAGCCGATCCGCGCCTTCGGGCTGGCAGAGCAGGCGGCCGGCCAGTTGCAGGACCTTGCCCACGTGCAGGGCTTTGGCGAAACGGCTGGCCTGGGCCACCTGTTCCAGGGCCTGGTCGAAGCGTGCCGCCAGGTCCGGTGTGGCGTCGTCGTGCTGCGTATCGCTGGTGCTCATGGTATCCCCGGGTCGAGCTCGTTTGCCGCCGTTAGGACGGCCCGCGTGACACTATACCCCAAGATGAACCCGGAACCGTTGACGCGGCAAGCTCTGCGTTCTGCTACTCTGTGAAAAGGGTCAGCGACCCGGTGTGCAAGGACGCCACGCCGAACCCCGCGGTGGCATGCCGCGCCTCCTCTCTACGGTCGGCCCGAAACAAGGAGATGATCATGACGGCCAAGAAAGATCCGCAAAAAGGGTACGTGGCCCTGCTGGGCTGGAGCCTGAACGCCATCGAAGCACTGGAAAAGTTCGACCGCCGGTTCGTGGTGGTGGCACCGGACTGGGCCCGCGCCTTCGCCGAAGAGCACGACATTCCCTTCATGAGCTGGGATTTCGAGCGGCTCAACGACCGCTCCATGGAAATCGCCGAGAAGCTGCAGGCGGAAGGCGTCGACGTGGCGATCCCGTTGTTCGAGGAGACCGTGGAGTGGTCCGGGGCGATCAACGCGGTGCTGATGGGCAACCCGCGCCTGTACGGCCAGTCGGTACTGTTTCGCGACAAAGCCCTGATGAAACGGCGCGCGCAACTGGGCGGCATTCGCGTGGGCATTTTCGAAGAGGCCCACGACCGCGAAGACGTGATCCGCTTTCTCAAGCGGGTGAACCAGACACTGCTCAAGCTGGACGGCGACCCGAACGACCCGATTCACCTGAAAGCGTTCGACAAGGCCGGTTGTCTCGGCCACCGCGTGATCCGCACGCCGGACGAAGTGGATACCATCCCGGACGAGGAATTCCCGGTGTTGATGGAGAGCCACCTGGACGGCTGGGAATTCGCCGTGGAAGCCTGGATCCACGACGGCAAGATCCGCTTTCTGAACATTTCCGAGTACGTGACACTGGGTTATTCCGTGTTCGTGCCCGCCAGCCCGGAACTGGAAAGCTGGCGCCCGCGCATCGAACAGGAAATCGAAAAGCTGATCAAAACCTTCGATCTGAAGTCCGGCTTTATCCACCCGGAATACTTCGTCACCAGCGACGGCACCATGTACTTCGGCGAAGTGGCCTATCGCCCGCCCGGCTTCAAGGTGTTCGAGCTGCTGGAGAAGGTTTACGGCTTCAACGCCTACCAGGCCATGGTGCTGGTGTTCGACCCGAAAACCACCGAACAGGAAATTGTCGATTTCTTCCCCAGGGAAGTGGTCGACGCCAAGGGGCACGCCGGCTGTTTCGGCGTGTACCCACGCCGCCGCGTGGTCAGTCAGCTGGAAATTCCGGAAGAAACCCTGGAGCACCCGTACTTCGATTTCCATGAGCTCACCGCGCCGCTGGAAGAAACCGTCACCAAGCGCACCGCCTTCGGCACCCACTGGGGCCTGGTGTATTTCCATGGCGACGATCCCTACCAGCTCCGCGATCTGCTCAAGCACCAGGAAGATCTGGATTTCTATATCTAAGCGGTTTCATCCGCGCTCAAAGGCGGTATCGTCGGGGTTTGTCTTTCTTCAGCCAGAAGGCCCCGACGATGACCGCGGAGTTCCACCCCAGCGTTAACCTCAACCTCAATGTCCGTGGCCTGGGGGTGTCCGCCACCCTCGCCATCAACGAACTCAGTAACGAGTTGCTCGCCCAGGGGCGTCCGGTGTTCAAGCTGGGCCTGGGGCAGTCGCCGTTTCCGGTGCCGCCCTCCGTGGTCGGTACCCTGCGCGAGCACGCCGCCGCCAAGGACTACCTGCCGGTGCTGGGGCTGCCGGCCCTGCGCCGCGCCGTGGCCGGTTACTGGCAGCGCTGGCAGGGGGTGTCGTTCTCCCCGGACAACATCATGATCGGCCCCGGCTCCAAGGAGCTGATGTTCATTCTGCAGCTGGTCTACTACGGCGACCTGGTGATCCCCACGCCCAGCTGGGTCTCCTACGCGCCGCAGGCGCGCATCATCGGGCGCCAGGTGCACTGGCTGCCGACCACCCGCGCCAACCGCTGGAAGCCCACCGCCGAGGCCCTGGATGCCCTGTGCGCCCGGGACCCGGGCCGGCCGCGTCTGGTGATCCTCAACTCGCCGGCCAACCCCCACGGCTACGGCTTCGACGAACAGGAGCTGCGGGCGCTGGCCGAGGTGGCCCGGCGCCACCGTCTGATTCTGCTCAGCGACGAGATTTACGGCGAGCTGGACTATAACGGCGCGCATCAGTCCATCTCCCGCTACTACCCGGAGGGCACCATCGTCAGCAGCGGCCTGAGCAAATGGTGCGGCGCCGGCGGCTGGCGGCTGGGCACCTTCGCCTTTCCGGACAACCTGCACTGGTTGCGCCAGGCCATGGCCACGGTGGCCAGCGAAACCTACACCTCGGTGGCGGCGCCGATTCAGCACGCGGCGATCACCGCCTTCCAGGGCGGCACAGAGCTGGAGGATTACCTGTTCCAGTCGCGTCGCATTCTGGCCGCGCTGGCCGGGCATCATGTGGCGACCCTGCGTGACGCCGGGGTGGAGCTGGAGATGCCCGACGGCGCCTTCTACCTGTTTCCCGACTTCTCGCCGCTGGCGGCGCGGCTGGCCGGCCGTGGCATCCGCGACAGCGGCACGCTGTGCGAGCGGCTGCTGGAAGAGACCGGCGTGGCGACGCTGCCCGGCGAAGCCTTCGGGCGGCCGGCGGAGGAGCTGACCCTGCGGCTGGCGTTCGTCGACTTCGACGGCGAGGCGGCGCTGGCCGCCGCGGCGTCGGAGCCCCGCGACCGTCCCCTGGACCCGGCGTTTCTGCGCCGCCACTGCGGCCGCTGTGTCACCGCCGTGGAAAAAATGGCCGCCTGGGTGGTGGGCGAGGCGACACCGCAGTAACCGGCGGCGCCGGCTACCAGGTGCCGGTGTTTTCCATCGACGCCCAGGGCTCCCGCGGGGGCAGGGCGTCGCCTTTCTGCAGCAGCTCCACGGAGATCAGATCCGGCGAGCGCACGAACGCCATGTGGCCGTCCCGGGGTGGCCGGTTGATGGTGTAGCCCATGTCCTGAAGGTGCGCGCAGAGTCCGTAGATGTCGTCCACCCGGAACGCCAGGTGGCCGAAGTTGCGCGCCGAACCCATGTCCTCCTCCGGGTCCCAGTTCCAGGTCAGTTCCAGCTCCGCGTCCGGGTTCTCCGGGGCGGCCAGGAACACCAGCGTGAAGCGCCCGCCGGGCACCTCCTTGCGGCGGTTCTCTTGCAGCCCCAGCCCTTCGCAATAGAAGCGCAGCGACGCGTCCAGATCGCTGACGCGCACCATGGTGTGCAGATATTTCATGGGAATCTCCTTGCCGGCTGTGACGGGAAGCATGGTGCGCCGCCGATTGCGGGTGCACGATTGGAAGCGGATTCTGTCACGGTGTTGGAGGGCTTCGCCAGCGATTGCCGCCCTTCGCCGACTCTGATAAAAACGAAATCATATTCCAAAATAATGACAGCGGTGCGCCGCGCACCCACGCGTACCCAAGGGAGAGCACATGGACCTACATCTGATCGGCGCCTCGGCACTGGCCCGGCGTATCAAGGACGGGGAAGTCACCGCCGAGGCCGCCCTGGAACACTTCATAGACCGTGTCGAGCGCCTCGACGGCGCCCTCAACGCGGTGGTGGTGCGCCGCTTCGAGCAGGCCCGTGAGCGCGCCCGCGAGGCGGACCGGGCCCTGGCCCGGGGCGAGGACTGGGGCGCGCTGCACGGCGTGCCGATGACCGTCAAGGAGACCTACGAAATCGCCGGCTGGCCCACCACCGCCGGCATCGAAGCACTGCGCGAGCATGTCTCGGAGCGCACCAGCGTGGCGGTGCAGCGGCTGCTGGACGCCGGCGCGGTGATTTTCGGCAAGACCAATGTGCCCGCCTACGCCTCGGACCTGCAGACCTACAACGACATCTACGGCACCACCCGCAACCCCTGGAACCCGGACCTGACGCCGGGCGGCTCCTCCGGGGGCGCGGCGGCGGCGCTGGCCGCCGGCTTCACGCCGCTGGAGCTGGGCAGCGACATCGGCGGTTCGATCCGCACCCCGGCGGCGTTTTGCGGTGTCTGCGGTCTGAAGCCGAGCTTCGGCCTGATCTCCACCCGCGGCCATGTGCCGGGCCCGCCCGGCGCCCTGGCGCGCCGTGACCTGTCCGTGGCCGGCCCGCTGGCCCGTCATGTGGCGGATCTGGAGCAAGCGCTCACTATTCTCGCCGCCCCGGACGAAGAAGAAGCCACCGCCTGGCGCCTGGAGCTGCCGCCGGCCCGCCACCGGGAGCTGAAGGACTTCCGCGTCGCCACCTGGCTGGACGACCCGCGCTGCCCGGTGGACCGGCCCATCGTCGACGCCCTGGAAGGGCTGAGCGCCCGGCTGGCGGAGCTGGGCGCCTCGGTGGACGCCGGCGCCCGTCCCGACGGTGTGACCCTGGGCGAGGCCCACGATATCTACTACCGGCTGCTCACCGGCACCATGGGCGAAGGCTTGCCCAGCGGTCTCTACGACCAGCTGAGCGAGGCCGCCGGCCAGGCGCCGGCGGACGATCAAAGCTACCGCACCCTGTTCGCCAGGGGCGCCACCCAGTCCCACGCCGACTGGCAGCGCAGCCATGAGCAGCGCAGCGTGATGCGCGCCGCCTGGGCCCGCTTCTTCCAGGACTTCGACGTGATGCTGTGCCCGGTGGTCCAGACCCTGCCGTTCAGCCATCGCCACACGCCGGGGCCGGACCAGCGCACCCTCACCGTGAACGGGGTGGCGCAGCCGTACATGGATATTCTGGTGTGGGTGGGGCTGGCGGGTGCCGTCTATCTGCCCGCCGCCACCGTGCCCATCGGTCTCACCGAGGAGGGCCTGCCCCTGGCGGTGCAGGTGATCGGGCCCTATCTGGAAGACCGCACGGTGCTGGCGTTCGCCGCCGCCCTGGAGAGCCTGGTGGCGCCCCTGCCGCAGGCACCGCTGGCGGCGCCGGCGTGAAGGGGTGACACTGAATATACCTTGCGACAAATTGAGGGTGTGGCACGGCGGAAAGCTGTGCTACATTTCAGATCCTGGTTTCATTTTACGCCCTCGCTATTCCGCTGTGCGAAATAACCATGCGGAATTTGTGAGATAAGCAGCACAACAACAACAGGAGTTTTCCATGACTCTGCTCAGCGTATTCCGCAAGCAATTGATGATCGGCGGTTCGGCTCTGGCTTTCGCGACAGCCACGGTCTTCTCTCCCCTGGCCCAGGCCGCGGAGGACACCATCACCTGGAAAGTGCAGTCGCACTGGCCCGGTTCCAGCAGCTCCTACGAGGACAGCCTCANGCGCATCAAGCGCGTGCTTGAAGAGCGCACCGACGGCAAACTCAAGCTCGAGCTCTACGAAGCCGGCGCCCTGTTCAAGGCCCAGGAGACCTTTAACGCGGTCAGCCGCGGCGTGATTCAGATGGGCACCATCTCTCCGGCCTACGCGCAGGACAAGATGAGCCTGGCCGGTATCGCTTCCGGCCTGCCGTTCGCCTTCCGCAACGTCTGGGAAGCGGCTTACTTCCACAAGAACATGGGCTTCGAGGACATGCTTCGCGAGGAAGCGGCCAAGCACAACGTCTACTACTCCACCNACAAGGTGTACCCCACCGAGATGGTGGTGAAGAAGCCGATCGAAAGCTGGGATGATTTCACCTCCCTGAAGATCCGCTCCTCCGGCGCCCTGCAGAAGTTCCTCAGTGAAGCCGGCGCGGCGGGCACCTACATTCCGGGCGGCGAGCTGTACCAGGCGCTGTCCAGCGGCGTGGTCGACGGTGCCCACTGGGGTGCCGCCCAGGGTGCCGCCAGCATGGGTCTCTACGAAGTGGCCAAGTACCACGTGCAGCCGGCTCTGAACATCGCCGGTACCGACGCCTTCATCGTCAGCCAGAAGGCGCTGGATAAGCTGCCCGAAGGCATGGCCAAGATCGTCAAGGATTCGCTCAACGAGCAGTTCTGGATTCGCACCAACGAATACCTCTACAAAGAGCGGATCACGCTGGCCAAGGTGATGGCCGAGCAGGATGTGAAGATCAACACCATGCCCCAGGACGTGCAGGACAAGCTGGCCAAAACCGCCCAGAAAATGTGGGACGAGGAAGCCAAGCGTAGCGACAAAGCCGCCGAAGTGGTTGAGAAGCTGAAAGGCTTCCTGTCCGATCTCGGCTACCTGTAACACCCGAGAGCGCCCCGGGGGAGCCATGCGGCTCCCCCTTTTATTGTCCGACTATTGAGCCCCCCGCGGAGGAATCATGTCCTTCCTGCAGACGCTGATAAACGGGGTGACCCGCCTGAACGACTTTCTTGGCCGCTGGATCGCCCATCTGATCTTCGCCATGACTGCTCTGCTTCTGTTCGAGGTCATTTGCCGTTACGTGTTTGACGCCCCCACGGTCTGGACCACCGAGTTCGCCCAGTTCCTGTTCGCCATCTATTCGATCATGGCGGGCGGTTATGTGATGGCGCACCGGGGTCACGTGAACGTGGACCTGTTGTATTCCCATTTNTCGCCGCGCGTTCAGGCGGTGATCNACGTGTTCACCTCCGTGGTGTTCTACATTTTTATTCTCGCGTTTTTGTATTTCGGTACGTCCATGGCCTGGGAATCGTTCCAGGGCCAGGAAACCACCTATTCCGCGTGGAACCCGCCGGTATGGCCGGTGAAAGCCTTTATCCCGCTGGCGGTGACGCTGGTGTTGCTGCAGGGCACCGTGAAGCTGCTGCGCGACATCGCCGTGGCCATCAACCCGCGCTACGCCGACGTATTGAAAGACGGTCTCGACGACGGTGAGGGTGTCGCCGACAACATCGAAAGCGATGTGCAGGAGCAGCAACGATGAGCATCGAAATGATTACCCTGCTGTTCTTCGGCTCGCTGCTGTTCTTCCTGGTGCTCGGCCTGCCGCTGGCCTTCGTGCTGGGCGGCGTCTCGGTGATCTTCCTGTATTTCACCTGGGGCCCGGACGCCTTCTACATGGTCGCTTCGCAGATATGGAGCACCATGGGCAACTTCACCCTGGTGGCGATACCGCTTTTCGTGTTCATGGCGATGGTGCTGGAACGCACCGGCGTCGCCAAGGACCTCTACCGCATGATGTATCTGTGGTGGGGCGGCCTGCGCGGCGGTCTGGCCATCGGCACCCTGGGTATCTGCGCCATCTTCGCCGCCATGTGCGGGATCAGCGGCGCCGCCGTGGTGGCCATGGGNACCATCGCGCTGCCGTCCATGCTNGAGCGCGGNTACGACAAGCGCATGGTGCTCGGCTGCATCAACACCGGCGGCGGCTGGGGCATTCTGATTCCGCCCAGCATCCTGATGATCCTCTATTCNCTGATCACCGGCGTNTCGGTGGGGCAGATGTTCGCCGCCGGCGTGCTGCCGGGCATNCTGCTGATGGTGCTGACCTGCATCTACATCATCGTGCGCTGNTACTTCCAGCCGCANCTGGCNCCGGCNCTGCCCAAGGANGAGCGCGCCTCCTGGCNGGAAAAAATGCTCGCCCTGCGCGCCGTNATNCTGCCCATCATCATCGTGGTGGTGACCCTGGGCTCGATCATCGCCGGCGTCACCACGCCCACCGAAGCGGCCGCCGTGGGCGTATTCGGCGCGCTGGTCTCGGCGCTGGTGTACCGCAAGTTCTCCTGGGAACTGATGCGCGACGCCTCGATCCGCACCTTCAAGCTCACCGGTATGATCATGTGGATTCTGTTCGCCGCCCACGCGTTCAGTGCCGCCTACCAGAGCATGGGCGCGCAGGAGCTGATCGAAGGCATGATCACCGGCATCCCGGGTGGTCCCTGGGCCGTCATCATCACCATGATGGTGATCGTGTTCTTCCTGGCCATGGTGCTGGATCCGGTCGGCATCATGCTGATCACGCTGCCGGTGTTCCTGCCCATCGTGCAGTCCATGGGCTTCGATCCGGTGTGGTTCGGTATCCTGTTCGTGATCAACATGGAGATCGGCTATATGACGCCACCCTTCGGGTTTAATCTGTTCTATCTGAAGGGCGTGGTGCCGCCGAGTATCACCATGAAGGACATCTATGTGTCGGTGATTCCGTTCGTGCTGGTGGAGATTGTCGGCCTGGCGCTGATTATGATCTTCCCGGAGATCGCCACCTATCTGCCCGACCTGATGTTCTGACCGCGCTTTCATGCGGTATTGAGAAAACCCGGCATGCGAAAGCACGCCGGGTTTTTTTGTTCACTGTTTTTTAGCGGGGAGGATGGTGTCTCCAGAGGGGACGCGGGTCTGTGTTCTGCCCTTCCGGGAACGCCGTGAACCCGTCCCTGGGGGCTCCCTGTCGAACGTCCTGTTCTCCAGGGTC
>FUFK010073221.1_pt1 | contig 23968 bp, 21 predicted proteins | sample 1021851 | NCBI WGS metagenome assembly FUFK01 (sample SAMEA51879418, study PRJEB19060) | metagenome | reverse complement strand
ATATTTTATATTTTTTTTCTTTTTAAAAATTTCGTTTAAAAGTTTTTCATGTCTATCTGCCTCTTGTCTTATATCTAATCTTGCTAAATTAATTCCAAAGCACCTGACTCTTCTCATTAAATCTAANAGGTCTGCATTTGCAATATACTCTCCTCGGTTTGCTTTTAATGATTTTCTTACTTCTCTTAATGGAAGAGTTATTTCATTTTTATTTTGAATTAATTTTTTTTCATCTAAATCTGCACCGTTATTTAAATGATTTTCAATTAATTGATGGGTTAGTCTTACCTTATCCCTAATTGGTCTCAAATAAACTCTATAAGGTTCATAGCTATTTCCTGTTGCTCTTTTAATTTTTGTAGAGCATTCTTCCATTGATAAATCTTGTATCAATTTAGTCAGTTCTTTCTCATATAATTTTGCAGCTTGCCATCTAGAAAATAAAATTACCTTCTTTGTAACTTCAGCTGTTACATTAGGATTTCCATCTCTATCTCCACCCATCCATGATCCAAATTGAATTGGATTAAAATCACGNGGTAAATCTTTCTTTAAATTTTTTCTGAATATGTCGTTAAGTCTTTTATAAACTTTAGGAATGGTGTCCCATAGACTATCNTCNATAACAGCTAAACCCCACCTCGCTTCATCTAATGGAGATGGTTTNGTCCTTTTAAGTTCATCTGTTTTCCATATTATTGCAATTTCCGAGTANAGCTTTCTATCTAATTCTATAATCTTAGANGGATATTTTTTATAAAGATGTCTTTGCTCCATAATTTNAATTAAATTGGCATATTTTTGAATTAAAGTTCTTCTTTTTACTTCAGTAGGATGAGCGGTAAGNACAATGCCTATATCAAGTTTTGTGGCTTGTTCNTAAATTTTTTTATCCGAAATTTTTTTATTTTTAAATAAACTTTCTATTATATCTTCAATGAAAAGATTTTGATTTTTACTTTTAAAATATGGATTTTCAAATTCATTTAACTTTCTAGATGCATCTAATGACTCAGCTAAATTCATTAAATTTAAAATATGTGAAAATGCTCTTGTTAATTTAAATGTATTTTTAGGAGAAAGTTTTTTTACTTCTTTCGAAATTTTTGAAAAAATTTTACTTTTATTTTTATCTGATAAAGTATTTTTTGATAATAATCTNAATTTTTCAACAATTTCAAAAAAAGCTNAACCTTCCTGATCTTTNATTACTCTTCCAAGAAAAGTTCCTAATAATCTAATATCTTCTCTTAAAAGCTTTGTTGGTATTCGCTCATAGTAAAGATCTCTTTTCTTCATTACTTATAATAAATTTTTTTTGTAAAACTCCTCTTGCATTTGTTTTTACACTAAAAAAGAATCCTGAATATCTAAATTTTCGCAGATCTGCTTTGCTCATCCCTTTTGTAGCTGTTGAAACATAAAGTTCTTTAGTATTTTTACCTCCAAATGCACAATTAGTTATATTTTTTGCAGGAAACTGAATTCGGTGAATTAATTTTGCTTTTTTATTAAAAACAGAAATACAAGCGCCATGGAAATGAGCTACCCATAAATTTTTATTTTTATCTAAAGTCATTCCATCTGGTGAACCTTCATCAGAAGATAATTTTTTAAATATTTTTTTGCTAACTATTTTATTATTTTTATTTATTTTAATTTTATAGATAGTTTTTTTTGGACTATCTGTATGATAAAAATTATACTGATCAATAAACGCTGGTCCATTAGTAATTCTATAATTTTTATCAACTTTTATTAATTTAAAATTTTTATCTAATTTATATAAAGAACCTTTTTCAATTTTTCTTTCCAAGTTGTCCATGGTGCCAAACCAAAGATTTCCNGCAGGATCTGTTTTACCATCATTAATTCTATTTAGTTTCAAGTTTGGTTCTATCTTTATTGATTTTAAAATTTTTTTTGATTTTAAATTTTGAATTCTTAATTCTCCCTGGAGACCTAAAATAAAAATATAATCTTTGATATGAGCGATAAAACCAATTTCTTTATTTACTTTAAAGATTTTCTTTTTTTTATTTTTAATATTGAAAGAACAAATTTTCTTTTTTTTAATATCTACAAAATAAATTGAATTATGTTCACCAACCCATAATGTTCCTTCACCTAAAGTACATCTTATTTTCCAAAGAGGTTTTGGTTCTGAGGTTTTTATTTTATTCATTTACTTCAAATTCCTTTATAAAGTCTTGATTAGGATTGATACCAATACCTACATTATCTGTTACTGATGCAAAACCATTATTGTTTTTAACTTGGTCTAAAATTGAAAATTCTTCCTTTGGCAAATCTGTGATAAAAATATTTTTTTCTGTTGTATCAAACTCGAGCATAGATTTAGATGGAAATAATCCACCTGGCATATCTGGTTGTGCTGTCAACAAATGGAGGTTAACTGCAATACTCACTGCAGAGCCCCATACATGATTAATTACTGGTATAAAATTTGCTTGCGCTAATGCTGCAACTTTTAAATACTCCGTAATTCCGCCAAGTCCACAAACCTCTGGTTGAGCTATATCAATACATTTATTTAATATTAATTTATTCCAGCCATATTTGGTAAATTCAGCTTCTCCTCCTGCAATGCTAGTAGAGATTTTTTGTTTTAATTCTCTGTAACTTTCATAATCTTCAGGAGCCACAGGTTCTTCAAACCAATAAATACCTAGTTCATCTAAACCTTTTCCAACATAAAGAGCATCTTTCAAATTATAAGCGTGGTTGGCATCAACCATTAATTTAAAATCTTTTCCAACAGTATCTCTTACAGCTTGAACCAACTTTAAATCTTTTTTTGGACCTAATCCAACTTTCATTTTCATAGCTTTAAAGTTTTTTGATTTTATTTGCTTAGACTCTTCTTTGAACAAGGTGATCAATTCATCAACTGATTTTTTTTGTAACATCATTCCATATCCNTACACTGGAACTTCATTATTACATTTACCCCCTACAAGTTGATAAAGAGGAGCATTTGTTTTCTTTCCAAGAATATCCCATAAAGCAATATCTACACCTGATAATGCTTGAATTGGCATTCCCTTTTGACCACTATCTCTTAAAAGATTGTATACTTTTTGCCAGATATGTTCTTTGTTTAAAGGGTCTTCACCAATTACTAAAGGCTGTATAACTTTTTCAATAATAAATTTGTTCGCTAAAGCTATATTTCCAGGACCAAAACATTCACCCCAACCTGTTATTCCTTCGTCTGTTTGAACTTCAACAAGATGGGCTGTACGATGTTTATAATACTGTTGTGAGTAACCAAGTTCTTTTTCTAACTCATATCTAAGTACATGACTTTTAATAGAAGTTATTTTCACAATTAATTATAAAGCAACTACCTTCGAGTTTTGCTCTCCTAGGTTTTCTATTGATAATTTCATTGTATCACCTGCTTTTAAAAACTGTTGAGGTTTCATTCCCATACCAACTCCTGGAGGTGTTCCAGTTGTAATTATATCGCCTGCTTGAAGAGACATATATTTACTCAAATAAGATACAATAACATCAACGTTAAATATCATTGTACTTGTATTACCTGTTTGCATTCTTTTTCCATTAACATCTAAACTCATCTTTAAATTGTTAACGTCTGCAATTTCATCTTTAGTAACAAAATAAGGGCCGATTGGTCCATAAGTGTCGTGAGATTTACCTTTAACCCATTGACCCATTTTTTCAATTTGCCATTCTCTTTCACTCACATCATTAACCAAACAATAACCTAATATATGATCTTGAGCTTGGCTTTCAGAAATGTGTTTTGTTTCTTTTCCTATAATAATCCCAAGTTCAACTTCCCAGTCTAATTTTTTAGATCCAGAAACTATTTCAACGTCATCATTAGGTCCAACTATACAACTAGTAGCTTTCATAAAAACTATTGGTTCAGAAGGAACATCAGCTCCAGTTTCAGCAGCATGATCAGAATAATTTAATCCAATTGCAACAAATTTTCCAGGCTTAGTAATACAAGATCCTATTCGATCACTTGCNGATAATTCTGGTAAAGATGATAAATCAGCACTTTGTAATTTAGAAATAGTTTCAAAATTTAAATGATCTGGATTTAAATCTTTAACGTGAGAGCTAATATCTCTAATTTTACCATCCTTATCTAATACAGCTGGTTTTTCGCTTCCTTTATTTCCTACTCTTAATAATTTCATATTTATCCTTTTGTTATTTAATTATATTGAAATTCCACCATCAACATGAATTGTACTTCCTGTTGTAAATGTTGCATCATCGCTAGCTAAATAAACAGCCACAGCTGCTATTTCTTCTGCGGTACCTAATCTTCCCATAGGTTGTCTTGCTATAAAATCTTTTTTTGCTTGGACAGGATCAGGGCTTTGATTGACCCTATCTTGCCAAGAAGGCGAATAAACTGTACCTGGCGCAATTGAATTACATCTAATATTTTGTTTAACAAAATCTGCNGCNATNGCTTTTGTTAAACCAATCACTGCACCCTTTGTTGTTCCGTAAACAAATCTATTCGGAAAACCTTTAAAGCTAGATGCACATGAAGATATATTAATAATACTTCCACCATTTTGTTTAATCATTATAGGTAAAATAGCTTTGCACATAAAGTACATCGACTTAACATTTACATTAGAAGAAAAATCCCAATCTTTTTCATCACATTCCAATATTGTTCCATGATGAACAAATCCAACAGCATTAAATAAAACATCAACTCTATCTAAAGTTTTAGTAAANTCTAAAATTGCATTGTTGTCTGTTGAGTCTAACTTTTGCACTTTAATCTCAGGATATTCTTTGTTTAAATCAGCTAAAGTTTTATCATTTAAATCAGTTGCAGTTACATGAGCACCCTCTTTATGAAATGCTATTGCTGTTGCCTTTCCAATCCCTTGGCCTGCTGCTGTTACGAGAATTTTTTTACCTTCTAATCTTCCACTCATTTTTTATTTATCCTTTCGATTTCATTATAAAGTGAACTATGATCAGTNTTTCCATGACCATTATCGACAAGGGTTTTATACATTTCTTTCACTAAATTTGAAATAGGTAAATGTGTATTATATGAATTTGCACACTCTAAAATGTTATTCATATCTTTTAAATGGGTAAAAGTTTTACCTTTTGGAGTAAAATCTTTATCTATCATTCTTTTTCCATGTGTTTGTAAAATTTTACTGTCTGCCCAACCTCCAGAAAGAGCTTTAATTAATTTTACTGGGTCAGCTCCAGCTTTTTCACATAAAGTTATTGCCTCCGCAACCGCTCCTATTGTAACTCCTACTACAATTTGATTTGCTAACTTTGAAACTTGTCCACTACCAATAGGTCCAACTAAAGTTGGATTTCCCATNGCTTTTAAAATATTTANAGAATTATCAAAGACACTTTGCTCTCCTCCAACCATTATAGCTAATGAAGCTTCCTCAGCTCCAATTGTTCCTCCTGAAACCGGTGCATCTAAATAATTTACATTTTTTGATTTTAGACTATTTCCATATTTTGTTGCTGTCGTTGGTTTAACCGAACTCATATCAATAACNNTTGATCCAGATTTTAAATTNTCTAATAAATCTGAATTANTCATTATNGCATCAACAGCGCTNTCATCTGTTAACATTGTAATAATAAANTCATTATCTTTNACAACTTCACCTAAANTTTTTGATATTTCAGCCCCAAATTCNTTCAAAGGTTCTGCTTTACTAATTGAACGATTAAATGCTTTTAATTTAAAACCAGATTTTAATAAATTTTTAGCCATTGGAAGACCCATAAGGCCTGTTCCAATAAAACCAATTTTCATCATGGTTTNGGTTTAAACTCGTGGAAGTTTTGNGTCATTGCTTCTGGGAAAAACATAACACATGCTAANACAATTAACTGAATTACTATAAATGGAGCAAAACCTCTAAANATATCTGTTAATGAAATNTGTGGAGGNGCAACNGATTTTAAATAAAAGGCGGCNGGCCCAAATGGNGGACTTAAAAATGAAACTTGCATGTTTACACAGAATAATATNCCNAACCAAATTGGATCAAATCCNAGAGCNATAACTATTGGTAAAAATACAGGCATTGCTAACAATACAATTCCAACCCAATCCATAAATGCTCCCATAATNAAAAACATAATCTGCATCATGAAGATTAAATACATNGGTTTTAAATCATAAGCNAAAATAGTTTCTGCTACATATTTAGGACCTCCAGCAAGAGANTAAGCACCTGCTAAAACTGTAGCACCAAAAGTAATAGTTAAAATAGTTCCTGATGCTTTGAAAGTTCTTGTTAATGCATCTTTAAATAAAAACCACGTNAGTTCTTTTCTNGCAAAAATTATAATTAATGTAGCAACTACTCCCATACCAGCTGCTTCAGTAATTCCTGTCATTCCAGAATAAATTGAGCCTAATACAATGATTACAATACCAATCGGTGGTAAAAGACCTGGAAGGTATGACATTTTTTCTTTTAAAGTTAAAGCAGGCTCATCACTTAAAGGTGCTAAATGCGGTTGTAATCTTGTTCGAATTAAAATGTATGTAATGATTAAACCTGAAATCATTAAACCAGGAACAATAGCTTCTTGAAACAACATTGTAATTGAAGTTTCAGTAGTTAATCCATAAATAATTAAAACAATTGAAGGTGGTATCATTGTTCCCAAAGATCCTGATGCACAAATAATACCAATCGACATATCCTGATCGTATTTTAATCTCAACATTTGAGGCAGTGCAATCAAGCCTAATAAAACTATTTCTCCACCAATAATTCCACTCATCGCTGCCATAATTGTTGCCATGATAGCAGTAACGACTCCTACTCCACCTCTAGTCTTTCTTAACCATGCATTTAAAGCGTCATAAAGATCTCTTGCGATGTTCGATCGTTCGAGCAAGGAGGCCATAAATATAAATAATGGAACAGATAAAAAGGAATAAGTGACAACAAGAGAATAGTATCTTGAAAGTAATATACCTAAAGCGTGTTCTCCTATGTATAAAAACACTAGAACTGCACCCATAAAACCAGATGCAAAACCCATCGGAACACCAATAGAAATTAGTAATAATAATCCTACTATTAGTATTATTGAAAGTGATCCTATATCCATATTATTTTAATTCTTTAGATGGATCGTATTGTTTTTCTTTTGGATTTCTCCAATCAATAATTAAATTATTTACAGATTGAACAGCAATAAGAAAAACACATAGAAGTGTTAGTGGCTTCATTGTAGCAGGAATTGGTGGATCCCAATAAGTTGCGAATCTCTCCCAATTTATAAATGATCTGTACGCGTCTTCCATACCTCCATAAATTACAGCTGCTGCGAAAAGAACAATAATTAAAGTACTAATTAGATCAAAAATTCTCTGTGTTGGTCTACTAACCCAATCATACAATAATACTATTCTAATATGGCTTCTTAATCTTGTTGCATATATTCCGCCAACTAAATAACAAACACCAGCAAGCCATAAACATAGTTCATTTGCCCACAAAGTTGGTTTAAACAATACATATCTCATAAAAATTTCATACATCATCACAATTACAATTACAGGAATTAAATATTTAATTGTGTGACTTAAAAATAAGGAAACTCTATCAATCCAATTTATTGGAAAATCATCTTTACTCGCAACTTTTTCATTTTGTTCTTGTAATTCTTTATCGATCATTGCGTAAAAATTTATATAATTCGAAGGGCCTTTTCAGGCCCTCCAAAATTTCTTTATTACATGATACCGTTAGCTTTCATATAAGCTTTGTGTATCTCGATAAGTGCCGCAGCTTCTGGAGACTTAGTCTTCCATTCTTCCCAAGCAGCTAGAGCAGCTTGTCTGAATTTAAGTCTGTCTTCTCTAGACCAGTCATGAAGAGTAACGCCCATCTCATTTAAAGCTTTAACAGCTTCAGCGTTTTTTCTTTCAACTAAGCTAGTGATAGTTCTTCCAGCAATTTCTATTGCAGCTAACATAGCGCCTTGCTCATGTTTCTTTAACTTCTTCCATACTTTCGTATTACAAGCTAAGTGGTCAGCTGGCATAGAGTGGAAACCTGGGTATGTAGCATATTTATTTTGCTCATAGTGTCCACCTGCATAGTTAGTAGCTAAAGATGAATAGTCAGCACCATCAATTAGACCAGTTTGTAAAGCAGTTGGAACTTCACCAAAGTCCATTACGATTGGCTTAGCACCTAATGCTGTAAAGATCATACTTTCCATTCCTGGAGGTGATCTAAATTTAAAGTCTTTCAATGAAGCAACATCTGGGATTGGTCTGCTAGATATTAAAGACTCGTGTCCTGGTATCCACCAACCAATTAATGTCATTCCATATTTATTGTAAAGTGCATCAACAGCATCTTGAGCTCCTGGGAAATTCAAGAATTCATATTGTTGATATGGGTTATCNTATCCACCCATTACATCNCCTGCNAATTGGAAAGCTGCGTTTTTACCAGTTTGGTAACCAGCNCCTGTCATNTCACAGTCAATAATTCCAGTTTGNGCAGAGTTAAATACCTCAGCNGACTTACCTGTTACAGATGACGANTAAAACATTTGTANTTTNAANCTNCCNCCAGANAACNTTTCNACNTTNTTAGCAAATTGNGCTGCAACTTCACCATTTGGTGAGCTTGCTGTGAAGTGGGTTTCTATTTTAAGAGTTTTTGCATGAGCAGAACCAAATAAAGCAATAGATACCACAGCAATAGCAGCTGTTAGTTTTGATATTAATTTTAACATTATTTCCTCTCAGTTGTGTTATTAGTTAAATTTAAACACAAAGAGAAAAAGATTTCAAATAAAAGCGAGAATTTATATATTTATATTAGTTATAATTTTGAACAGTACAACTTTTAGTCGAATATTAATCCACCTCTGAAAGTAGTGGTTTATTTGAAAAAAAACACTTTAAATTATTAACTGCTAGCATGCTCATAGCTAATCGAGTTTCATGTGTCGCACTNCCAACATGAGGTAAGACAAAACAATTATCTAATTCTAAATATCTTTTATCTAGATTTGGTTCATTATTAAATACNTCAAGTCCAGCACCATAAATTTTTTTGTTTTTCAAAGCTTCTATTAGTGCATCGTCATCTACGGTTGAGCCTCTTGATGTATTTATGAATACTGAATTTTTTGGAAATAATTTCAATGTTTCTGAATTAATTATATTTTTGGTTTCAGGAGTAGCGGGTGTATGTAAACTTATATAATCACAATTAGGTAGCATAGATTTTAAATCTGAATAATAGGTAGCATCTTTTTCAAAATCTTTAGGTAATTTGTTTCTATTGAAATAAATTACTTTCATTTTAAAAGCTCTTGCNCTNTCAGCTACGATCTGACCAATTCTTCCCATTCCTATTATGCCTAAAGTTTTTCCTGTNATTTCATTACCNACCATTAATTTTGTAATATCAGGTTTATGATCTTTCCAAGTATTTGTTTTAACTAAATTATAAGCCTCTCCAATTCTTCTTGAGGATGCTAAAATTAGCAGAATAGTTATTTCTGCTACAGCATCGTTTAAAACATTCGGTGTGTTCGATACTTTTATGTTTTTTTCTTTAGCTGATTGGGTATGTATGTTGTCGTACCCAACTCCAACATGACCAATTACTTTTAGCCTACCTGTCAAATTGTCAAAAAAATTCTTATCTAATTTATCAAAACTTGTTGAAATTAATCCATCATAATTATTTGCAAGTTTAATTAATTCTTCATAGGGATAGGGTTTGTCCTCCAAATTTAAAGTAACATCAAATTCTTGTTTTAATATTTCCTCTGCTCCATCAGAGATTTTTCTAGAAACTAGTATTTTTGGTTTCATCTAATGGGAGTTTCTTAAAATACCCTTAGTTTTAGTAATATCTAAATATTGATCTCTTGACATTATACATGCTCCATCTTCGAGTTGACCAACATTTGATCTAGAAATTTCTTGCCAAGGAGTTTGGTTAGTAAGCTTTTTTATTTTTTTCTTTTTTCTTCTTTTTATAAATTCTAATTTTGTTATTTGAAGGTCTACTCTTCTTTTATTTAAATCTATTGTCATTTTATCGCCAGTTTTAACAATAGCTAAATCTCCACCTACTGCAGACTCTGGTGATACATGAAGTATTGACGGACTTTCTGAGGTACCGCTTTGTCTACCATCACCAAGTGTTGGTAAAGCATTTATGCCCTTTTTTAATAATCTATCTGGTGGTTGCATGTTCACCACTTCAGCAGATCCTGGATATCCAACAGGTCCACATCCTCTTATTATTAAGATTGAATTTTCATCAATCTTTANCTTTTTGCTATTTATTCTTTTATGATAATCTTCAGGNCCTTCAAAAACTACAGCTTTACCTTTAAANACATTTGGATGTTTAGGATTTGACAAATATCTTTCCCTAAATTCTTTGCTAATAACTGAAGTTTTCATGATTGCTGATGAAAAGAAATTNCCTTTCATAACTAAAAAACCNGCCTTATCAGTTAAATTATCTTTGAAAGTTTTTATTACATCTCTNTCGACATTGATTTTTTTTCTTAAGTTTTGAGCAACTGTTTTTCCNGTNACAGTTATTAAGTTTTGGTGGATTTTTTTATGCTTCATTAATTCTTTCATGATTGCAGGTATACCGCCTGCTCTGTAAAAACCTTCCATTAAATGCTCTCCAGCAGGTTGGCAGTTCGCCAATAAAGGAATTTTATGNCCTAATTTTTGCCAATTNGATAAATCAAATTTTACACCCATGTGTTTNGCAATTGCAATTAGATGAGTAGTACAATTNCTTGATGCNCCTATAGCACTAGCAACNACAACTGCATTTTCAAAAGCTTTCTTTGTCATTATTTTAGANGGTGTAAGATCTTCATGGACCATATTTACAATTCTCGATCCTGTCTCAAAAGAAATTTGTTCTCTTTCTCGATAAGGTGCNGGTATCACAGCACATCCAGGTAAAGACATTCCNAATGCTTCCGCNACTGAATTCATTGANGAAGCAGTNCCCATTGTATTNCAATGACCAGGACTTGGNGAAGATGCAGCTGCCATATCCATAAATTCCTCNTAATTAATTTCTCCTTTAGCATGNAATCTTCTTGCNTCCCAAATAATGGTTCCTGCTCCAGCTTTNTTNCCCTTNTAATTTCCATCNAGCATTGGGCCNCCAGATAAAACAATTGCAGGAATNTTTACTGTAGCAGCNGCCATTAAAGCTGCNGGAGTAGTTTTATCACAACCAGTTGTAAGTATTACTCCATCNATTGGATANCCGTANAGAACTTCGACNAATGATAAGTAAGATAAATTTCGATCCAACATTGCAGTAGGCTTTTTTCCAGTTTCTTGGATTGGGTGAGTAGGAAATTCCATCGGAATACCACCTGCTCTTCTAATTCCATCTTTAATTCTTTTGCTCAAAGATAAAAAATGTCTATTGCATGGTGANAAATCNCTACCTGACTGTGCNATACCTATNATTGGATTGCCNGATTGAAGNTCTTCTCTTGTAAGTCCATAATTTAGATATCTTTCTAAATACATGGCTGTCATGCCNGGNTCTTTAGGATCATCAAACCATTGTTTGCTTCTTAAATTCTTTTTTTTCATCAAATTATAAATATTTTATTTNAATTAAATTAATTTATAATGTTTTATAAAACTTATATTAAAAAATGAATAGTCTAATTGTTCTAAATAAAAATGACAATGTTGGTGTAAGTCAATTCATTATGCCAGAAAAAACAAAAATTAATGGTCAGGATATTAGCACTATTGATCCAATACCTTTTGGACATAAAGTTTGTTTAAAACCAATAAAAAAAGGTGATCCAATAATCAAATATGATCAAATAATAGGATTTGCCTCTAAAAATATAAGTGCAGGCGAGCATGTTCACACTCATAATTTAGAATTCAAAGAATTTGAAAGAGCCTTTAAAGTAAATAATAAAAAAACAATTGTTGATGAAAATGCAGATACTTTTTTCAACGGAATTTTGAGAGAAAATGGCCAAGTTGCTACAAGAAACTATATAGGAATTGTAAGTACAGTTAATTGTTCAGCAACTGTAACAAAGATGATTGTTGAAAAGATAAAATATTCAAACATTTTAAATGATTACCCTAATATAGATGGAATCGTTCCAATTACGCATTCTACTGGATGTGGCATGAATACAGTTAGTGAAGGAATGCAAATGTTTCAAAGAACAATTGATGGTTTTAAAAATCATCCAAATTTTTCACATGTTTTTGTCATTGGCTTAGGTTGCGAATGCGCACAAGTAAGTTTATTTGATGAGTCTGTCAAAAAACATAACAGGATACATTTTTTAACGATTCAGGATGAGGGTGGCACAAAAAAAATTGTAGATAAAGTCTTATCTCAAATTAAAAATCTGTTATCAGAGGCTAATGATATTAAAAGAACTCCAGAGTCAGTGAGTCATTTAACTTTAGCTCTTCAATGTGGTGGCTCAGATGGATATTCGGGTATAACTGCAAATCCAGCTTTGGGTGTAGCAGCTGATATGTTGGTAAAAAAAGGGGGAAGTTCTATATTATCAGAAACTCCTGAAATTTATGGTGCAGAACACCTTTTAATCAATAGAGCAAACTGCCAAGAAACAGCAGATAAACTTATGAAAAGACTAGAATGGTGGAAGCATTATACTTCAATAAACAATAGTACAATGGACAACAATCCTGCACCAGGAAATAAAAGAGGTGGCTTAACTACAATTCTAGAAAAATCTCTTGGTGCTGTTGCAAAGGGCGGTAAATCAATTTTAGAAGATGTATTNGAATATGCAGAGCCATTGAAAAATAAAGGCTTTAATTTTATGGACTCTCCAGGGTATGATCCAGTTTCTGTGACAGGACAAGTTGCTTCTGGCGCAAATGTCATATGTTTTACTACAGGTAGAGGTTCTTGCTTTGGATGTAAACCGGTACCAAGTTTAAAATTGTCTACTAATTCTGCAATGTATGAAAAAATGGAAGAAGATATGGATATTAATTGTGGAACAATAGCTGAAGGAAAAGAAGATATTGAAGAAGTTGGAAGTAAGATATTTGATCTTGTTGTAAATACCGCTTCAGGAAATAAATCAAAAAGCGAAATTAATGGCTACGGTGATGAGGAATTTAATCCTTGGCAAGTAGGCGTTGTAATGTAACTTTTGATTGATTGATAAAAACCTCCAATGTCTAAAAATCCAAAAGCTTCCTTGTTTAAAGTAATTTTTCTATCTGCTTCTGGTTTTTTTTTATTTGTATGCATGGACTCTACAGCAAAATATTTAGGAAACGTTATGCCTGTTACTCAAGCAGTATGGGGCAGATTTTTTTTCCATTTTATTGCACTTTGTGTTTATTTTTTACTGTTTAAACCAAAACTAAATTTAACAAGAAACTTTAAAATTCAAATTATTAGATCCTTATTAATGGTTACAGCAACATTCTTTATGTTTAACTCATTACAAAGATTTGATTTGGTTGATATATACGTGGTTTTTTTTAGTGCACCATTAATTGTTTCGTTATTATCAGCATACTTTTTAAAAGATATTTTATCTCCCAAAGGTATAATTTTAATGTTGTTAAGTTTTGGGTCAATTGTTTACGCTTTAGGCCCTAGTATGAAAATATTATCACCTGAGCTAATATTTCCAATAGTTCCACCATTATGTTGGGCACTTTACCAATTCTTTACCAAACTAATTTCTGGGAACAATGAACCTTTCTCAGCAGTTTTTTATACCGCTGTTACTGGTGCTTTAATTTTTACTATTTATATTTCTTTTAATTGGACACCAATTGAAAATAATTTTTATTGGATAGGGTTAGTNGCAATGGGTATTTTTGGTTTCATAAGTCACTTTATAATTATTTATGCGATTCAATTATCAAATTTATCTTTTGTAACTAACTTTCAATATTCACAGTTACTATGGTCAACCATAATTAATTTTTTAATTTTTGGTGTGCCTGCAGATATAAGTAAAATTATAGGTCTAATNGGTATTATAATTTTTGGAGTTATGTTTATTAGAGTTGAAGGATCAAAAAAGGTTAAAAAAGTTANTTAATTTTTATTTTTTTTCCTGATTTTGAACTTTTATTTATTGCATCAAAAATAATAAGAGAGTTTAAACCATCTTTACCTGTCACTTTGGGTTTTTCTTTTTTTATTACGACGTTAGCAAAATGATCAATTTGATTAATTAAGGTTTCATTACTCTTTTGAATATTAATTTTGTTATTATGAATTCTATTCCACCAACTTCTTTCTTTTTGATAATACCAAAATTTTAAATTTGGAAATTGAACAGAGCCTTTTGTTCCTCCTATAAAATAAGATGATTGATCAGTTATTGGATAAGCAGGATTTTCACCAGCGGTTAACTCATAACTCCAAGGAGAAGCAATAGTGTCAGATATATTTAAAGTACATAAAGCACCGGACTTAAAAAATAGATTTACTGAAGCTGTATCTTCAACCTTGTATTTTCTTATACTATTTGATTTAAAAGCCTGAACATATTTTACTGGGCCAAGTAAATAACAAATCATATCAATATCATGAACTAAATTAATACCTAATGGACCACCNCCATCACTTNTTCTCCATTTTTCATTAAAATAATTTTTNTGTTTATAAAGCCAACATAAAATATTTGCAGATACAATTTTGCCAAGTTTTTTANCTTCTATTATNTTTTTTACNTTNTTAACNATAGAATTATGTCGTCTATGATANCCTATTAATAAAGATGTTTTGTTTTTATTTGCACTACTTATAATTTTTTTTGCTGATTTAATATTATCTGAAATAGGTTTTTCTAACAAAACAGGTATTTTTGAATTTAAAAATTGNACAGTATCCNTTTCATGTAAAACATTTGGAGTTGCAACTACAACGGCATCAGGCTTATCACTTTCTAATAGTATTTTAGTATTTTTATATAGTGGAACTTTGAATTTTTTCGCTAATTCATTACCTGTTTTTTTTATTTCTACAATTGAGTGAAGAGAAGCATTTTTGGATCTTTGAATTGCTTTAATATGCTGTAATCCCATTAAACCAATTCCAATTACTGAGATTTTTACTTTCTTAGGCACGAAACTTTATCTTAGGTGATACCAGCATCTATAATAAAGTTCTGTTTAGTGCATCCTGAGGACACATCAGAAGAAAGATGAACAACTAAACTTGCTACATCAGCTGGTTTTAATTGCCTTTTCAAACATTGTTTATCAAGAATAAACTTTTTATATTTGGGCGTTAGCCAATGCTTTATTTGGCGTTCAGTAGCAATTGATCCTGGGGTAACAGAGTTGCATCTAATATTGTATTTACCAAATTCTCTTGCAAAAGACCTGGTTAAACCAATAACAGCTGATTTTGCTGTTTCGTAAGCAACCTTGTCTCCTTCTCCCAACATCCAGGAAACTGAACTTAAATTTACAATAGCTCCACTTTTTTTTTGAATCATACCTTTTAAAACAGCTTTAATTGTAAAGAAAAAATGTTTTAAGTTTACATCCATTCTATTGTTCCAATATTTTTCATCTACCTGTTTAGTTGAATGCCTATCATCATTGGCTGCATTATTTATTAAAATATCAATAGGCCCTTTTGATTTTATTATTTTTTTAATTATATTTTCTAATTTTTTAATTTTTAAAAGATTACATTCAATAAAGTGTGGAGCTTTAATNTTTTTTTTTTTTAAATTTGAAATTAATTTTTTGGATTCTTTTATATTTATATCCACAAAATAAACTTCGCATTCTTGCTCACAAAAATGCTCTACTATAGAAGCGCCTATTCCAGATCCTCCTCCTGTAATAAAAACTCTTTTATTTTTAAGATCAAAATATTTTACTTTCATTTAAATCCTTTCCTCAGTTTTAGCATCAAATAATGAAATTTGTGTTAAATCAAAATATAATTTCGTGTTTTTTGATAATTCAATTTTTATTGTAGAAGGAAATTTAGCTAACACTTCTTGATTTTCATAATCAAATGTCATTATTTGCTCATGACCAATATACTCACTTAAGTCGGCTCTTAGATTAATTTCAAAATCTCCCTCATTAGATTTTTTTGAGAATATATGTTCTGGTCTAATACCAAAATAAACTTCTTTGTTTTCTAAATTAGATTTTTCTTTAAAATCATATCCATTTATTGGAATTTCAAAATTTGAGCCATTAGCAACAAATGAAATTTGATTTGAACTTTGTTTTAGATTACCTTTAATCAAATTCATTGATGGTGAACCAATAAAATCTGCCACAAATGTATTGCTAGGCTTGTTGTAAATATTTTCTGGCGTATCATTTTGTTGGATTACACCATGATTCATTATTGCAATATTGGTACCTAAACTCATAGCCTCAGTTTGGTCATGAGTAACATAAACTACAGTTGTTTTAAGCTGTTGATGAAGTTTTTTAATCTCTCTTCTCATTTCAACTCTTAATTTTGCATCCAAATTAGATAATGGTTCATCAAATAAAAATATTCTAGGCTCCCTTACTAATGCTCTTCCAATAGCAACACGTTGTCTTTGACCTCCTGAAAGTTGCGAAGGTTTCCTTTCTAGTAAAGCATCTACTTGCAAAAATTTTGAAACTTTTTGTAACTGTTCCTCTATTTTTTCTTTTGATACTTTGGCTTGTTTAAGGCCAAATATCATATTTTCTCTGACATTCATGGATGGATACAAAGCATAAGACTGAAATACCATTGCAATATTTCGGTCTTTTGGTTCTACTTTGCTTACATTGTAATCATCTATATANACATTNCCCTCATTTATTGTTTCTAAACCAGCNATAATATTTAATAACGTTGACTTTCCACAGCCNGAAGGACCTAAAAGTACTAAGAAATTTCCTTCGTCTATTTCTAAATTAATTTTTCTTAAAACTTCTGTTGTTCCAAAATTTTTTGATAATTCATCAATTTTTAAAGTTTTCATCTTTATCCTTTCACTGCTCCTGAAGTTAATCCTCTAATAAAATATTTACCTGCTAATACNTAAACAATAAGTGTAGGAACACCNGCAATTATTGCTGAAGCCATATCTACATTATATTCCTTAACACTTGTACTTGATAAAACCATATTATTTAATGCAACTTGAATTGGTGCGGCCTCTCCAAATGAAAAAGTTGATCCNAATAAAAAGTCATTCCATATTTGAGTAAATTGCCAAATAACTGTTACTACTATAATTGGTGCTGATATAGGAAGCAAAATTTTGAAAAATATTTTAAAAAAACCAGCTCCATCTATTCTTGCAGCTTTTACTAATTCTGTTGGAACAGAAATATAATAATTTCTAAAAAATAAAGTTGTAAATGGAATTCCNTAAACTGTGTGGACTAACACAAGTCCAATTACTGAGTTNGATATTCCTAAAACTCCAAGAGTTCTAGCCATCGGNAATAAGATTGCTTGGAATGGAATGAAACANCCAAATAATAAAAAAAGAAATACCCATTGGTCTCCTTTAAATCTCCATTTTGTTAAAACATATCCTGTCATTGCTCCAATAAATGTTGAAAAAAATACAGCTGGAACAACCATCTTAATTGAATTCCAAAAGTATGGTTTTAAAAATGTATCACCAGCTCCATATCCTCTACCTCCCCAAGCAACAGCCCAAGAGTCAAAGTTTAATCCACTTGGCCAGGTTAATAATGTACCTTGGCGAATTTCCTCCATTGTTTTTAATGAAGTTACAATCATTACGTATAATGGAAATATAAAATACAAAGCAAAAAGTATTAGTACTAAGTATAAAAACCATCTTAAGAACATGTTTGTATATTTAGATCTCTGCTCAAGTTGCTTATAAGAAGTGTGTATCTTATCTTGCATTTTCTCTCCTCAACTCAGAATATAAGTATGGTATTATTACCGCTGCTACTGCCATAAACATCATCATTGCACTTGCAGCTGATAAACCAACTTGACTTTTATGAAAAGCAGTTTGAGTCATATATAATGCAGGCATAGTTGTGGATATTCCTGGACCACCCTGTGTTAACGCAACTATTAGATCATAACTTTTAATTGATATATGAACTAAAATTACAAAACTTGTAAAAAATACTGGTCTCATCATTGGAAGTAATATTTTCCAATAAACTGTGAACAGATTTGCTCCATCTATTTTAGCTGCTTTAACAATTTCATCTTCAACTGATCTCAATCCAGCTAAAAATAATGCCATTACAAAACCAGCAGATTGCCAGACACCCGCAATTACGATGGTATAAATGGCCATTTCCCGATTAACCAACCAATCAAATGTAAAGTTTTCAAATCCCCAATCAATAAACATTTTTTGGATACCAAGAGTTGGATTTAAAATCCATTTCCATGCAGTACCTGTTACAATGAAAGATAAAGCCATAGGGTATAGGTAAATTGTTCTTAAAACACCCTCTGCTCTAATTTTTTGATCCAAAAATATTGCAAGAATAATTCCAATTACCACACAGAAGATTAAAAATAATGCAGTAAAAATAAGTAAATTATCTACAGCTATTAGCCACTTTCTTGACCCCCAAAGTTTAACATACTGGCCAACGCCCCATAATTCATATTTGGGTAAAATTTTTGAATTAGTAAAAGATATATATAAAGTCCAAAGCACAAAACCATATACAAACCAACCAATTAATCCAACAGCAGGCGCCATTACAATTTTTGGTAAGTTTTTTTCCAACCACTTGAACATTATAAATATTTTTTAANTTTGATTAAAAAAAAAGGCCACCTAAAAATTAGGTGGCCTNAATTTTTATTTTTTACATATTATCTAATACAGANTCAGCTAAAGCATTTGCAGCATCAACAGATGACATATCAGAATTAAAGTGTTCTGTTATTACATCTTGAAGTGCAGCTTTCATAGTATTACCTTGAGCCATTCCATGAGCAAAACTTGGTACTAAACCACCACTAGCACCTGCAGTTTTAATGTCAGAATTTGANGTTTTTGCACATTTATCAAATTCATCCATAGAAACATCTAATCTTGCTGGAATTGATCCTTTGTATAGGTTAAAAACTTTTTGGAAGTTTTTACCCATCATTAACTTAGCTAATAATTTTTGACCTTCTTGTTTTTCTGGATCACTAGTTTTGTAGAATATGAAACTATCTACATTGTATAAGTATCCATTATTAGAAGGTGTTGGAGCACAATAGTAATCTACACCTGGAACTTTTCCAGCAGCTGTAAATTCACCTTTTGCCCAATCTCCCATAATTTGAAAACCTGCTTTACCTTCGATAACCATTCCAGTCGCAACGTTCCAATCTCTTCCTGGGCTACCTTCATCTGTGAACCCTTGAAGTTTTCTCATTTGATCAAAAACTTTAACAGTTGTTTCACTTCTTAAACAAGTTTCTTTAAGATCAACATAGCAGTTTTTATAATAGTTGTTTCCACCGATACCCATAGCAACTGCTTCGAATACTGTTGCATCTTGCCAAGCTTGACCACCATGTGCAAATGGAATTACACCAGCTGCTTGTAGTTTTTCTGCTGCTGCATTTAATTCATCCCATGATGTTGGAACCGAAATTCCATTAGCATCGAATACTGCTTTNTTTGCCCACATCCAGTCAATTCTATGAATGTTTACTGGAGCTGCACAATATGGACCGCTATTATTTTGACATTTGTGAACTGCTGCAATCATTGGATCTAATAAATTATCCCAACCTTCTGACTGTGCAATTGGATCAATATTATAAGGAGCAACTACACCTTCTTGATCGTATTCTTGAATTGTTGGTCCTTTAATTTGAGAAGCTGATGGAGGATCTCCCGCAACTATTCTAGCTTTTAATGCAACGTTAGCAGCGTCTCCACCACCACCTGTTACTGGCATATCTAGCCATTCACCACCATTTGCAGCGAAATCGTCTTTTAATACTTTAAGAGCNGCAGCTTCACCACCTGATGTCCACCAGTGCAAAACCTCAATTTTTGGTCCAGCAATAGAAGAAGTAGATGTGAATGCAAATGCTATTAAAGCAATTAACATTTTTTTCATATATTTCCCTCTTATTTGTTAAATTAAGTTAACTTAAAAAAATCAAGTATAGATTGTTTTNGGGTTAGTCTACAATAAAAAAAANCTACAACCTAGAATTGATTCTAGAAAATTTNATAAAATTTATAAGCACTGATATTTAAAGGAATTTTATTGTAAGCTTTTTTTAAATTCTAAATTGTATTTTAATAAATAGATTTCCTACCCAACCTTGCCGCACCTCTAACACCACTAGCATCTCCATATTTTGGTTTAAGAAAAACACCTTCATATTCTCTTCCAGTTACAAATTTTCTTACAATAGTTTCAATTTCACTTAAAAAATCAATTTCGTTTGATACACCTCCACCAAAAACAAAACAATCTGGATCAAGAATATTAATTATATTTGCTAGAGACATTGCTAAATTTACTTTAAAATTATCTATTAAATTTTCTGCATCTAAATCATGTTTTCTATATAGCTCAAAGATCTCATTAGTTTTTAAATTTTTTTTATATTGCTTATTAAATTTTTTAGCTAAACTTAAGCCTGAAATAAAACTCTCAATTTCTCCTTCTCTTAAGTTAGTAGATTGAAAATTTTCTTTTTTTGCNATTAAATGAGTNATTTGATTGTGACCCCACTCTCCTGCTACACCATTNGGGCCAGTNACAATTTTTTTNTCNATTACTAAACCACCGCCAGCACCAGAACCAAGTATAATACCATAAACTATTTTATAATGTTTCCCTGATCCATCAATAGCTTCTGATAAAGCAAANGAGTTTGCGTCATTTTCACAAAATACTTCCTTTCCTAATACTTTTCTAAGATCTTTTTGAAATGGTTTTTTTTCTAGCCAAAGACAATTTGGAGCATTTTTAACTAATCCTGTTTGAGGAGAATGAATTCCAGGATGGCAAACCCCTATAGGTAATTCTCTTTTTAATTCTTTTTCTAATTTATCACTTATCTCTTTTATTGTCTTTATTATCTTTGTGTAATCTTTAGGACAATCAGTTCTTTCACGATTACTTTCATTACCATTTTCATCAAGTACTACACTCTCAATTTTTGTTGCCCCAACGTCAATACCTATCTGCATAAATTAATAAGTTGCTCTACCTCCACTTAAATCAAATACTGCAGCTGTTGAAAAAGAATTTTCTTCACTTGATAACCAAGTAACTAAAGATGCTAATTCATCCACTTTAGCAAATTTATTTCTTGGAATTTTTGATAACATGTAATTGATATGTTCTTCAGTCATTTGGTCAAAAATTCGTGTTTTTGCAGCCGCTGGTGTAACACAATTTACTGCAATATTTTTTAGCGCTAATTCTTTTCCTAATGATTTAGTTAATCCAATTACTCCTGCTTTTGATGTACTGTAAGCACTCGCATTAGGATTGCCTTCTTTTCCNGCAATNGAGGCAATATTTACAATTCTTCCATAATTATTCTTTATCATGTATGGGGTTACNGCTTTACAGCAATAAAANACTGCATTTAAATTTAAATCTATTACCTTTTTCCATTCTTCAAGTGGGTAATCAACNACTGTAGTATTTTTTCCTGCAACTCCTGCATTGTTAATAAAAATATCGATTTTTTTGTGTGTTTTTTCAATTTCAGTTAAATTTTTTTCGATACTTTCATAATTTCCAACATCAACAATCTGATATGAGACTTTATCAGAATTAATTTTGCTAATTGCCGTTTTAATCGCTTCTTCATCTATATCCCAAATTACTACACTTGCTCCAGATTCTATAAACCTTTCAGTTATAGCCAATCCAAAACCTTGGGCTCCTCCAGTTACTATTGCAACTCTATTTTTTAAGTCGAAATTAATCATATTATTTTTTTTGTTTTTTTGATCTTAATAAAGGAAAAGCTAATGCAATTAAAGATAAAATAAAAAATGTTAAAGCAATTGGTCTTGTTAAGAACATNAGCCAATTTCCATCAAATATAACTAAAGATTGTCTTAAAGTTCCCTCCACTAATTCTCCTAAAATTAATCCTATAATTACAGGTACAACCGAAAAACCAAATCTTCTCATAAAAAATCCAAGCACACCAAAAAATAACATAATCCAAACATCAATTATTGATTGACTTAAAGAATAAGTTCCACAAACAGATACAGCAAATATCATAGGCCATAAAATTTTNTTAGGAACAAGAGTTATCCTNGCAAATAATTTTGCACCAAAAAATCCAAATATAAAAAATAAAACATTTGCTATTAACATGGCCCCAAAAATTCCATATAAAAAGTCTGGCTGTTCTCTAAATAAATCTGGACCAGGCCTAACACCATGAATAATTAAACCAGTTAATATTACTGCTGTTGTAGCACTTCCAGGAATTCCAAGGGCTAAAGTTGGAACCATTGCACCTCCAGTAGCAGCATTGTTAGCAGCCTCTGCTCCAGCAATTCCCTCTATTGATCCTTTGCCAAATTCCTCTGGTTCTTTAGAAAATCTTTTTGCTTCTGAATAACCAATTAAAGATGCAACTGTTCCTCCCTCAGCTGGTAAAACACCAATAAAAGATCCTATACCGCTTGATCTTAGAATTGTTTTCCATGTTTTTTTATAATCATCTAGAGATGGAAGTTTTACAGCTTTTAGTGCAACTCTTTTAAAAACTTGATCAAGAAGTGTAGACTGGGTTAACATTTCGCTTATAGCAAATAAGCCTACCACTACAGGTATAAATCCAATTCCAACCGAAAGTTCATTAATTCCATAAGTAAATCTGTCAATTGAAGTCATAAAATCTTTTCCAATAGTAGAAATTAAAATTCCAAATGCNCCAGCGATTAAATTTTTAATTGGACTNCCTTCNCCAATTGATGCGAGCATTGTTAAACCAAAAATAGCTAATGCAAAATATTCTGGTTGGCCAAATTCATANGCAAGTTTAGCTAANACAGGTGCAAAAAANACCAAAACTATCACNCTAAATATTCCACCCACTGTACTTGAAACTGTTGCCATACCTAAAGCTCTTCCTGCTTCTCCCTTTTGAGCTAAAGGATAACCATCTAGACAAGTGGCTGCTGCTGCTGGAGTTCCAGGAGTATTTATTAAAACTGCAGTGATTGCACCACCATATGTTCCNGCGCAATAAATTGATGTTAATAGAACTATTGCTGAAAGAGGGTCCAAAGTCATAGTAAATGGTAAAATTAATGCTCCACCAGTTGTAGGACCTAATCCTGGTAAAACACCTAAAATAAGTCCAAATAAAGTTCCAAAAAGTAAAACGATTAACAACTTGGAACTAAACAAAGGCGCCATCATTAATAAAAGATTATCCATACTAGTAATAATAAAGGTTTGTAATTATTCCCGGAGGAAATCTAAGACCCAATATCATTTCGAAAAATATAAAAACAACTAGTGGAAATATAATTCCAACCAGCAGTAAATAAAAAACTCTCNTTTCACCCCAATTNTAAGANACAAATATNGAAAGNACTGAAATAGCTAAGAAAAAATCTAATGTTTTAGANATTANNACAAATAAAATAAAACTTAAGATTGTTAAAAAAAATGGTTTTGGAAGTTTTTTTTCTTTTTTCCAGGGATTTTTGAATGATAGATAATAAATAATTGTTGTTAAAAACATTATCAATACTAACAATCCTTTTGGGAAAGTTGCNGGCTGAATACCTCTGTTTAAAATTGGTGGAACNTTATCAAAAGTAAANGTGGAAATTAATAATATTGTAGAAAAAAAAATTATTACAAAAAATACTTTAAATTCATCTTTAAAAAAAAAGGGCAAACTTTTGTTTGCCCTTTTTTTATTTTGTACATTATTCATAAAAAAAA
>FUFK010041657.1_pt1 | contig 23983 bp, 49 predicted proteins | sample 1021851 | NCBI WGS metagenome assembly FUFK01 (sample SAMEA51879418, study PRJEB19060) | metagenome | reverse complement strand
AACATTTAAATCCTCAATCTGTAAAAAATCAATATCTAATGCGTCTGCAACTGCCTTAATTTTTTTCACATAATTTTCATCTTCTAAATTTTTTGGTTTAGATATAATTAGCATATTGCTAATCATGTCTATTTCTAAATCTAGTGTTACAGGCGGCGTTGGTGGATTTTCAGGCACAAAAACTTGTGTTGCTTGAAACGCCTGATTTAATATTACTTGACCAGCTGCACTCTCTACTGATATNTCACCNACNANNCANTTACCATTTACATCACAACTTGGTAATAATATAATNGTAGAACCACCTAGTTCATCTATTGTCATAGAAAAATCTGTNCCACGAACACCTATCGTTGCTGTAGGTGTTGTTATTACNATNTCTTGTCTTGATGTTTTAGCAATTTGTCCTGACGCATANTTTATNGTGCCAAGTTTTGCTGATAGATTTAATTTACCTTTTTTTGTATTAGGGTCATATACAAATTCATCTATGATAAGTTTACTATGTTGGGTTACATCTACTCTGGTATCATCTACAAATAATATACCAACTTTACCGTTGCCAGTTTTTACTGTATCGTATTGTTCTATGGGAAGTTCTTCTTCGATTGTGATATCAACTTTATCACGATCTATTACACCGTTGCCTTCAACTTGGTCAACGTTACCTATGCTACCCCATAAAGAGGTAGCATAGAATAATATTAATATTATTGTAGTCCACTTAGTCAGTTTGTGAAATATCAATGTCATGGTTGTCACCACTTGTTGTCAAGTTAATTATGTTATCATAAACACCACTTTGTGTGATATCTACGTCAGCGATTGAACCTGTATGTGAGTGAACTAAAGTGTGTCCGTTTACATCACCATCACCATCTATGTCAATTAAATAATTATTTGTGTCACCGTTTACGGTTAACGTCAGTATAGCAGAAGTACCATCAATAGTAGCAGCAACAACGTTACTATCACTTCCTGATGAGCCTGTTATACTTACAGTTGCGTTTGCAGCGTCAGCAGTTTCACCTATGTCAATATCTAAATCGTTACTGTTACCTGCCCATATAATTGAAGCAGTGGCAGTAGCACAAGATGAATTATTTCCTGTACTATCACAATTAAAGTCGATATCGTTTGAGTTACCTGTTGTGCTGAACGTACCTGTGAATGTTGCACCGTTTACGTCAAACTTTAAAACGTTACTGTTACCAACTTGATCAATGTCGATAGTGGTAGTAGCACCAATCACGCTTGATGATGTTGTACTATTACCAACAGTGTTGTTTTGTCCGTCTTGGGTAATGTCGAGGTCTAACGTAGCACCTGATTGGGTCACATAGATGTCATTGGCCATTACCGGTAAGGCGAACAACATCATTATTGCGATTAATTTAGCGTACATTTATTACTCCTCTATTTTAAATTGCCATAAACCTTTTTCGATACCCTCATAAATTAAATTATGTACGGCGTGTTCGATTGTGGTTCTTATGGCGTAGTTGACTGGCTCGTTTGTTGCGACACCAGTTTCTATTTCAAGCGCTTTTGTACTCATATCTAAAAATCTGAATACATCACCGCCACTTGAATAACTTGCGATAGTCTTTGTTGCTGATGTGGTAAGTAATATCTCACCTGTTTGCACTGCAACAATTCTTATCGAAACTGTTACTTGGTCTGTACGATATTGTTCACTTGCACCTATACCAAAATATCTTGCACCTGCACCACCAGATGTAATATTTGTATCATATCCTACAATACCACCCTCTACTATAAGTCCTGCAAACTTTAGAGGTTTTAATTGATTCTTTACATCGCTTTCTCCATCATATAATTCTCTAGTTGATCTTATGAGTTGTCTTTCTTTTATGATTGCGTCAAGACCTTCTCTTTCTAAAACTATAAACCACGGATTAGGACCACCTACTGCTTTCAAAGCATTGATAACCCATACTTCAGGCCCTTGTGTTACAGCAGTTGATATTTGACTAAACTTTGTGTTTGGTTTTCTTTGTCCTGTTTTGTCAGGAAAATTGTAAACAGCAATCGTAATTTGATCTTGACCTAAATCTGGTATCTTTTGCAATCTTTTGATTGTATCTGTTTCTAGTGTNTATGGTGTTTCACCATAAAATACACTTTCAGATTTTGTGCTTGCACAACCGCCTANTAAACACATNAANACCATTGCTATTGCTATTTGTGGTATACCTAATTCCATATTNTTAAAACTTGAAGTCACCTACAGGNACCGACATTGTAGTTGTTGTACCATCAGGTGATGTGATTGTGAGTGTAATTATTTCTGTTGTTGCGTCTTTGACCCAATAGATTGTAGAGCCTTCTACTTCAGCAGTGCCAGATGTTGGGCAAGTGCCTTCACATTCTGTGCCGAACATATTATCAACTAACTGTTTTGATAAGTTAGCATAAATTCTACTCTCAACGTTTTTAATAAACTTATTGATTGTAGTATTATTTGCCTCACGCTCTGCAGCCGCTGCCGCTGACTTGGCGTCATCTTTAATATTTTTTTCTCTACTATATCTTAATTGTTCAAGTGATAAAACATGAGTGGAATAACCAGACCCAGAGAAAGAAGGGTTGGCAAAACTGTGTACCAATTCACTTGCGATACTAGGTGTCGAAAGCACATAACAAGATAGACCTAGCACCAAAATTTTTAGTGCTTTCATACTAATATTTATAATAGGATGTAATCTAAAATTGTAATAGTCGTAAAGGTTAATAGTAAAAAAGTGCCTATAATAAGACCACTATTTTTCAGGTGTTTTAGATATTCTCTTTGATTTTTTTGACTTATCATTCCTTCGTTCATTTTCTTGTATCTCCAATACTGTATTTAATTTTGACCGTAATCTAATTAGGTCATTATCTAACATTCTAATTCTATCAATGAGACCTATGAGCACGCCATTTGCTTCACTTAATTTTACCTTAATTTCATTTGTAATAAAAGTGTAAATAAAATATATGAAATAACCCATGGCGATTGCTGCCAGTGTGGCAAAGCCATACTTGTCTAGTATCTCTACTATGTCCATTACTTAATCTTTTTTTTCAACCACAAGTAAAGAGCATAACAAGCAAACAAATAAATTGTTGCAACTCCTACATCTACAATATGTTCTCTCATGTGATATATGAACTCTATACCTGCCTGCACATCACCCATGCTACCACCTTCGTTGATAGTAACGTTTTTAGTGCCTTCAAAATTTTCGATAGTCTGTTCCATTAGTCCTTTCTAGCGTCAACCTTACCATCTGCCCTAGAAATTCTATCTTCATCTGGTCGAAGTTTTAAGGCATGAGATATCAGCAAATCTAGTTTTATCATGTCATTGTTCATTGTCTTAATTCTATTATCTAGTCCCATAATTATACCGTGCATACCTTGTACTTGACCGATTACCGATCCTAATATGTATTTGAGAATGATGTAAATGAANANTCCCATAACAGCAGACGCTGCNACAGGCAAACCAAAGTCAATGAGTAATGTAAAAAATAAATCCATACTACTATTTATGCTAAAAAAAAGGGGCGTCAAACGCCCCTAGAATGTTCGATAATATTATTAATATTACTTTTTAGTATATATTGAGTATAAAACCCAAACAGCAACTAAACCAACTAAACCTTGAGCACTAAACCCTGCGATTATTGATTGTACGTTGTCTATTACACTTATGTTAGGCCAAAAAGGCACGTTTTGTCCACTAAATAATACTTCAAGCACGATACCTAAAGCAATAAGTGAAACACCCACGTCTGCTAATGCAGCTGCCCATGACTTAATTTTGCTAATAATTTCCATATAAACTCCTCGTTTAATTTGATATCTCAAAGTTCTTCATAATATAATAGTAATATTTATATAAAAAGGGGTTGAAACAAGACATCTCAACCCCAATATAGAAAAACAGGTGGAGAGATTACTCGTCCTCTTCTGCTAATTTAGAAAAGTAAGACAACGTTTCATCGCTATCTTCATCTTCTTGGACTGCAGGAGTAGGAGCACTTACTGTTTCTTCTACTACAGCTGGTTTACTTACTTGTGCTGCTGGTGGGATTGCAACATCTTCAGCGGTACCAGTGTTTCTAACACCACTTAAAACTTTATCAAGTTTGCTTTTCAGCTCATCATATGATTTAAAGTTTTCAGGTGCAAGAAAAGGTTTCAACGCATATTGTTTGTTCCAGATTTCTTCGATTGATTCATCATTATCTGCAATAGCAGTAGGACTATCAAACTCAGACTTATCATAGTTCCAGTAACCATCAACTTTTCTGATCTTCAACTTAAAGTTAGCACCTTCCCAGAAGTCAAAAGGGTTGATAGGTTTCTCATCTTCAAACTCAGGTTTCATCGCTTCTGTAATCTTGTCAAATATCTTTTTACCAAACTTGAAAAGTTTTACTTGACCNTCGTTNTCAGGATGTTTTGCGTCATTGATTATTAAAACATTNGCAATATAAGATAATTTTCTTTTTCTTTTTCTTGCGATTTCTTTATCTGCNTCAACNCCNGAGTTCCAGAGTAAACTNTTTGATTCACTTACTGGATCTTTNTTGTTNAGTGTAGTTAAACTGTTTTCAATATACCACCCGCCTGGTCCTTGAAAAGCATGAGACCATAATCTTGCCCAAGGTAAATCTTCGTTCTTTACTGCTGGCAAGAATCTAAAAACTGCATANCCATTACCTGATTTATCAAGTTCTGGTTTCCAGAATCTATCATCGCTGTATGATTGTTTTTGTGATTGAGGTTCGGCAACTTTATTTAGTTCGCCTATGAGTGTGTCTAAATTAGACTTTGAGCGTTTTAACGCTGCAATACTTGTATTCATATTTGTATCTCCTGTATAATTGTATTCGTATGTTTATCTTATCCACTTTGTATATAATATATGTTTATATTTATATGCTAAAATAGGTGGGACTAGGATTTACCCACAAGTTACAGACCGGATACCTAATCCTTTAAACTGCAACCGCCTACTTCTACCTGTCGATAGTTTGACACCCCTTGTTTTCCAAGTTATGCCTGGGTACAACCCCTAAGCAACCAAGTTCGCCCCTCTGGTGAAAGGCTCTTCCTTGCACTATTAAAAGAAAGTAATTAATTTTCTTTTGCATATATCTTATTATAACAGATTTGTAGGATAAAGTCAAGCCTCTTCCCCAAATTTATTATATTTTTCTGACATTACCGATCTCAACTCTGGCTGTTCTTTGGCACTTTTGCCAATGTCTAATGCCAATAAGTCTGGATCTAAATGTGCCGATTTCAATTCGGCAATCTCTAATTGTAGTTTTTGTATTTTACTTTCGGCAAGTTCTAGTTTATGTTTCAGCTCTCGTATCTCGATACCTGCTTCCATAACAGAATGCTCTGCCGTAAATCTTGCTGCTTCGTCCATTATGCCAATGTGAGTATTCTGTTTTTCAATCTTTCTGCTCTATTACCAACTTGTCTTGCCCATCTGGAATCCATCATTTCTACAGCAGCAGTATTCCAATCGCCTGCGTTTACACCTGCAATAAATTTTTTGAAGCCTGATAGTCTTGGTGCCCCCATATTGAAACACATATTTACTATGACCTCTTGAGCAGTTTCTGGTAAGTCATCAAGATTAGAAAATACTTTCTTTGACTCACTAATATATTTTTTTACATCTTCTTCGAAGATTGAATTTACTCTTTCTTCACTTACTGGTGTGCCTACAGGTTTGCCATGTTCTTCGTCACCTTCTACGATTAAATGACCTATACCAAAAGTAGGATAACCTAGATGATCGTTATATATTTCATATTTCACGCCTTCATCTATTTTAAGTTGTTCTCTTAAATTATCTACGTTCATTTTGCCTCCTTTATTTTTTCATATGACATTGTAATTGGACCATTCCAATCACGCTTTGTATGTATTGCCCCTAATTGAAAACCACTTCCTTGCCATGTTTTACTAGTAGGTGTATTAACACAATAAAATTCTTTGATACCAAATCCCATTTCTTTCATATCTCTTATTCTTCTTTTTGTTGTATAATGATTTATAGTGGTGAGATAAACTATATTATCTGCAATTTTCATGCCATGTTCTAAAAAAATTCTCATCTTTGACCATGGTGGATTTGTAATTATCCAATCAACTTTTTTATTATACTCTAAAAAATCTTTACCTTCGCCTAACTCGCACCAATCTTTGTTATCTGTATTATAGTTATCATAAAATGCTCCTTCACCTCTACATGGGTCAAGTATAAGTCCAGTAGGTTCAAAGTGTTCAATAATATTTTTTGCCAGATAAACTGGTGTCATCACAATATCCTTTTCTGGAGCATTTTTTGGTGGGCAAAATGCTCTAGGCATTACTTTGTTTTTACCATTATTTTAGGTAGTATATCACAATTATATGATAGTGTTCTTCTTACTTGATCTGTGCCATAAAATGGATAAACACCATGAACTAGTGTATATGGGAAAACAAAGAAATCGCCAACTTTAGGACTTAATCTAATTTGCGACATTGATAGAGAGTGTTGAGCACCACCTATAAATTCTAAGTGTCCATTTGCAGGTTCATGATGATTAGTTATTTCTGGCCCATATGAATCTGGTGTTTTTAAAAACAACACGGATGATAGACCTACTAAACTATTCTTACTAGCATGAAAGTGAGCAGGNTTATATTCAGTAGCATACATATCATTTATCCAAGCGTTGTCTAAAGATAGTTGATGTGTTTTTACTAATACTGAACCTGATCTGTTCATATACTCTTGAAAGCACATCATAAATGTGCCTTTGATTTCATCTCTTAATAAGTGATTGACTAGTTTTTCTTTTTTGATTTTACCTGCTAGTTGGGTACTCCAGTCTACCGTTGTTTGTTCTTTTTCATCAAATACATTATTAATTTCATCAATAAAATTTTGTGGCATTTCAAACTTGACAACTATTTCACCAAGTGTTAATACTGTTGTTTTTACTTGTTCGCTCATAATTTTAGTTTCCTTTTCAAAGTCATTTTGTATTTTGTCAAGTTATAGTTTAGAAATGATTTATACCTGATCATTCTATCATATAATTTAGGCCACAATACCTTTTCGTTTATATTTTTATTTAGTTGTTTTGTAAANGATAATATTTCATCAAGTATCAAAACAGTTTCAAAGTTAATCTTTTTAGACAGAAACATTTTCAGAATAGGTGGGTGTTGACCATTTACTGATTTAAATAAATCATCAAACTTATAATCTTGTTCTAAAATATAATCAATGTCTTGTTCATAATAATAATGTAATGCCTCTATCTTTTTTGACCATTGTTTATAATTATCATCGCCAGTTTTGCCAATGATGTCGCCAACCCATAAATTAGTATTAGTAACAAAATTGCTAACGAAGTAATCAACAATAGTGTTATTGTTATAAGATTTACTAAGCTTATGAAAGAAATACCTATCCCTTCTTTTAGTAAAGGTCTCCAGTCTTGCAGTTGTTTTACCGAGGTGTCTATGAAAGTCATAAGACCTTCCTTTACTTGTGAAGTGGAGCTTGACTGCCAGATAGATTTTATATACTTCAAAACCATTCACTTAACTATAATATTCTTCCTCAAGATATCTTAACATTGTTTCAGGATCTGAAACTTCGTAAGGATCATCATCACTTGAAAAATTATTCATACCTGGTTCTTCATTAATCTTTTTTATTTGACGATTATCTACAAATGCTGAGTATCGCCAGCTTCTCATACCAAAACCTTGTTTAGGTTTATTGACTAACATACCCATTGTACCTTGTGAATACGCCATCACCGTCTGGTATCATTTTTAAATTTTTGATTTTTAAATCTCTTGCCCAGGCGTTCATAACAAAAGCGTCATTTACTGATATGCAATACACATCATCAACACCTAATGCTTTAAATTTATCATATGCTTCATCATATGCTGGTAGTTGTTTACTTGAACAAGTTGGCGTAAATGCACCAGGTAAACTAAACATAACTATTTTTTTATTTCTAAATAAATCGCCACTTACTAACATCTTCCCACTGATCCACCTACAAAAGTACAACCACCNTTTTCATCATCATCACCATACTCTAAATTTAAATGTGTGATAATCAACGACATACTCTCTTGACATCATTGTACTCCTGCTGCCTGTAATAATACACCACCTACAATTGTAATGGCATATGCTGCTAAAACTATTTCTATCATAACGTCTCCTATATTGGTAACTTTGCTGTTTTTTCTTTTAGCATATTAAGACTTTGTGCCTCATATGCCACTTTTTCTTTTAGTGTTTTATTAATTAAACCTTTTGTATTACTAGGATCAATACCGTTTTCTGAGCAGTATGCTATTATAGCATCCATATAACTCATTCTTTTATTCTTTACCATATCTTCGATTAGTAACGCAAATTTATTAGGTGTAATTATCATTTATTTTATTATACTATAATTTAAATTTCTTGTCAAGCTCTTGAAGTGTGATATACTCTAGGTTATCACAATCTTCCCATTCTTCTACTCTAACGTTGATCACCTCATCTTCAGGATTAACTTTGTAAAATTTTACATCTTTGAATTTATCAAATGTATTTTTATGTTGTTTTATCCAGTTATATATTTCGTTAGGATTATCAGGTCTTGCCAAATCAGCGTCTTTTGTGGCATAACAATCGGTGCCTGCATATACATTATTTATCTTATTATCTTTAGAATATAGGTCATGACCGATAATATATATTTCTTTTGCACCTATTTCACATGAAAGAAGTATTGATCTTGAGCCTGTAGCATAAGCAAAACCATCTACTTCTGGCTCTATATTATAAACATGATCTTTTTTTGTGCCAGTAACATAAGTGATACCTGGGTTTTTACCCATGCCTTGTATGAAAGTAAATACGCCATCGGCACCATGATATACTGCCTCATCACAGCCTTTGAACTCTACATCAACTCTACCTTTCTGTGTCATTAACATAGTTTCAGCAACAGCACTAGGTATCGGTGTCCAGTAACCTAGATAACAGATATTTTCGAAAGCATATCCTGATCTATAAACTTCATGATTCATCCTTGAATCTAAAGCAACAAGTATATCGGGTGTAAAATCACGATAGATCGCATTACACCCGACTACTGTTCCCTTCTTCTTGAATTTGTCAACATCTAATCCTTTTCTTGAATTACCATTGCCAAAACAAAAATGAACGTCATGAAATAAGGTCATTACTTCAAATCGTTTTTTCTAACTGTGGGATTATAGATTTCTCTTGCGGCGTCTGAACCAGACATATAACCGATTGCATAGGCACACATTACTAAGATACCTATGGGTAATAAAATTTCAATTACTTCTAACATAATATATTCTCCTTTTAGGTTGGGGACCAGGCAGGTTACGCTGCCTGTTCGTAACTTAATCCCCTATGGTACGGTCTACTGGACTTGAACCAGTACCCCTTATCAGGACCTCTCGGCGTGTCTACATTCCACCAAGACCGCATATGGTGCCAGTTTCTGTTGCAAGGCACTGGCGGGCCCCTAGCAACCTAGGCTGCTAATGCAAAGTTATTATAGTTTGCGTTTATTAAATTTTAAGTCTTCCGACTACCTTTCTCCAGCACGATTTCTCACAATGGTCGATCCTATTTCGCCCCCTTATAGGTCTATTTAGGATTGGTGGAGGCGCAGGGTATCGCACCCTGGTCCCTACTGTGTACTCTCATTACCTTCATCAAAAGATTTATTAACGATATCAAGTAGAGCGTCTGTATCAAACTTCCACTGCATACCGTAACCCATTAAGCAAGTTTCGCCACTCTCAACAACTGTTAAGAACATTGAACCTGAATCTGTTTCTTCACTATACCAAAAAGATACCCATGCTATTGCTGCTGTGTTTGGATCACCTTTTGATTTNACATCTGCCCATGCTANAGGTATTTGCTTAAATGTATTTGTGGCATGACCATAGACATCTGTTGCACTGCCACAAAATATAGGCGACATTGTTTGTTTCATTGTTCCTGGTGGGAACATAGGATGCTGATCTGCTTTTGCTGTATTTGTTATTGAATAAATTATACCTATGATTAATAGTGTTATGAATATTATTGTTAATGCTAGTATATGTTTAATTATGTTTTTCATTGAATTCCTTAATCGCCGTTTTTAGTAAAGGTAAATAATCTCTTTTATCTTTGATAAATGTTTGAACAGCACCGTCTTCGGTAACGATTAAGATTACAACTTGTTCTATTGGTTGCAGGAATCTTTCTTCATACATTTCACAATAGGCAGAACCTTGTATAAAGTAGTTCTCGACCCATTCTTCTTTCTTCTCTTTTGTAGAAGTTTTGAAATCTATTACAGATATTTTGCCTTTGTACTCGGCAATACAATCTACACGGCCTGCAACGCCTAACTTATCGCTGTACAAGCCACCTTCTTGTATTCTAATATTATTTATATTATCAAGCTCAGATTTCATAGTAACAAACAATGCGACAGGAAGCACATCTTGTTTAGAAAGTTCTTCGTTATTTAAATAATTTTCTATCAATGTATGAACAGCAGTTCCTCTACTCGCTGCTTGCCTCATGACTTGATTTGCTACATCATTACCAACTGACTCACGCCACTTGACTATGCCTTCTTTGTTTCTATCTGATAAAACAGTTGTGATTGATGGATACTTGTTGCCCTCAGGCGTAACATAAAATCTTTTACCTTTGATACTTTCAGTTGTTATNTCTGGTAGTTCACCATTTAACTTAACATGATCAAAGTTTTTCATGTCATGGTTTTGCTTTAAAAATTCATACATCTTATTCATAACTGCTATTATAACAGTTTAGATGTGGATTGTCAAGCTATCCTCTTGTAATTGCTACTATTTTTTTAAGTTGTGCTTCGATTACTTCTGCTCTGTTCGGCCAGTGTATGTATGCTTCTGGTGACTTTGCTAACTTTACTAATAAAGGTATGATAAGTTTTTCTAACTTAGCAAACTTTTCTTTGCTCTCTTTGTTAATATTATCTTTTCTTAAATCATACTCATCATCCATTTGCTTTTTAGCAATCTCTAATTCAGCCTCATTTTTATTTGTAATCTCACTTTTTGCTGAGTTTACTGCTGAGTATATTTTATCTAGTTTACTTTCAAGTCTGCTTACTAGTTCACCAGAAACAGCTTTCGCTGTGCCTTCAGCAGTTTCTTTTACTACTGTTTCTGTTTTCTTTGCTGTGTCTGATGGTTTTTCAGAAACTGAGGTAAAACCCCAATCACCACCTGAATCAAAACCATCTAAAAAATCTAAATCTGCCATACTACTATTTATCTGCCTCCACCCTTTGTCATTCGGGTTCTATGTTTTTTTCTTACTCTCTCTATTTGTGTATCTTTTACTGACCTTTTACCGTATCTACTCGCAAGAGGACTATTAGGATGTGCTTCTGATACTTTAGATAGNACCTCTTTGAAACCACTATCAGTTTTACTATCAACTGAGCCAACACTTGATACTATGTTCATTTGTGTAGGTGGTAAAAGTGATATGTGTTTTTTCTTAGTAAATTTTTCCATGTCTGAGATTGTCATATAATCCTCAAACTCAGTTTTTGTTTTACTATTATAAAATCTATACGTTGGCATTTTCTCGCTGTCTCCATTCTTTTCTCATTTGTATGTATTTAGGGTCTGTGGTGACACGGCTTCTTGCGTCTTTAAATATCTTTGCTGACTTTGCTTTATCACTTGTTGCCCAATCTTTTTCTTGTGGTCTAACGTTGCCGCTCTCATCATATTTTTTACCATCTTTGTGATTTGCATATCTTCTTGCTCTAGTAAAACCCATTTCTAAAAATTTTCTTGCCATGTCCATACCTACAAAGTCTTTCATATCTCTATAAGTGTTATATAAAAATAATATTCTTGAAGCAGATACATATGCTTCTGTGGGTGTTTTAAATCGCCAATGTTTACATATATCATTTGTGTATGGTCTTACAAGTAATACACCTTGTTCACCACGACCAATACGATATCGTTTGTCGTTCTTTTCAAACATCAAGTTCTTATAGTCTAAATTGTAATCAAATTCTTTCATGGTCTTGTTACTGCTATGAATAGTGGCACAATCATAAAAATAGAACCCCACCATGTTACATTGAATAACCACCATATGGTAGTAAGTGTAAATATGCCCATCCAAAACTCGTTCTTGTTTAATATTTTTTTAATTTTTTTCACAACCACCACCTATTTGACCACTACATTCATACCCATGTAAGAAAAACTTTCTAGGTATATCATGTTCATGGGCAAAATAAATTACAACAAAACATAAAATTATGGCAACAAATATGCTCATCACATGATTAATCATGTTCACCACCTGGATCATTTTTAGGTAAAGGCACTCTATAAGCATTACCATGAACATCCCTATAATAAACATGACCTCTTTGTCTATCAGGTGAATGATAGCCAGTTTTAAATCTATAAACATTTTCTGATACTTTAAATGTTGCAACAGTTACAACTATCGCTAGTATCAAAATAAAATGTGATACAACTGTTAGACCAAATACGGTCCATGACGCAAAATATAAACTAAATGCAATACACCATAACCATGCTAATACTTGTAACATCATATGGCGGACTTGTAAATCTGGAATGTGTTTCAAAGGATTAAACCTATAATCCATAACACCATTCCAACTATCAACTATAAAATTTCTCATGTCATACTCCCCACAAACCATTCTGGTTGTTCTCTTTTAGACCACTTAGCAAAATATGCTTTTGCTTCGTTGTAATAATTTTTGTAAGATTGAATACTATCACCTTGCACTATACATTGTGGATAGTGTTGCATAGCAGGTGGCGGTTCACGCCAACCCTCTAACTTAATATTTTCTGGTGCGTTTGATAACACTTCATTTAATAAAGCATTTGTGCTATGTATCTTACCATATCTATGTGTATATTCTTTACCTAATTCTACAAACAAAGAATACAACCACATATATTGTTTTTTAGTTTCTCTTGCCCACACTACTGATGGGTGATGATAATGCACAGCTTGATAAACAGTTTTGTCTAAGTTAGGATTGCTCATCTTATATCTTCTTACATTACGACCAGTTTTACTTTTACCAATATACTCAATACCATCTAGCATTCTATGTGCCGTAGATAATATCTGAGCATATTCTACAATCATTTTTACCACGTGTTTGTCAACGTGCTGTTCGGCACATGACTTGACATCATGATCAAGATAAAATATATTCATGTTTCTATTATATCAGATAAAAGTTGCTTTGTCAACCTGTTGCATAAGTGTTTGAAGTTTATCCATCCACATTCTTTTGAAATCTGGATGCTCTGCTTCTTGCCATGCTTTGTATAAATTTTTAGCTCTTCGCCAAAATAACTTTTCATTATATATCATACTCACCTCTTATATTNTATTNGATAACTTCTTTAACTAATTCAACATAGTTTTGATTACTAGCATATTGAGTAAGATATTCTGCCAATACAAGACCATCATCAACGCCACTATCTCTTGCCGCTCTAAATTCTGTAAAAGCAAATACTTCGTTTAGTATTCTTAAATAATCACGAACACTATCACATCTAGTTTCATAAACTTTTACACCCCAACCTGGCCATTTAGTCCAAGGTATCGGTAGTAAGTGTGGCTCATCAATATTCCATGTTCTAATACCAAATAAATTATTACCTTCATTTGCAAATCTTGATTTGCCCCAACCAGTTTCTATTGCTGCTTGAGCAATAATTAGTTCTTTAGGCACTCTATTTTCAAAAGGCACTTCATTTGTATAAAGATAATCTATACATTCATTTAAAGAATATACAAATTCATCTTTTGTTTCTGTTTGCACAACAGGCACAACTAACTCATGATATAGTTTTATTTCACCTCTTATATCTTCTGTTGGTTCTGGTATAACAATATTGTCATCACCGTCTTTATAAAAATCTGGACAACCATCATCCGTACATGGTTTCTCAGCACAGGCATATACAAAAAAATACATACCTAAAATCGTTAAGATTATTGAAAATGATTTCATAGTAGTTTCCTCAATTCTCTTTTTGTTGCATAAGGTTTATGCAATTTACAAGTGAACCATCTAAACCTAGGATCAGGTGTAGCAGGTCCTTCAAACTCTAACTCGTTTGTTGCTTCTGCATATATCAATTTTTTCATAAACAAAGATAGAGCAGCGTCATATTCTTTACAAGGTTTATATGATAGTCTATCTCGTTTAGGTGTTTCATAAATACCCTTACGGCTTTCAACTATTCCTTTAATTATTTTTTTCTCGTATCTATTTAATTTCATGATAATATTTATTCTCCATAATTATAGGGCACAGGTGCACCATTGTGATTGTTTACAAAACATACAACACCAGGTTGATTTTCAACCTTAGTTAATCTAGTCCTAGTTTTCATATGTTTGACGTAATGTGAATTAGTATTAAAATGTATGCTAAGGTCTTTCTCTTGCACAGGATAAACTGTATCATTTTCTCTTAATTCAGGTTTCAACATCATATAATAATTATATGCAAGGTCTTCGGTTGCAAACCAAACAACACCTTGTATTTCTAAAATTTGTGGTTCTTTATTTTGAAAAGATACCATACAATACATATTGTCAGCGGGATTATTCATTAGACAGCCGCCATCGCTAATTGTTCATTCCATTGATAGAAGCCATACCAAATTAGTATGGCAAAAGCAACATAAAATAGTATAACTTTTTTCATTAAGCAACCCTCCCAATGTTAAGTTTAGGAGAAGTGATATACTGTTTTTTTGCAACAGAAATCATGTTCATAGGAACGCCATACATCATGCCGTTATCCATATGTTTAACACGAGCACGTGTTTTCATAACTTTATGAACAACACCTAACCATGAAGTGTTACGACCGTCAACTCTAACTAAATCGCCAACTGATAAATCAGTTTTAACTTTTAGAGCGTCAGCGGTTCTACGTGCTTTTAAAGCAGCAACTATAATGTTATTATAGTTAGGACCCCAATCAGGTTCAGTTTGAATAAATGATAGAACATCATTTAAGGTAGTGAAGTTTTTAACTTTCGATTTAATCATAATATAGTCTTTCTTTTTTGTTACTATGATACTAAGCTACACTATTTTGATCTAAAAATCAAGCGAAAAATGGATTAAAAAACCCTTGTTTTCTGCGAAAAACTGGAATAAATGACATAAAAAAACCCTTATAAATCAACAATTTACAAGTCATTGAAATATAAGGGTTTTTAAGTAATAAAATATTACTGTTTTTTCATAAAATTATCGTCCCAATTGAACGCTTCTTTTACTAGATTTGCTGTAAAGCCTTTGTATTTGTTATTCACTTTTTTATTCACAACCGTTACTAGAAAATCTGCCTCTTCAGCAGATAGGCCCTCTAATATTTGTATGAATAAGGTTTCTCTTTTTGTATTTGATATTGTATTATCGCCACCTTTTGTAAACAAATACAATCTCTTTGCTTCTTGCGATAGCAAAGTATGATCTGTTCCTATTGGTGCGTCATTCTTTCTGTATGGCACATCGCCTTTTGGTAGTAACCATTCTATGTTTGGATCAAAAGCACCTTTTAAAACTTGTCTTAGTGATACCGAATCATGTTCTTTTAACACTTTTAGTTTTTTTGGTTTATCTTTTGCATTGTTTATTTTTGTAGCAATCTCACTCATCAAAGGCGGCACGGCTCTGCCAGCGTCTTGTAACGCTTGCATTCCCATTTTAGTTGCTAGTGCTGGGTGTGATTGTGTAGGTTGTTGAGGCACTCCTTCTTGACTTGCAATAGTGCCATCTGGGTTTCTTCTAATTATAACCATAGTTTCTCCTTAACAGTTCTTTCAAAGTCTAAAATTCGTCAATGACTTCGATTAAAGTTTTAAGTTTTTTATTTATAAAGTAGCCTAAAATTTTATCTCTAGTTGCCACTTTCACATTCAAAAACTCATCATTTATTTTATCCTCAATGTGTTGAGGTATACTACTCAAATCAATTAACTTACGATTTCTATTGTAGTTTTTTTCTTCTTCTTCGGTAAAGGTATTGTAGAAAAATATATCATCAATCCAACCTTTTAGTTTCTTTTTACTCAAAGGTTTCTGGCGTCTATTTTCTACGAACACATTATCATCTGATAGCACATTTGGTATACCATCGCTACGATCACCTTTTAATATATGTTCTTTAATATATATACTTGGATCTTCACCCTTACCTACAAATTTAGATAATACAGGATTGTATTGTTTTACATTTCTATTATGTAACTGTATAAAATCTTTATCACCTGATAGTATCAATACCTTTTTTTGATGTTCAGGTATAATCATACGATTTACTTTTTTAATTAGTGTAGCGATTATATCATCTGCTTCTGCTGTTTCTACCTCAATAACTTTGTAAGGTAAAAAAGTCTTGATCTCATTTTTGATTTGAGCAAGTAAAGTAAAAATATAATCCCAATCATGATCTGATTTTTCACGACTTGCTTTTCTGCCTGCTTTGTAATTAGGAAATATTTCTCTACGCCATACGTTTTTACTATCACAGGCAATCACCATGTCGCCATATTCTTTTCTAAATTTTTTATTGTGAGCTCGAAGTGAATTAAGAACCATATGTCTTACAAGATCCTCACTCAATTCTACTGCTTGTCGACCATTGATTTGAACCATTAGGTTAGAAATCATTATTTGGTTTATATCAACTATAATCATATCAATATTATATCACAAAGTAAATGGATTGTCAATACTACTCCAAATTAAAGTCAGGTTCAAAATTTACTGGTTCTTCTTTTGGTGGGTCTTTTCTTTTAACTTTTAAAATTTTATTATAATTAATATCGGTAAGTTTTTTACCATCTTTTGTGGTATGTATGGCAATAAAACTATCGGTAACATTTTGCATTGGGTGTGGCTTATCAAAATCTCTTTTTAGTAAACTTTTTATTCCTTCAATCACCAATGCTAGGTCTCTTAAAAATTGATCCTTCTTTAGATTTACAACATTGTCTTGTAATACTGCAAGAATATCCATTGATAGTTGATCTGTAAGTTGTTCAATAAACTTTTCTTTTTTAAGTTCAACCTGTTCTTCCTCAGATAACTCAGGCATTCTAGGTGAGTTTCTAATTATTCTATTTGTAGGAAACTGTAATAACTTGCCCATGATTATATACTAAATGATGTACCACAACCACATTGTGATTTAGCACGTGGGTTGTTAAATTTAAAAGTGCTACCGAATATCTCACTATCATAATCTATTTCTACACCTAAAAGATATAGTTCATTCATTTTGTGTACCAATAATCTATCATCTATTACATGATCATCTTTTTCTGCTTCATCTTCAAACGACCATTCGTATTCAAAACCTGCACAACCGCCACCTTTTACTTGTAATCTAACATATTTTTTATTATGTTGTTTTAATAAGTTACCTATGTGTGTATATGCTGTATCTGATAGTGTTAAGTTCATATAACTATTTATCTCCTGCAGGTGCTATTACTTTCCACTTCATTAGGTGATCTTCAAATTCACCGTAGTATAAGTTATCCCAATCACCTGTTCTTAAATATCGTTGCATTGACGTAATATATCCTTGAGCAGCCATTCGCTCTCTCATCTTTTTATCTCTTTCTTTCTGAGATATATCTCTTGTTCTTGACCTCTCTACAAGACCTGCTGCTCTCACTATACCTTGTTGTGTTTCAATCCATTTCTTAATATTCTTATAACACAATGCGTCATCATCAGATAGTTCTAATACCGATGGATGAACGCCTCTTAGTTTAGGTGGTTTTCTTTTGGCACGTAGTGCCGCCATACGTTCTTTAACTTTTTCTTCTTTTGTTAAAGATTCTTTACTTTGTTCAAATGCTTTATCTGTTTCAGATTGTATCAAAGAACCTCGCCTTTGAAATTAATTTTACCTTGATCAGCAAAATATTCTTTCAACTCATTGTATCCGCCTATGTGTTTGCCATCAATAACTATTTGTGGTATAGTTCTAACTTGTTTNCCTAATGCTTCAAATAATTCTTGTAAAGATAAATCTTTTGTCACCATCTTTTCTTCGTATTCATGACCAAGGCGTGTTAATAACGCCTTGGCTTTATCACAAAAAACACATGATGGTTTACTGTAAACTGTGATGTTCATATTATTCTACTATTGTTACTCCCTCTACTGGCACGGCGTCAATCTCAGCGATTGCCTCTTCAGCAAGTTTATCTATATCAACAGAACTATTAGCATTTGCTACGATATATTCTGCCAATCTGTTTGCGTCACCGACACCATATTTAAGACCAATATAAACTCTATATTGACCATCAGCAGTTTCATAAACTGCTTTGTTCCATTCTTCATAACCTTGGACTTTCGTCTGTTTAATTATATTTACAATGGTACTTTCGACTTTAGAAGCGACATCTTTGTTGCCCTCTTGTCCTATCTCAGTAATATATAGTTCAGATCGTTTGTTCATTTCGCCTTCAAGTTGATCAGCAAGATTTGCTTTTGCAATCATAATCGCTTTCTCAACTGCAAGTTGTAAATCAGGACTTGTGCCTTGACCTACAGCATAGATATAATCTTCGGCATCCCTATCCTTGATTAGACCTTTTTCGATTTCGGCATCTATGTACCATTGTGGTACTTCATTTAATAATCTACCGTCATCTATCTTTGCTTCTTGTTTTACTTCGTATGTTTTTTGAGCACAGTTTGTCAAAAACAAAGTAAGAAAAGCAATTAGTATAATTTTAATCATGTGTTTTACTCCTTCACTTTTTCATAAAATAATTTACCTGCCTCTAATACTTTTGGCAAGTTGACCTTATCTGTAAATGTTCCCCAATGCACCGTAAGGACGACAATGCAAGTAACAATAATGAGCAATCTAGTCATCACTCCTCTCTCCAGACACCATTTTCACTTAAACAAACCGTCCCTGGTGTCTTGAAAGGATGATCTGGTCTTGCAAAATGCCTACAATAAGGCTCAGTTGTCAAGTCTGTATAATAAAATTGTGCGAATAGTTCCCAATAACTTGGGCCATCATACCCATCACTGCATTTTAAAACTTCTTCTTTGGTTGTTTCTGATATTAAACATTCACTATCTAAACATTTTTCGGTGATAACAACTTTAATCATGCAAGGATTATCACTCAACCATTCTGATTTACTTTTACCAAAAGCATAATTAGTTAATAATAAAAATGTTATCAACAATAAAGTTGTAACCATAAAAGGACCTATAGGATTTCTCATGTATTATCCTCTATAATCCATCTACCGTCAGGCATTTGACAAGCGATACCATGTTCGGTCTCTCTTTGTATGCCACTCATAGGCCAACTATGTTTGATACTAATTGTTGACTCATAATCTCTACACTTTTTAGCACCGACTAAATAAGTTCTATTTATTTTTATTGAACCCCAATTACCATTTGAAGAATTACCCCAAGTGGTATTTGATATTTTACCTGGTGCTGTGTTTAGTGTATCGACAAAAACTGCGGTATGAATATTCATATCATTACTATAAAACATATTTGATCCTATCATACCTCCGACTAAAGTGCAAGCAGCGGTAAGTTCTACACCGGCATTTAATAATTGTTGGCAAGTAGCAAAACCTGTAACGGCACCTGCCGTTGTGCCGATATGTGTTTTTACTTGGTTCTGTGAACAGCCTGTAAGTAAAAATAATATTAATATTACTCTAATCATCTACCAATATCTTTAATATCTTTTTTACCAACAACCATACTCGGACCTTTATTGTAAGCAGGTGCGATTGTGTATTGACTACTGATTGCAAGTTTTTCATTTGTAACTGGTTTAGTGCCACTAGATTTATAACCTCTAGGCCAGTTTGAAGTGTCAGGTGAATTACTACTAAATGTTTGTAATTTACCAACTTGTTCTAATGGCATGACTTTGAAACTATCTCTACGGATTGTTCTATGTGGATCAATACCTAATGATTTCAATAATTTATTTCGTTTATCAACTGCCTCGTAGTAAGATTTATTCTTGATAACCTTTTTGAACCTACGTGGACTTGTATTATGTGTGTAAATAAAACTCATTACAGACCTGCTACTTTAGATAATCCCCACAATAAAACAAAAGTGAGTATGCCTAAAAAAATCAAATATTTAATCATTACATTCCTTATTTTTATAATCATCTGGTTGAATTGAACACTTATATTCTTTGTCAACTTCTTGCCTCATGGTTGCTGATATACTATCAAAAATAGCAGGTAAGTTTCTAAAAATCTCATGAGTAATGTTTATTGACATTTGATGAATTAATCTTTTAGTTTCATCTGATACTACCTTACCAGTATCATGTGCCTGAGCATTGTAAGTAAAAAACAATGCCCAACAAAATAAACAAATAGTTACTAGTCTAATCATATAATCATACCACTATCTTCATCACTAGATTTGTTAGATAATCTAATTTGTTTATTGATCTCAGCCCATGGTCTACTTTTTGACCATTCTTCGATAAGATTATCAAATTGTTTTTGAGATATCTTTGTGCCTCTAAACATAGACGGCTGATCTTTTTTAAGTTGTTTCATATCTTGCAAAAATTTTACTTTTGCTTTCTTTGATTTTTGCATTTTGAACTCAGCAAATAAGTTTTCTTTGTTATATACGCCTTCCATAATGTAGCCTTTCACTTTAGTTTATATTATCACACTCGAGCCTGATTGTCAAGCTCTCTTTTTTCGTACTCAGCATTTATCATTTCCTGAGTCCAATCTTTACCGAACCATGTGTAATTCGGATTATAATCATGTATTAACATGAAATTAGATTTTTGACCGTAGTCCATAAAGTAATCTTCTTCTTCTGGTATCAGACCAGAAGGACCATTATAACTACTACGATAAACATATTTGTATGTTTTAAAATATTCTTCGTCATCAACAATAGAAATCTCAGAATGGAAACAAGTATCGGTAATACCGTTTTTTTCTTGATGTTCAAAATATTTGGTATCACACTCTTTTAACAATTCTGGATCTTTTTGCATTTCTAAAAATTTAGATAATTCAGAATACGGAATATTTCTATACAAAGTATAGTTACTTTCAAAGGTATCACCTTTATAATATTCAGTATTTGATCTAGTATAAATTAAATGAAACATTAGGCAACGTCTTTCAGTTGTAACTCATAACAAGTATTAACAACTTGTTTAGTTGACAAGTCAGCAAATGATGGTTTTTTGAAATCATCACGACTAGGTTGAAAAGTTGAATGTAAGAAAAAGAATACATCATCCATTTTTCTATCTTCAACATGAACTAGATAATCAAACATATCTTGTTCTTTTTTGTTCATATTATTATACAATTTTTTTTGTCTATCTGTCATTGTGAAACAGTTTGATATTTTAGTTTTTGTAATCATGATATCAAGCTACACTAAAACGGCGTAAATTGCAAGCAAAAAATGGAATAAAATGGAAGAAAAAAGTGTTAAAAATCAATGATTTATGAGAGTGTTGCAAAAATACAACACTATAAGGTGCGAATTATGACTATATTTGTTCTAGTTTTGTTCTGATCTGCGACCTCTAAAATAATGTTTTGATGGTTCGTACCGATTGGTAACCTTGTCATGCCAGAATTTTAGAAATTTATTAACTAGTAGTTTTACCTGTGCCATAATCACACCTTATAATTGTGAAGTTTGAGATATCAAATCAAATTTCGGATTAAATGCGTATCTTTTGATCCGCACCTACTCCTATTTAGACAAATCGGAATCTTTATGGATTTTTACAAAATGTTCTGCGTCAAGCACGACTAAAGTTTTGTGATTGTTCTTTTTCATTACGACCACAGGCTCATAATCTTTTGAATTTTCTTCTGCTTGTTTGTATGCTTCCCATACATTTAACTTTTCTACGTTCTTACACTCAATACTGTATGGGAACTTCTCTCTCGCTGCTCTTGCCATAATCAAATCTTCACCACCTGCGCCCATACTCCTACTCTCTATATCTTCAGGATGTATGCCTAGTTCTTCGATTAGTAGTTCTCTAAACTGTTGCTGTAATCTGCGACCTTTTGCTTTCGCTGATTGTGGTTTCATTAATCTTCATCTTCCCAATGCACTGCGTCCATATCGTCATCAAGATTTTCATGTTCTTCACCACAGAATGGACAATACTGTTCGATATATTCATCAGGCAAATCATGTCTAACGATATATTGTGCTGAACAATTATCACATACTGTTTTCAAATTAGGGTTGCTCATAGTTTAAATCCTTTGAAACTATCTGTATCAACATCTTGTTTGATACCACCAACAATATAACTTTCTATTTCAGTTTCTTGTGGTGCATTTTGTAAACCTCTACTGTTCAACCAATGTTGAGTCCATGGTAGAGGGTTGTTGGTTCTTGGTTGATCATATCGTGGTTTGAGTCCTATTGCAACCATTCTTTTGTTTGCCATATACTCTACATACTGATTTAATAATTTATCATTCAAACCAATCATAGAACCGTCTTTAAATAAAAACTTTGCCCAATCTTTTTCTTGTTCAACTGCTACATCATACATCTTGTAAACTTCTTCTTCATTCTCTTTTACAATCTGTAACATCTCTTTATCACCTTCTCTTTCAGGTTTACGATAGTTATTGATGATATTTTGTGAAACTGCAAGATGTAAGTTTTCATCTCTTGCAATTAGTGATATTATTTTAGCAGAGCCTTCCATAAGTTTGAGTTCACCAAAAGCAAAACTACAAGCAAATGAAACATAAAATCTTATGCCTTCAAGTATGTTGACATTGATAAGAGTTAGATATAATAATCTTTTGAGTTCTTTTCTATCACCTTTACCATTTAAATGATATTGATGAGCATACTCTATAAATTTATCATATGCAGCTGTAACTGTTTCTGCTCGTTTCATAATCTCAGGTGTTTCAACAATCGTATCTAATACTTCGGTAGGATTAGAATATACATTTTTCATTATATAAGTGTATGATCTACTGTGTATTGTTTCACTAAAATCCCAAGCAACAAGCATTGACTCTAGTTCTGGCAAAGAGCAGAAAGGTAAAAATGCTAAACATGGACCACGACCTTGTACACTGTCTAATAGTGTTTGATATTTTAGATTAGATGTAAAGATATGTTTTTGTTCTTCAGATAAAAGGTTATAATCGTTTCTATCTTTTTGTAGAGATACCTCTTCAGGTCGCCAAAAGAAACCCAACTGTTGTTGATTTAACTTTTCAAATACAGGATACTTTTGTTGATCAAAACGTTGTGTATTTGGCTCATCACCAAAGAACATTGGCTGTTTAGTCCAGTCAACTGCTTTTCTATTAAATACTTTTGTCATCTTGTTCTCCACATACTTGGTGTGTTGGTTTTACTTTCCATTTAATCTTCTCTCTTTCTTTCTTTGCTCTTCTTGATTCTTCTAAACTTAATTTTAAAAGCTCTTCTTCTTCACTTTGTTTCTCATGGAAGAAACTAGATGGTGCAGGCTTCACAGTTTTCTGGATCATCTATTTCATCTTTCTTTTCTTCTACGTTATCATGCCAACCAACTGAATGTGTTGGTTCTTCTATATCTGTTTTACCATCATATGTATTTTGATAGTAAGATGTTTTCCATCCTAACTTGTATGTATTCAATAAGTCTTTTGCCATAACAGATAGTGGCACCTCGTTGCCTTCATAGTTTTCAGGATTGTAAGACCAGTTACCTGACATTGCCTGATCAAAATACTTTTGCATAACCGCAACGAT
>FUFK010065691.1_pt1 | contig 24007 bp, 39 predicted proteins | sample 1021851 | NCBI WGS metagenome assembly FUFK01 (sample SAMEA51879418, study PRJEB19060) | metagenome | reverse complement strand
ATACTTTTACAAAACGGGAAATTACGATTGGATTTAATTTATCAAAGTCAATTATCTTTTTTGCAATATATTTATAACCAGAACCATCCATTGCATGAAAAGTACTATTTCTAGTTACGAAAGTATTTAATATAGCTCTCAAAGTGTTTGGTGATTTTGAATCAAAAAACTTATTTTCAAATAATTTTTCTATACCACTAGTTTTATCATCAGTTTCTATAGATGCATTGAATGAGAACCAACTATCCAAAACGACACTATTATTTTTCCATTTATTGAAGAATATATTTGAAATAATTTTTCTTTCAGGGCAATTAATTCTACTGAAAGAATTTAATGCAGCTTTTGCTAAAGTCATCGAATTACTATCGACATAATTAATTATTTTGCTTTTAATTTCCTCATCATCACTGTGTAAGAGTAGTTTCCATATAGTTTCGATTAGTTTTCTTTCATTTTTACCGTCTGGCCAGACTTTATCTAGATTTTTCTCTATTTCTTGGAGCTTAGAATATAATACTTTTTTTAATTTGTTACCGAATAAATAATTTAATTCGTCAATAGTTTTATATATTTTTAAAGGGTTAATATTTTCAATCTCTGATTCAATTTCAGCAAATGTCGGAATACTTAGTAATTCTGATAAAAGAGATAAATTAATATCTTTATTTTTTATAAATGATATCAAGGTACTTATTAATTTATTTTCAATTTTATGATCTGGTTTTTCATCTAATCTGCATAAAATGATTTTTTTATAAAATACTTTTACAGTATTGGATAGTGTAAAAAAATCTTTTTCATATTTTAAGATTAAAAATTTTTCATCCAGGGTAGTGTCTGATTCCCACTCAACTGGTGAAGAGAATTCGCGAAAATAAGTTACTAAAGGGATTTGGAGGTGAGATTTTACATTCCTAAAAATAAATTCTTGTTTTTTTGTTTTTAAAACAACTGTTTTTTCTATTCTATTATTTTCATCGCAAAATATAGCCAGATTTATTGGAATTATTAGAGGTAAATCATTGTATGGGTTCTTCTTTATTGGATTATTTTGATAGGCTTGAATTATAAGTTTTTCGTCTGTTTGATCCCAGATTCTCTTGAATTTAACTTTTGGGGTCCCATTTTGCTTGTACCATACTTTAAATTCTTTAGGATCGATTTCCTTATTGTGCTCTAATATTTTATCGACGAATTGGTCTATTGTTGCTGCCTTCCCATCATATGTTGAGATGTAATTACTAAATCCTTTGTAGAAATATTTATCACTTACGAGCTTGCTAAGCATCCTAATTATTTCTGATCCCTTTTCGTATATCGTGGTGGTATAGAAATTGTCTATTTCTTGATATTTTTCTGGCATTACAGGGTGCGATGTTGGACCAGAATCCTCTCTAAATTGATTTCTTATAAGAAATTTTGCATCCTCAAGTCTCTTAATTTCATGATTATGAAGGTCTGCAGTGAATTGTTGATCTCTGAATACTGTTAAACCCTCTTTTAGAGATAATTGAAACCAATCCCTACAAGTCACTCTATTACCCGTCCAATTATGGAAGTATTCATGGGCGATCACACCCTCTATTCTTTCTAATTCCTCATCAGTTGTTGTTTCAGAATTAGCGAGTATTAATTTTGAGTTAAAAATATTTAGACTTTTGTTTTCCATTGCTCCCATATTAAAGTGCCTGACTGCAACTATATTGAACAATGACAAATCGTATTCAAGATTATATTTTTCCTCGTCCCATCTCATAGATTTCTTTAAGGAACTTATTGCATGTTGAACATATTTTTCGTCGCCATATTCAACATAAATATTTATTTTTACTTTTTTATTCGATTTTGTTATGAAATTATCTTTTACACAATTAAGTTTCCCTCCTACTAAAGCAAATAGATATGAGGGTTTCGGATATGGGTCTTCCCAAATTATTTCATGACGATTATTTGTTAGATTATTTTCTTTTACGACGTTACCATTTGAAAGTAATACAGGATAATCATTCTTGTCTGCCTCAATTCTCACGGTGTATTTGCTTAGAATATCAGGCCTATCAGCGTGAAAACTTATTCTTCTAAATCCTTCAGCCTCGCATTGCGTAGTTATCATTCCATTGCTCTCGTACATTCCTAAAAGTGATGTATTTTCCTTCGGTTTAATTCTTCCTTCTATTTTTAATAAAAAATTATCTTTTTTTATATTTTTAATTTTTAAGTTATTTTTTTGTTGTTTGTAGTCTTCTTCTTCTAGTAATGAGTCATCTATAAATATTTTTTTTATTAATATATCCGTACCATCAAGAATAAGATTTCTGGTATTCTTATTTTTTTTTACTAATTTAAGTTTCGTCGTAACATTAACAAAATTTTTCTTAATTACGAAGTCCAAAAAAATTTCTGGAATTTCATAATCAAAAACTTTGTAATCTTCCAGTTTTACATATCTTGAAATACTATTTTGGTTTTTTGGATTGTCCATCTTTAATAAAGATTTTAGATGTTGAATGATCTAGGGTACTTGTCTTTTAATTATAAGTTTGACCTGTTATCTTCTGTTTCACAAAAATGTGTTTTAATTTCACCAGAGGGAAGTAGTTCGTATAAAGAAGGATTTTCAATATTAGGCGATCCGTCCTCATTTAATTGGTATCTCCAGTCCCATTTTTTATCAGTAAATGAAATGTAATCTTTCCTTAGAGAGTATGGAAGCATAAGTTTTTTTTTATTCCAATTAATATTTATAAATGCCCCTGGCTTTAACTCGGATATCTTTTCTACTATTGAAAAGTCACCATTAAAATTATTTCTAATCACAATATTGAGCTTTGTATTTTCACATAGATAGCTACTATTCAAAGCTAATAAGAGTATTGAGGTAATAAAAAATGAATAAATTTTTTTACTCCTTTTAAAATGAACTTACATTTAATCTAAATGACTAAATAAAGGGTTTTTGGATCGATTTAAATCATAATTGATTGCATACTCTTTAGATCTACAAGATTACAATTTAATTCCTTTTCATAATCCTGAACTGAAATAAAATTATTTAAAAAACCTGAATATTTTGCATCTCCGCCTACGGTACTTGAAAGTATAAATTTTGGGTTGAATTTATTAATCAGTTTAGGTAATACATCAGCACCTTTTACAAAAGAACCTACTAAGGGTAATTCTAAATTTTTTGTAGGAGTAATGACTGCATCAAGATTTTGTTTATTTAAATTTTCATCAAGATATCCATGGGGTTCTATATAAAACCCATTATCTTGATCGTCTTTAACAATATATCCGTTTTCTACTTGTGGTACTGGAGCCCCAGCAGTGGCTTCAAAACTTAAATTAAATTGATTAATCTTTTCAGTTGGCTTAAGCATTTTAATAGAACTAAAACCAATTTTTTCTAATGTTTCAATAGCACTTTTAGGGCAAATTATAGGAATATCCTTTCTGAACATTTCTAATGTTGGAACATGACAGTGATCAGGTAGACCTTGGGTTAATAAAATAACATCTATTTCTTTATCTATTAAAATTTCTTCTTCTAATGATCCTTTAAAAAACCATTCACCTGGTGGAAATATTAAATCACCTTTAAGCCATGGATCGATAATTAAATTTGTATTTTTAAATTTTATAAACCAACCGTTTGATCCAAGGTAGGTAGCCTCAAAAGCCATTATGAAAGTACTGTTTAATTGACTATAAAGTAATTTTTATTTTATCGAGAAGGAACTAACTTAAATTAGTTCGCCTCATTTAAAATTTGAAATGACTTTTTTTTAAGATTAAATATTAAAACTTGGTTATCTTTATAATTAATTTTAGAGTATTCTTTTTCTAGCATTTGCAAGGGTATTAGAGCTAATCCTCCTGTTCCTGAAAATATGATCGGCATGGTGCTACTTTTAGTTCCATTCATTTTTTGTAAGTCAATAGCTTGAGATACTATTTTTTTGGCTCTATCAAATCCGTAATCTTCTATTAATTCAGGCCATAAAAAATTAACTGACTCATATTTTGAAAACTCAATTTGTATTGTTTTCATTAAAAATTAGATATTAAAAGATTTATTGATAACGGTTTAGCTTAATTATTATTTTTAAACCTATCCATAACTAGCTGTAACATATCAACTACATCTCCATCAGTTAAATTTAAATCCTTCTTTAAATCATTGCATGTTAAGTTCATTTCAAGTGCTGCTTCAGCCATATGATTAACTTTTTGGTTATCACCGCCTAATGAAATAAATGGATTGAAGTTTTCTATCATTAATGTTTAAAGTTACTACTTAGTTCTAGCTAAGAAATTTTGAATTATCATTTATTGATACAGAAGCTTATAAATATGTTATTAATTTTTTAGGAATTATTTATTTTTAAACTATAGATGTTGAAATACCTTTAGATATCAATGCGAATCTTCTTGCTCCAAGAAGTAACGGAAATATTAATTTTGTTCGTTTATTTGATCTGAATACTTTAGATAGTAATAAGAGTAGACTACTCGAAGGACTATTTATTTCTTTGCTTATAGTATTTATTGCGTCTGCTCCATGATAGATATTTTCATCTTTGAGGAGAATAGCACCTTTATCTAGGTCATAACCTTTTTCTAATAGAGAATTGATTAGAGTTAAATTTTTACGACCATCAAGAATTTTAATATTAGTTATCTTGCTTTTGATTTCAAGGAGTTCTGCGAAATGATTGCAAAAAGGACATTCACCGTCATAAATAAAAGTATAGTTTGCAGTCATAAGAAAAATTCCTGTAAATTGTCTTGAAATGCCAAGTAAAAGTGTTTAATACTTTGATATTAAAATAAAAAATAAAAATTTTGTGGATTGGGAATAAAGGGATTTAGTTAAAAGATTTTCATAATTACGAAGAAATGTCTCAATATAGGTATATTTTTCACAAAAATTCTGTATGCTTACTCGAAGATATTATGTTTTAAAATCATGAATTTATTAGCTTCTTTTGCTTTAGGTGGTTTCAATCCTTGGGCAGCAGGCTTCGGTATTGGGTCTTTAGTCCTTTTTGGTCTTGTTGGACTTGTAGCTGGACCAAATCTTAAGAATTTTGATCCTGATGCATAAATCACTTGATTTACTATTGATTTTAATATAAAGACTCATTAGAGTCTTTTTTTTTGCGGTTTTTAAAATTTATTTTTAGAATCAGAAATAATTATATTTTGTTTAATAAATGTTGTTAAATCCTTTTTCTCCATTGACTTTTTTGAAGATTTCTTCTTTAAAAGCGACCATTGTTTTTTTATCGATTCTTTTAATAAAATCAAACTTACTTAGATTGAAAGGGGGACTTATTGGAGGTCTTTTTGCTTTGATACTTATATCAGGAATACTGGCCTCTAGTACTTTAGCTTTAGGATCTCTAGTTTATGCTTATAGATTAAGTAAGAAATCTAATCCTGACGATAATCAAGTCCAGAATTTAGAAACAGTTAACATTTAAGAATTTTTAGGGACTATACTTAAACTAGTTCACTTAAAATGGGGTTCCTGGAACAAAATGCAATACTAAAAATCCAAAACCTGCAGCAAAAACAATTGATACTGCAATTATAAGAAGACCTGACGCCATCCCACCTTCATTAAATGCCATATAGATAGTTATTTTAAGTTAATAATAGACCAAATTTGATAACAAGTAATAGTTTTAATTACTCATAAATCATCCAAATTTATTATTAATAGTGAATAAAAGTAAAAAGATTGAAGTTAACGAGATGATAAAACCAAATACTATCAATGGTTTAGATTTGCCGTTTTCTTCTTTCTTAGGCTCGCTTTTCGAAGAAGATAGATTTCTATCTTTTTTTTTATTAATAAGATTAGGAAAAAGTTTAATCACGATAAAATTAAGATTTAGCTTATTACCCTAAAGTTTTAAACAAATCTTTATGGTAATCAACAACATTTTGACAACTTATTACAGGTGTAAATTCCATATGAATTCCGAATTTGGCTCTCCATGGAGCAAAATGCTCAAAAATTTCCTTATCACTATAAGCCTTACATAAACAAACTACTCTACCTTCTCCTGGAGCATGTACTCTAAATAACATCTCAAATTTGTCTGTTTTATCTGATTTAGCCATTTCACCATTCTCCCAGGCTTCCACAAATAATTGATAAGCTTTTACTTGATTTTCTATGTCAGGGAATTGGCAGTCAGCAAGAAATAATTGCATAGGAATTTTCTTAGATTTTTACTTATTATCCTTCAAAACCTTATTTATTTTTCAGACTGTTTGAATTTGAAGATCAGAAAAATACTATGTAGTTCTAAATAAAATGAGAAGAAAGAGTTTCAAGAAATTTTCCAATATCTTTTTTATATAAACTATCTGTGATTTTTAAAGAGAATAATTCATAGTCGTTTATTTCTTTTTTTTTATCAAAATTAATATTTCCCTTTAATGAAATATTTTTCATGATTGTATTGATCACTATTTAAAATTTAAACAAATTTAATTAAAAGGCAAATTTCTTTACATTATGTTTTTATAAGAGAAATTGCTAGTTCAATCAGAGAATAATTACTTTATTCAAATCAAGAGTTAATTAGTTTTTCAAAAATATACAAAAATGTATTTGTTAAAGAAAAAATTACTGTGCAAAGAGATGCAACAACAGGTAATAAATTAAACCATAACTCTGATGTCGTCATTTTTGAATCGATAGTTAGAAATTTAGATCTTTTTTTAATTCTTATTTGTAGCCAAAATATGGATAATGGATAAATAATCCTTGAAAAAGTAATTAAAAAAGAAGGTAAAATACCTTTGTTGGTATAAAGAATAAATCCTGAAAAAAAGTATATAGCCCAAACTAACATTCTTTGAATTAATATTAATCCCTTACTTCTGCTATACATTATTAATTAACTAATTAGTTTTTATAATTTTAATCATTTTATATCTTTCAAAAAAAATATTATTTATAGTAACTTTTTCTTTACGAATAATTTTCCATCCGTTTTTCAGAAATAATTCATAACTTATCAAGCTTGCCTCAGTTGAAAGAGAATCTAAACCCTCTTTCTTAGCTTCATCTTCTAATTTTTGAAGCAACTTAGAACCGAAACCTTTTCTCTGGAATTTACCTTTACAATAAAATAAAGCAATTCTATTGTTTGGATACCTTATAGCAAAAGCAATAATTATTCCTTTTTCACTTAAAAGCCATCCTTTCCCTTTAGTTATTGAATTATCAAAATTTGGATTATCCCACGCTTGGGCACACCATGCTCTTTTTTGCTCTTGACTATATATTTTTTTATCTAATGATTGAATTGCATCAAAATAAACCTTCTTTAATTCAAGTTGATCTTTAATAGTAATTTGTCTTAAATTCATAAACAAATCATTAATTTAATATGCATAGTAAAAATATAGTCGCAATTGGGGGAGGAGGGTTTGGACGTTCTTTGGGCTCTCTTGAAATTGAAAAATACATAATTTCTTTAATTAGTAAAAAAAGACCAAAAATTTGCTTTATCCCAACAGCATCTGGCGATAGTAGTTTGTATAAACTTAACTTTTATAGAGCATTTTCTAAACTAGATTGCATAACAAGTCATATTGATTTTTTCTCTAGAACAGAAAACTTAGAAGAGAAAGTTTTAACTCAAGATATCATTTATGTTGGCGGTGGAAATACAAAAAGTATGTTGGCAGTTTGGAAAGAATGGAATTTACATAACATCTTACGAGATGCTTATGAAAAAGGTATTGTAATGAGTGGTGTAAGTGCTGGAGCTATTTGTTGGTTTGAGAAGGGAATAACTGATTCTTTTGCTGAGGAATTGAATATAATTGATTGCTTAGGACTAGTTGAAGGTATTTCTTGCCCTCATTTCGATGAAGAGAAAGAGAGGGAACCTTATGTTAATGATGTTATTCAGAGAGAAATTATTGAATCTTGTATTTGTATTGAGGGCAATTGTGCCTTGCATATCAAAAATGATTTTGAATATTCCTCAATAGATTTTGGTAATGGTAAAAAGTGTTTTAGAGTGACTAAGGATAATAATAATTTAATAAAAGAAATCATTTGATGAGAAAATATTTCAAATATTTTTAGATCTCTTCATTTTTTGAGATAGAAGTAAATTCAATACCTTTGTATTTTATGAATGTTGCAGTCCATACTTCTTTAGAGAGATTGCCAAGGTATTTTAAGAATTGTTGTGTATCTCCATCTCTTATCCATTCAGATTTAATAAATGGCAGTTCTTTTTGCATCCTTTTAGGATGCATATGAACCAAAAGTAATCCTTTATCTTCAGAGACCCGTTTCAATGCACCTTCATCACTCCTTTGAAAAACTCTTAGTAGAAGATTTAAAATAACTTCTTCACCAAGTTTCTTGAAATTTTCTGGTTCCACTAAATTATCCTTAACTTCTTTTCCTCCAAGAGGCATTGCTCTAACAAGGTTTTGTTCTATTAATGCTATTGCAATTAGATAATCTTGGCTTGCCATATTGTTAAAATTACTTTTTTATATTCTAACCTCTCGAGTTCATTAAAATCTTTTATGGTTAAATGATTTTCTAAAACAATGAAAAATCAATTAAATTTTTCTTATCAAACTGTACCTTTTTTAATATTTATAGTATTTAATGATATTAAATTTTAAATATGCGATCTTTTTTATTTCTTGTTTCTGGAATTTTTGTAGGTCTTTATTTATCTTGGCCTGGAATATTAATTTCAAAAAACTGGAAATGTTTCAATGAGATTATTGAAAAGTCAGCAGAAGACAAAATTTCAATAAAAGCATTAATGGAGGTTTCTCCTAGCTATTTAATTAAGGGTAAGAATAACAATATGTCCTCAAAGATAAGAGTCGTAGCAGACGCATGTTTTCGTTAATATGTTCTAATATAAAATGTATGTACTAATTGATGATTAGTAATTTAAGATTTGAATTGTCATTTAAAAATATTTCGCAGTTAGAAAATAAACTTAATTTCTGTAAATTAAATAGAATAAAAAATCTGAATATTCCCTGTAAGGGACCTATTAAGAAGGATTTTTTTAATAATACTATTAAATATATATCAAATAACCACCAAGAATTTAACGTAACCTATCACTACAGTCTATATCATCAATACTCTCAAAATAAAGAAAAATCCTATCAAGATCTTTTAGCCTTTTTAAAAAATTCTTATTCAAATAGAAATTATGAAATTCTTCTTGTATCAGGATCTAATAAGAAAAAAAACTTTGAGGTAGTTAATGTTTTAAGCAAAATAAAAGATGAAAAAAATTTACAAGTGAAATTAGGTATAGCTTATAATCCATATTTGAAGAAATATTATGAGGATACTTTAGAAAGAGAAAATTTAAATAGGAAACTTTCTTCAGGTTTAATAAAATCAATTTGGTTTCAATATGGAACAGATATTAAAGTTCTTCAGAATGAAGTTACCTATATTAAGAAAGTAGCAAAACATAAAAAAATAAATCTATTTGGAAGTTTATTCATACCTTCAAAACAATTTATAGCGAGGTTTAAATTTCGTCCTTGGAAAGGGGTTCACATATCAGAAAAGTGTTTATGTTCGTTAGATTATTTTTATGAATTTACAAGAGATTTAGTTTGTTTTTATAAAAATAATAATATTACTCCTGTAATTGAAACTGATTTTGCATCATCAGAAAAACTTGATTCAGTTTATAGTTTCTTTAAAAAATAAAGGTAATTTCTTTCAATTTAAGAATTATGAAAAAAGGTTATAAATACGATTTGTTAATAATAGGTGGAGGAATATCTGCATGTGTTTTTGCTTCAAAGTATCTTCAAAATAACACTACAAAAAAAATTGCATTAATTGAGGTTGGTCGTGGTCTTGGAGGACGATCAAGTACAAGAATAAGCAAAAGATTTAAAGGATGGAGACTAAACCATGGGGCTCCAAATTTAAATATATGCAACAGTAAAAATGACTTCCTTTTAAAAAGTTTTATTGATGGATTATTAGATAATGAATTAATTAAAATTGATGATTCAGAAATAGCTTATCTTGATGAGGAAGCTAATTTAGAAACCATAAAAAATTCTGAATTTAATTGCGGGATTAATTATCATTCTTTATTTTCTATGAGTCAATTATCTGAAAATATTATTGAATTGAATAATTTGAGGGGTAATATTGATTTTTATTTTGAAACTTTAATAGTTGATTTGGAGTTTGATAATGATGAATGGACATTAACATCTAAAAATGGGGATAAATTCAAATCTAATTATCTTGTTTGTTCAACTAATTTGTTATCACATAAAAGGTCGTTAAAAATATTAAAGGTTGATCAAATTCCATTAAGAAAAGCTATTCCTAAAAATAAAGATAAAAAAATTGATTTGCTTTTAAATTTTTTAGATAAACAAACATTTATTCCTAGGCTAACTTTTTTAATTTATACAAACGAAAATTATAAATTTAAAGATCTTTATTCTAAGAAATATAGGTGTTTTTATTTAAAAAAAAGTCTGGAGAATGAGTATAAAATTGAAAGAGTTATTTTTCAGTCACTAGATAACAACAAATTAGGAATTGTATTACATTCAAAAAATTTAGGTTTTATTAATTCTTATTTAAACACTAAAGATGAAAATCTTTTTAAACAAAAAATATTTTCAAACTTCAATAGATTGTTTACTAATAATGCTTCAGTAAATCAATTAACTTGTAATGAGGAGATCTCTATTATGAGATGGAGAGCCTCTCAACCTTCAGGATGCGCCGTCCCTCTATCTTTGCAATTTAGTAGAAAATATAGAATTGGATTTTGCGGAGATTGGTTTGAAGGAGAAGGATTCGCTAGAATTGAGGGATCAATTTTAAGTGCTCTAAAATTAGAGGAAAAATTTAAAACTTAATCAAATAATTTTTTAAGTATTTGATCAATATTAGTGTCTTTAGTGATAGTGAATTCATCAGCATTATTCTTTATATTTATATTTTTAAATTTCTCATAATAAATATCCCAAGATTTTAAAAAATCATCTTCAGCTTGTTTTTTGGTCTTCCCCCTTTCTTTAAGATCTCTTAGGATAACTCTTTTCATACACTCATTTTTATTAATTTTTAATTCTAAAAAAGTATAATTTTGATTACGTAATGTGCCTGAGAATTCTTTAGCAAAAATACCCTCAATAATTAAAAAATTAATATTATTTGTTTCGTTAAAGAAATTATTTATTAATTTCTTTTCAAAATTATATGAACGTTCTTGGATTGAAATTCTATTTTTAAGAATAAAATTAAAATCTTTTTTAAATAGTTTGTAATTAAAACTAATGCTTCTATCGAAGTAGCTCGCTACAAATTTTGAAAGGAATTTACTTATTAACCCAACTTTATAGTAATTGTCTGTACTTAAAATGATGCCATTTTTAATTTTCCCTATAATTCTTTTGGATAAGGTTGTTTTACCACTACCAGAAGGACCACTTATAAATATAAGTTTCATTTTCTATGCGCTGGTCTTTATTAAGATTCTCATTTTACTAATATTAAGACTTTTAATTTTGGAAAGTACATTTTTCTTTTTCTAAAATTTTGAGAATAATCTTATACCCTTTGCAATAATGGTTTGTAAGCTTGCATAAATAATAAATATGTGTCTTTATATAAATGTAAATAAATTAAAGTTATTAAATTATCTATAGTTTGTTGTTAATTCTAATTTTAATTCGAATTTGACAATATTTTTAGATAGAAAAATTTAATTTTATTACTTATACATTGCAATGATTTCTAAATTTCTAGGTAAACTAAAATCAATTCTATTTAAAAGTCCAGTATCCTCTGAAACTCCTTTAAAGAAAGAAAAACCAACCAAGTCAGCAAAATCATCAAAAACAAAAACAAAAACTAAAACAAAGGCAAAACAAGTTAATTCAAAGAAAAATATTGAGAACTTAACTTCACTTCCTGGTGTTGGAGNTAAAAGTGCTAAAGCTTTGTATGAGGCTGGATTTAAAACAACAAAAGCAGTTATCTCAGCTGATGAAAAAGATCTATTAGCTGTAACTGGTGTTGGAATAAACCTTGTTAAAAAGCTTAAAAAGCTTAAATAAATATATATTTTATTTTAAAGTAATAAAGAGTTGGTTTTACTCTATTAAGTCTAGAAGAAATTTATCTTCTTCTTGCTTTTCTTCTTTGTTGCAATTTCCTTTTGTATTTTTCAATAGGCGTCTCATGATGTCTAAGTCTTTTTAAATCTGCAAAAATTCCCGATTTAGATACTTGTCTTTTAAATCTTCTAAGGGCTGATTCAATTCCCTCATTCTCTCCAACTGTTACTTGTGTCAAAATTTTCTAAATAAATTATATTCTAACATCTTATCAGAGTTATTCTAAATTTAAAACTTTAACTCAAGCATTGTTTATTTAGAATTTATTTTATAGACCACTCCACAAATCCCTTTTTATTACTTTTTATATCTTCTAAGGATTCAAAATAATATTTTTTCCAATTATCTTTAGGCAGTCCAAGAAAAAGCATTAGATTTAAAGGGTATTGATTGCTATCAGAACAATTTCTAAAATCATCTCTGAATAAAAAGATTTTCTTTTTTAGAGCAATTGCAATACCTAATTCAATCATTACACCTTCATCTGGGGGCGTTCCATTAACAATCGCAAAAATGCAATCACATTTTTTTAAATCATTGAAATTACTTTCAGCCAGGTTATAAGCCCAGTTATCTTTTTTTTTCATTATCTGTTTAGTCCTCTCAAAAGGTTCGTAAACTTCAATATTTAAACCATTGAAAATATTAATAAATTCATTCAAGAGGCTTTTAGTTTGTTTAGAAAATCCATATGGATTAGCTAAATATAATTTCTTTTTCAACTTAAGCCCCTTTTTTTGTTGTAATCGTTGCGATCACTTTGTAAATTTAAAGGGTTTTCCCAAGGGAAAACTATCCATTCATTTTTTTCTGATATTTGTACACTATTCCACCAAGTAGGACTAACTTTACTAAATAATACAAAAAACATAGCTCCTTCAATATGTTTGAAGGCTTTTAATGTAATACCTGTTTCATAAATATCATCTACTATTAGCGAATTTTTGATGGGTTCTGAAATCAAATTTATTTTTAATTTATGGCTTAGCGCTACAGCAAGACATAATCCTCCACGAGGAATTCCATATATTCCAGAAAATTCTAAAAACTTACATTTGTTAGCGATATACTCTACGCTCTTATCAAATTCGCACCAACTAAAGTACTTTACCATGTTAATTTTTTCCTTTTTCAGTTGTAGTTGAATAATTTGATGCGATTACGCTTAAAAGTGCTAATACTTGTTCATTAGGGCAATTAGTATTTTTTTTTAAATTTTCACATTCTTTTATTATGTTGGCATAAGTATCCTCGACGATTCCGTTCATTTGTTCATTACTAAAAGAATATGGCATATTTATTTATAATTAATAAATAATTTTATTTTTACTCAAATATCCAAAGAAGTAAATATGTATATTAATTAAAAAAAAATTATTTCCACATAGGGTCATTTAGCTTTTCAATCTTAAGTGAATTAGGAACGTATGTATGTAAAGTTTCAACTTTTATAGCCCATTTTTTTGAGTTACCTTTTAAACTATCGCTTGTAATTAGGTTTGTTAGTGAAATTCTTTTTCTAATTTTAAGAAGACCTAGACAAGTTTCCCAGGCCACTTGATTTTTATAAATATCTAACCAAAAATCAAAAATACTTTCCAATACATCAAGCGGGATATCAAAAGAAATACCCATAGATGGATTCTCAATTAAATAATTTTTATTTCTTAGTTCATGCAATAAATTATCTATATTTAATTTAATGGCGAAGAGAATATCTTTTGCTGATTGGTAACCTATTAATTCTTTTCTGTGGCAATCTAGAAGGGTTTTATCCTCAAGAACATTCTCATTACAATTTTTGACTCCAACAATCCAAAACCCTTCTCCATTCTTTACTCCACTAGCAAGAAAAAGATAATGAGCTGAATTGTCCAAAATTTAAAATCATTTCTTTATTTTTAACATTTATTGCTAGTTATGAAAATATATTTTGCTCTAAAATCACAATATTAATTTCTCGTTAAAAAAATTTAGTTGTTAAGATCAGGTTTTAATGAATAATGTTTGATTTAGAAGAGCTAAAACTAATGTTTTTGGACCCGACAGATTTGATAATCAATAATATAAATAAATTTCTTAGTAGTAAAAAACCAATTAAATTTATTTTTTCTTAGGAAATAATTTCCCAATTTTTTCTTGTTGAATAGATTCTTTTTTTGTTCTTATTTTTTTATCTTCTATTGATTCTTTGTTAGTGCTTACGGCATAAATAATATAGAAAATCATGGCAGTAAATACTAATCCTAAAAAAAGAATCAGTATACCTAAAGGTTCTCTAGGACTAAAAATTTTGAGGTCTAAAGCTGTATTTAGCGAAATTAGCATTAATTAAGTAATTCCTTAGATAACTTTTATTGAAATCTAATTGATTTCTTCGTAACCAAAGAATGTGGAATTATCAGAATTTTTATACCCATTTGCTGCTTCCTGTGGATTCTGACTATCAATTTTTCTTGCTTTAGCGTGAATCATATTGAATGGAAAAATCACAGCTCCAACAAAAAAATGAAGTATTAAAAAGTCTGAAGGTAGTCCATTTGTCCAATCAGGGAAAAATAACAATGTCATCAATGATTCGTACATATTAGTAATCAAATAAACCTCTGACTATTATTGCTGAACTTATTGCAATACTATTAATTTTTAATAAATTGAAATTTATTTTTGCTTTTAAGAATTATAAGATTCAATTGAAAAGACAATAATAGAAATACTATATTGTTTAATAAGTACTAATTTATAGCTATTGTTGAAATTCTTTTTTTGTTTAATTATTTCTTTAATTTACTTGTTAAATCCGCCATTAGGATTGGCATTTGACACGTCAGATCCTAGTGTTAGTCTACTCCAAAATAGGATCTCTAATAATTTCTCAAGAAAATATTGTAAGGCTATTCAAAATGGTTTTTCTAAAGATGAAGCAATGAAATCAGCAATTGTAAAAACAGAAAACATTATATCTTTTTCCTATAATCCACAAAAAAAATGGATTGAGAAAGATGACTTGGCAAATCAAATTTCATTGCAAGTAGTAAATGATTGTGGTTGGTCATTTGGATTAATGGGAAAGGAGGGAGTTAATTATTTTAAATCTTATTTTCTAGAAATTTACGAAAAAACTACTCCAGACAAAAATTTTTCTAGATAGATTTGTTAAATGAAAAATATTTCAGACAAATTAGTCATGATTATAATCTTAATAACTATTCTTTTTGTGTTTGGATTAATTTTTTCAGTAAAATCTCCAGAGAGGAAGATTATAGATTCACCAATTATTTGGAAAGAAGATTATTCGAAAATATCTATTTTTAATAGCTATGAGAAAAATTACGAAGGAATAAGGATAATTTAAATAACATAAAATTCAAAATTATTTAAATTCATGAAAGTTTTATTAAAAATGATAAAAATAACTTTGGGATTCTATGTCAATTCGTATCACATTTTTTAATTTATGTAGTTTAAAAGAACTGAAGCTAGTCTTAAATCATCATTAAACCATGCTCGTATTGCCATAGATCTTCTGGGATCATAAAAATTTTGTTTTCTATACCAACTAAGTACTTCCGAATCTGACTTCTTGCCATTACATGACAAACAACAAGGCACACAATTGCTTGTGCTGCTTTTGCCCCCCTTTGACTTTGGATGAAGGTGGTCAAGTGATTCAGATGGTTTACCGCAATAAATACATTTATATTTAGTGATTTTATTTAGTGACTGTTTCCAACTTTTATTATTTATCTTGGGACATAGCTGATCAAGGTAAATTGCATCTTTTCTATGCATAATATTCTTGATGTTTTATTGATAATAACAGTTTTTAATAAACTATGATTGATAAAGAGAAGAAAATACTATCTAAGTCATAGATTTCTTATTAAAATTATTAAATGGTTTTTAAGAATTTGAATTTTGATTCAATGCTTTACTTACTAACAATATTTGTAGATAGTCAAGATCATTCTATATATAAAAGCATTACTATTTTTTTGATATCTTTCTTTTCTAATACGTTTTCAGCAATTTCTGGAGGTGGAGCAGGTTTATTTCAATTACCCGCCTTAATATTATCAGGTGTTCCTTATTATCAAGCTCTGGCTAGCCATAAATTAGCAACAGTAGCTCTAGGAATAGGCGGTTCATTAAGAAATTACAAATCTCTTGGAAACGATATTTACATAGCAGTGCAAATTTTAATTTTTGGATTGCCAGGAGTGATTTTTGGAGCTTCTTTAGTTGAATTTATATCAGAACAATATTTGTACTTAACTTTAGGAGTATTTTCAATATTGTTAGCTTTTTACTCATTCATTAGATCAGATTTAGGTTTAACTTCAGTTAATAATAATCTTAACTTGACCCACAAAATTAGGTTTTTAATTTTTATTTTCTTTATAGGAATTTTGAATGGTTCTATTTCTTCAGGAACTGGATTGCTTGTAACAATACTTTTAATCAAAACTTTTGGAATAGATTTTCTTCGTGCTATAAGTTTGACATTCTTTACTGTTGGAATTTTTTGGAATTTTACTGGAGCAATTTATTTGAGTAAAATAGGAACAGTTCCCCAAAATATATTATTTTTATTATTAATTGGTTCTTTTGCAGGAGGATATTTTGGAGCTCATTTATCAAAATTAAAAGGAAATGAACTAGTTAAAAAAACTTTTACCACAGTTTGTCTTCTTGTAGGTATTAGTTTATTTATTAAATCCATTAAGACTTTTTTGTAGTTTAACTGTAAGTATTAATATAGTTGTTTTAAAAAAGATCAAAAAAAAGGCCTCACATTTGTGAAGCCGGGTGATGGGGAACCTTATTTTTAGACCAATTTCTTCAAAATTGCAACCCCCTATCTGTAGCGCCACTTGATTGACATTTAAACACTACAGGTAGTGTTGTTCTAATATTACCAATGATATTAGAACAATTCAGTAATTATTTTTTAATTCTATCTTTATAAGTAGATTTCATATTTAAGGTTTTCAATTGTTTATGTAATTAAACTTGTTAAAAATATGATGCATTGTATTATTCGTAAGAAGTCCGATGCTCAAAAAGCTTTAATGATTGAATTAACATTACTAACACTTTTAAATTATGTTGGTGATAATTTCTGTGAATATAGAAATTTAGGTCATGATAATTATAAATCTTTGCTTCTTTCATACAGTGATGCAAGTAATAAATTTGGACCACTTGAAGTTAAAAAGGTTATTGAGAATTCAGATAATTTTAAAGTTACAGCTGTTGCTATTGCTGCAATTAAGTGTCCTCAGCATATTGTTAAATAATGAAGTTTGAATTAAAAACTGAAAATAATAATAATTCAAAATCATTTTCAAATATTTTTAGGTCTTTTTTTATTCTCGCGCTTATAATCATTCTTTGCGATATTGCACTTAAATTAGGACTCATTTCAAGGCATTATCAAATCAACAACAATTGTAGACTGTTATCGGTTGAAAAATCTTCATCTAATTTTGAGAAATTATCTAGTCTCTCTAAACTGAAAAGTAAACAAAAAATTTGGGAATTTTGTAAAGAGGTTGTTAAATAATATTTAGCTAGAAGCTGATGAATAGAACTTTAATGCAAAAACCCAGAACTTTCTAGAAGTAAAAAGAAATACTATAGCAACGAAAAATTCAAGCAATATTTTCCATAATTGAGAGAGACCAAGGAAAACTTCAGAAGGAATTGTAGTTATAAAAGCAATAGGAATAAAAACACTAAAAAATATTCTTAGAGTAAATGAAAATGAGTTTAGAGGAAATCTTCCAATATAAAGAAAAGATCTTAATACTTCTGTGGCGTTCCATGTCTTAACAAACCAGATAGTAGTTGTAGAGATAAAAAACCATAAGCTATACAAAATACATATTGAGCAGACTATCGTTATAAGACATAAAGTCAGAAAACTTAAATTTAAATTTATTTGATTTATTTTGATGCAGTATAACAATAAGCAAAATCCAAGAATTATTTCTAAAAAGCCTGATGGAGCTATTTTTTTTAAAGAGATAAAAAATTGACTATCAATAGGTTTTAAAAGTACGAAATCTAAAGTTCCTTCTCTTACATGTTTAACAATTTCGGTAAGGTTTGGATTGAACCATGTATTAGTTATTCCATTCAAAATTGTATATATTCCTTGAATTATTAGTGCCTGTTCAAAGTCCCATCCTCCAATGCTGCCAGCGTTTTGAAAAAATATAGATAATAAAAAAATACTCCCTATTAAACTTAATATTGCGGTAATTAAATCAATTAATATATTAGTTTTATACTCTAATTCAGAAGCTAAAGAAGTATGTAGAAATTTAGTATAAACTTTAAAATATTTTCTTAGAGTCATGACCCCATAGCGGTATATTTCTTTGTTCCTTCGGACCATATTTTTTTAAATGCTGGGAAAAGTAAAAGAATCCATAGAATTTGCATACTTAAGCCTCCACTAACATTTATTTCGTTACCTGATAATAAGTTTGCGGGGAAATCAATTAGATATGGAAAAGGAGTTAAATAAATCCAAGATTTAACATAATCGGGAAATGAAACTACTGGAGCTAAAAGACCTGATAGAAATAATGTTGGGATAAATAATAATCTCTCGATTGAGGATGCTTTTTCAGTCCAGAAACATAGACATGCAACTATGGACTGAATTAAGAATTGAATTAAAAATGATAAGAAAGTGGATATTATTGATAAGAATAAAACTCCTATATTTGGAANCCATATACTTTCTGGATTAAAAATAAAAAAGAAAAATGCGATTATTAGTGCAAAAGGAAATCTTGTTATTTGTTCAGCAAGATGTTGTGCAAAATACCTGAAAAATGGATTTAGAGGTTGAATTAGATAAGGAGATACTTTCCCCATAAGAGAATCTTCTTCAAAGCTAAATACAACCCAAACCACAGAAAACTGTCTTACAAAAAAAGCACATAAAAAATACCTAGATAACATAATATCACTAATGTTTATCGATTCATTAAGGTTATTGTTTGTCCATATGTTTAACATAAAAAATGGAATTATCCCTGATATTGCCCACAGTGCAATCTCTACCCTATATTCCAACATGTTTGAGTATTGGACCTTTAGCAATGTAAATATTTTATGGTTAATCAAATCAGAGATCATAATCTTTTTTAATTAATATTTTCCCAATAATTTCATCTATAGGTGGTTCATTGATATAGAGGTCTTCAATTTCGAAATTATTTAATATAGCTTTCAAGGAAGAAGTAATAGAATTATTTTTAATTTTTATTGTAATTTCATTCTTGTTTTTATTTACAACAGTAAAACCAGAATTTTCTAATTTTATTGCATCTTCTTCTGAGCGACAAACTATTAATATTTCTTTGACAGGGGATAGTTTTTTTAATAATTGATCCAGTTCTCCATCATATGAGATTGTACCGTTATGAACACATATAACCCTCTTGCATAATGATGTTATGTCTTTCATGTAATGACTAGTTAAGCATATCGTTGCATTAGTTTCCTTATTATAATTTTGAAGAAATTTTCTTAAATTTCTTTGTGCATTAATATCTAAACCAAGAGTAGGCTCATCTAAAAATAGAATATTTGGCTCATGTATCAAAGCTGCTAGCAATTCTGACTTCATGCGCTGCCCTAGAGATAGTTTTCTAACAGGTATGAATAACTCTTCATCGATTTCAAGCATTTCAGATAATTTTTTTATCCTTTTTTTTGCTTCAAACTTATCTAAGTCATATATCGATGCATTTAAATAAAATGATTCAATTGGTGGAAGATCCCAAATAAGCTGTTGTTTTTGACCCATTATTAAAGTGATGTTCTTTAGGAAATTTTCTTTTCTTCTGAACGGTAAGTAGCCTGAAACTAAAATTGAACCTTCACTTGGATAAATTAAGCCACAAAGTATTTTTAGAATTGTTGTTTTTCCTGCTCCATTAGCACCTAGAAAGCCTACAATTTCCCCTTCTTTGATTTCAAAACTTATATTTTTAATAACCTTCAAACTTTTTGTTTTTCTTCTAAAAAAATGTTTTAGCGTTCCTTTTAACCCTGGATCTTTAGAAGAGATATCAAATGACTTAGATAAGTTTCTTACATCGATTATATTTTTTACCATTTAATTTAAAATTTTTTTAGGTTTTTTTAAACAATTTATTAAATAATTTCTATCTTAGAAAAATTTTTAGTGATTTAAAAAATATCTTTTAACGAAACAACTAGCCAGAGAAAAAAGTTAATTGGATTAAGTAACTCTCCAACCTTATTTTTACTTTCATAATTTAATCTACCCAAAATATTATTTATCAAACTGTTGCTATATTTTGTATCGTTTGTTTTTTTTATTACATTACCATTTTCATCTAGGAGATTAATTTCATCTTCAAAAAACCACTGCTCTTTCCCATTAGATAATTGCAAAACTACTCCAATACCTTTACCATCAGTTATTCTGAAATCACAAATTTTACCCACTGAAGAAACATTTATAGCATCAATAATTTCTTTAGTAAGTCTGTCTTTTGATAATTCTAAATTTACTTGAACCGAATTTCCTATCTTTGCCGTATCTAAAATTGACATTTTTTAGGTTATTATACCTACTGAATAGGTAATTATGTGATTAATTAAAGATAACTGATTTATTTTAAGCATTAAGATTTTTTGAATATTGTTTCAAGGATCCTTTTAAGAGAAATTGTTAATATCCTCAAGAAGACGAAAAACAGTCCTAACCAACCCAGAATAACAGCTATTGATAATAAGCTTGAACCTAGATCACGCTGTAGCAAATTCTGCATGAATTCATAAATTAATGGATGTCACTCTACCTTAAAGAGTTATTGATTCAAACAAGTAAAAGTTCAACATTCTGATATTTTTCAAGTTCCTTGTTATGTGGCTATTTAATAGTTATGTTTAATAAGCTAATATTTATTTATAACCATAAATAAAAATTTTGGAATTATCTTTGAATTCATATATTGGAATTTTCTTTATAATTATTGGTCTAATAGTGAGAGTTGATTTTAAATTTTCTATGCAAAAGGATTTGTAATAAGTTTTTTAATAAATTATATTTCATCATTTCGCTAATATCTTTGTTAATTCCTGAAAGGAGAATATTAAAAAAAAACAGCCTTACGGCTGCTTCTAAATGGTGGCGGGGGGGAGATTTGAACTTCCGACCTTCGGGTTATGAGCCCGACGAGCTACCAGACTGCTCTACCCCGCGGCATATATATAGCATACATCTGAAAGGGTTATTTTTTCTATTTCTTTAGGATTCTTGGAATTTTAATTGCCCTTTAACTTCGATTCTCACGCCTTCTGAAAAATTAAACACTTTTTCTTCAATGTCTTGAATTCTTAGGTCAGATATCCACTCTAATTGTTTTAATAGGTGAAGACTAACAGCATGTTTAGCTCTTTTTGAGCCGTCTTCTACTTTTAAAGCCAATCCAATCCCTTCATTTACTTTACATAGGCACTGTATTCCTTCTGCACCGCCTTTACCTATAACTTGTCCATGAGAAGCCTTAATTATTTCTGTATCAAATTTATTATTGTCACTTAACATTATTGGGTTAGTTGTCATGGCTCTACTTATTTGTTCTAATTCAGCATTGTCTGAACTACTTAAGAGTGAATATAATTTAGACATTTCTATTAGTTTTAAAAAAAGAGTTGGGGCTCCACAATCATCGCGTTCTGCATTTATTTCAGATATTGGGATCTCNAGTAATTCAGAAATAATTCTNAATATTTCAATTTGAAGTGGATGATCTCCCTTCAAGTAACTATCTAATGGCCAATTCATTTTTTTGCATGTCGCTAAGAAAGCAGCATGTTTTCCTGAACAATTATGTTCTAAGGGACTTGTCTTTGTTTTAGGACATTTCAGACTACTAATATCGATATCGTATTCCCATAAAATTTTGAAGGCTTCCCTTGAGTGAAGTTTTGATCCACTATGAGATCCGCAAGCTAATGCAATTGATTTTGAATCATTATTGATTTTTGATGCGGCTCCACTGCTAACAAAAGGGATTGCTTGAAAAGGTTTTAATGCTGACCTTATAAAACTTTTATATTCTGGATTTCCAGCGCACATTAAAACCCTACCTTTTTTGTCACTAATAACAGCATGAATTTTATGAATTGACTCAATATTTGTTCCTCTCATTAAGGTTGCTTGTAAAGGAGGATTATTCGATGTGTAAAGGTTTTTAAAGTTTGAACTCATTTAGAAATTGTTATATTGAAAAAAAAGAATTCCTGATAAAGCTAGGACCGAGATGATAGAAAAAATTTGAATTAAATTTTTTAAAATGGGTTTTACCTCAATTGAGGCAATAAGTGATTCTTTTTCTTTTAGAATTAATGGCTTTATCCACACTTGGCCGTCGTACCAACCTGATTCTTCGTACTCTACTTTTTCAGATGTCAATCTCTTAAATACATGTTTCCAACCAAGATATAGCCTTATAGTAATTAATAGAGGTATTGATAAGCTGCTAAAAAAACTTAAAAGAATATATTTTAAGAGGGATGTTTTGAAATATACACTACCCGATGAAATAAAGAGGAATAGAACAAAAGCACCTGCCCAGAATTTAATCAATACAAGGAGTAATGATTTTTTTGTTTTTGGCCAAGAGAAAATTATGGATTTTGATAATTCAATGTATTCATTTGTGGGCTGTTGCTCTCTAGGTACAGGACATTTAGGATCGTTCATAAAATAATAATTATGGAAATGTAAGATTATCTCCATTACTCCAGAAAGATTCAAGGTCATAAAATTTCCTTATTTCTGGTTGAAAAATATTTACAATCAAGTCACCATAATCAAGTAAAGCCCATTTTGCCTCGTTAACTCCTTCTTTTCTTATCGGCTCAATTTTAGCCTTCTCTCTAAGCTCTCCCTCTACAGATTTAGTTATGGATCTAACCTGTACATCAGATAACCCCTCTGCAATCAGTATCCATTCACTTATAAAAGATACTTTATCAATTTTTATAAGTTTTATATCTATTGCTTTTTTTTCATCACAGGCTTTAGCTGCCATTAATACTAAACTTTTATTGTCCATAGACATTTTCGCTTGAAACAGATTTTTCTGAACCTTCTTGCTGAGACAACTCTGATCTAGCTTTTTCTGCACTTTTTCTTAAAGCCTCTAATCTATCTTCGAAGAAACTTCTTTTTTTCTTTTTTCGAGTTTTCTCGATTAACTCCTTTAATGCCCCTCCAAGACTCTTATAAGCATTCGGAATACTATATCCAAATCTACAAGCAAGATCAATTGCTCTTTCATCTGCAAAAATAGCATCTTGAAGTTTTTTCTCAGAGTTATTTTTTATATATAATCTATACCCAGCAAAACTTGATAAACCAAGAGCAAGTAATAAAAGTAGTCCATCTTGTACCCACAATTCTCCTATTGCTCCTCCTAGCCCTATGGCAAGAGCAGCCATTTCCCATCCATCTCTGGGAATTGTGTCATTTTGAATTTTTCCAACTTCATGCCAAAACAATAAATTTCTGTGGTCGATTGCTAAGTTATCCCATTTTTCTAAATCAATTTGAATTTCTACTTCATCACGACCAATTTCCTCAAGTGTTATTAAAGGTGGATCTATAGCAGCAGCAGCTTCAACAAATACCCAACTCTCATTCTCAGGAGGCAACAAACTTTTAAGTCGCTGAAGTTCGCTCATAAAAAATTAATTTCTTTCAATACTATAGAAACAAATGTTGCTTTTCAAGTAACTTGATTAACATCTGATG
>FUFK010038603.1_pt1 | contig 24011 bp, 23 predicted proteins | sample 1021851 | NCBI WGS metagenome assembly FUFK01 (sample SAMEA51879418, study PRJEB19060) | metagenome | reverse complement strand
TCAAACTACAGATCGCTCATTGAGTTAGATTTGTGGCTTAAAAAAAATAAAATTGTAGGTTTAACTGGTTTAGATACTAGAAGCTTAACAAATTTTATAAGAGATAAGGGAGCGCCAAGGGGAACAATTTCCCACATAAAAAAAGGTGTTTTTCCAGTAAAGAAACTTATTAATAAAACATTAAAATGGCCAGGTCTCAACGGTCTGGATTTAGCAAAAACAGTTTCTACTAAAAATAAATTTACTTGGAGNGGATTGCAAACNTGGACAAAAGAAGATGGTTTTAAAAAAACGAAAAAAAAGAAATTTAGAGTAGTTGCAATTGATTATGGAATTAAAACAAACATTTTAAGATATTTTTCAAATTTTTATTGTGATGTAATAGTTGTGCCGTGTGATGCTTCAGCTGAATATATCATGACACTTAAACCAAGTGGAATTTTTTTGTCAAATGGCCCTGGTGATCCTGCGGCGACAGGGAAATATGCAATTAAAATTATAAAAAATCTTATAAAAAAAGGTTTACCAATTTTTGGAATTTGTCTTGGACATCAATTATTAGCTCTTGCTCTAGGTGGTAAAACAAAAAAAATGAAGCTTGGACATAGGGGCGCGAACCATCCTGTCAAAAACATAAAAAATAATAAAGTTGAAATAACNAGTCAAAATCATGGATTTGANGTNACCAAAAATAATTTGCCNNCTAAAATNGAAATTACACANANATCNTTATTTGANANNAGTATTGANGGNATCAAGTTAAAAAATAAACCAGTTTTTTCAGTACAGTANCACCCTGANTCAAANCCNGGNCCTCAAGACAGNCANTATNTATTTAATAACTTTATTATGGAAGTAAAAAAATATGCCAAAAAGAAAAGACATTAAAAAAATTTTGGTAATTGGTGCTGGTCCAATCATTATAGGTCAAGCATGTGAGTTTGATTACTCTGGAACTCAAGCATGTAAAGCACTTAAAGATGAAGGCTATAAAGTTGTTTTAGTCAATTCAAATCCTGCAACAATAATGACAGATCCAGAAGTTGCAGATCAAACATACATTGAGCCAATATCCATAGAAGTACTTGAAGAAATTATCAAGAAAGAAAAACCTAACGCTATTCTACCTACAATGGGTGGTCAAACAGCATTGAATCTAGCTTTGAAAGCAGAAAAAAATGGATTGTTAAAAAAATATAAAATTGAGTTAATTGGAGCAAATTCTAAAGCAATTGCTAATGCAGAGGATAGAAAAAGATTTAGAAAAAATATGTCAGATATTGGTATTGATCTTCCAAAATCTGAGATACTAAATAATTTTAAAAATGCCTCAAAGTGTTTAAAAAAAATTGGATTACCAGCAATCATAAGACCTTCATTTACCTTGGGTGGACTTGGAGGTGGAATAGCAAGAACAAAGAAAGACTTTTTTAAGATTGTAAAGGGTGGACTTCACGAGTCTCCTCAAAACCAAGTGCTCGTAGAAGAGTGCCTTGATGGTTGGAAAGAATTTGAAATGGAGGTCGTGAGAGATAAAAATGATAACTGTATAATAGTTTGTTCAATAGAAAATATAGATCCAATGGGAACACATACTGGGGACTCCGTTACAATAGCTCCTGCGTTAACACTAACAGATAAGGAATATCAAGTGATGAGAAACGCCTCGATTGCATGTTTAAGAAAAATTGGTGTTGAAACTGGAGGTTCAAATGTTCAGTTTGCAATTAATCCAAAAAATGGAAGAATGGTAATTATTGAGATGAATCCTCGAGTATCTCGATCATCTGCTTTAGCATCAAAGGCAACAGGTTTTCCAATTGCAAAAGTCGCGGCAAAACTTGCTGTTGGATACACCTTAGACGAACTTCAAAATGAAATTACAAAAGTTACTCCAGCATCATTTGAACCAACTATAGATTATGTAGTCACGAAAATACCAAGATTTACTTTTGAAAAGTTTCAAGATACTAAAGCAATTTTAGGCACCTCAATGAGATCAGTTGGGGAAGCAATGGCTATAGGCAGAAATTTCAAAGAGTCGTTTCAAAAAGCACTTGTGTCTCTTGAGATAGGTTTGAGCGGACTAGATGACATTTTTAATTATTCAAAAAAGGAAATAATTAAAAAATTAAGAGAGAATATACCTAACAAATTGTTACTGATTGCGGAGGCTTTTAGAAAGAAAGTTTCTTTAGATAAAATTTATAAGTTATCAAAAGTTGATCCTTGGTTTTTAAATCAAATTAAAGAAATAGTAGATGACGAAAATAGAATTAAGGTTAATGGTTTACCAAAAAACTATATAGAATTTAATAGAATTAAATCATGTGGATTTTCGGATAAAAGGTTATCTAAACTTACAAAATTAAAAGANGAAGTTGTTAAAAGAAAAAGGAAAGTTTTGANAGTGGTTCCAGTTTTCAAAAAAGTTGACACATGTGCTGCGGAATTTAAATCATTTACTCCATATATGTATTCGACATACCAAAGAAATTTTGCTCTAAATTCTGAGTGTGAAGCTAATCCAAGTAATAAAAAAAAGATCATTATATTAGGTGGAGGTCCCAACAGAATTGGGCAAGGTATTGAATTTGACTATTGTTGTTGTCAAGCTAGTTTTTCACTTAAAGATGCAGGATATGAAACAATAATGATAAACTGTAATCCCGAGACAGTTTCTACCGATTATGACACAAGCGACAGACTTTATTTTGAGCCTTTAATAGATGAATATGTGGAAAATATAATTTTAAAAGAAAAATCAAAAGGGAATCTATTAGGTATAATTGCACAATTTGGAGGACAGACTCCTATTAAACTCGCAAAATTTCTTGATGAAAATAAGTTGCCAATTCTCGGAACTCAATATTCATCAATTGATCTCGCAGAAGATAGAGACAGATTTAGAGATTTATTGATTAAATTAAATTTAAAACAAGCAGAAAGTGGAATTGCTAAAAGTTTTAACTCTGCAGTTAAAATAGCTCGTAAAATTGGTCTTCCAGTAGTCGTACGTCCCTCTTATGTCTTGGGTGGGAGAGCTATGGAAATTGTTCACGATGAGGATCAATTAAAAAAGTTTATTAAACAGGCTTTTGATGCGTCTGAAAATAATCCAATTTTAATTGATAAGTTTATTGATAATGCAATGGAAGTTGATGTTGATGCGATTGCAGATGGAAAAGATGTTTACGTTGCAGGTATTATGCAACATATAGAAGAAGCAGGAATACATTCTGGAGACTCTGCTTGCTGTTTGCCGCCAGTATCAATTAAAGAGAACATATTAAAAGACATAAAAGTTCAAACAAGAAAATTAGCTTTGGCTATGAATGTTAAAGGTTTTTTAAATATTCAATTTGCAATTAAAAAAGATGAAATTTTTGTTATAGAAGTGAACCCGCGAGCGAGCAGAACTGTTCCATTTGTTTCAAAAGCTAACGGTATCCCTTTAGCTAAAATTGCCTCTAGAATAATGGCTGGAGAAAAACTTTCTAAATACAATTTAAAATACAAGAAAAATAAGAGATATGCTGTTAAAGAAGCTGTCTTTCCATTTAATAAGTTTCCGGATAGTGATGTCCTGCTTGGTCCTGAAATGAAATCGACCGGAGAGGTTATGGGCTTTGATGAGGATTTTGGAATGGCAGTAGCAAAAAGTCAAATCGCTGCCTCTAATTCTTTGCCAGTTGGAGGTATGGCATTTCTATCTGTGAAAGACTCGCATAAGCAGGAAATAATAGGAATAGCGCAAAGATTAAAAAAATTTGGTTTTACTATTTCAGGAACAAAAGGAACTTCAAAAGTTTTGAATAACAACGGTATTAAATGTAAAACAATTAACAAAGTAAGTAGTGGTCGACCACATATCGTTGATGTTTTAAATTCAAAAAAAATTTCTTTGGTAATTAATACTGGAGGAGGAAATAGCGAACACAGAATTAACGACGCAAAAGCGTTAAGAAGAGGAGCATTGGCAAACAAAATCCCCTATTGCACAAACATGTCAACTGCTTATTCTTTTTTAGAAGCCATTAAATCTCTGAAAACTAAAAAGTTAGGCGTTAAATCTATTCAGGATATCTAGTCGACTTTCCAGTCAGTTTTAAAAGTTACGTAGTTCACTTGTAGGCATCTTCTCTCTTTACGAATTTCTTTTTTTTCCATACCATGCCATGTACCTGGACCACTAGTGAAAAAATAACCATAATTATCTTTATAAGGCATTGTCTTTACTTTTTTCAGGTCGTTATTATAAAAGTCAGTTCCTAAGTCTTCACTTTCATTTGTTTTATTAACAAATAGCAAACACGACATTAATTTTTCTTCAATATCACAATGAGGTTTTAACCAAAAACCTTTCCTATCACATATGACTTCAACTCTTACATAAGAATTTGACAAATCTTTACCAACAAGTTTAGAGACTTTTTCATGAGTTTTCTTACTCTGAAGCTCTTTAATCAATTTCATTAAGTTAGGGAATTCATTTGAATTATCTTTTGTTATGAAGCATCTAAACTTAAGCGCTTGTCCACCATGAGACAACCCTTTCCTAAATTCTGGAGCTCCACCATCGATTGCTCTTGTCCCATCATAATTCAAATCATGTTCAATGGGATTTGCAATATCGGCTTTGACTATTTCGTTAATTTGTTCATCAGTAAGAGGTTTGTCCAATTCCCAATGTAAAAATGGGTCTTCAAATTTCTTCGATTTATTTTCTAGAGAATTTAAAAATGACATTATAATTTCTGTTTTATTAAATTTGCAATTCTATTAGTTTCATCAAGTTTTTCATATTTCCATATTTCTAAACTATTATTTAAATTTTTTATAATATTTAATTTACTAAACAAGTCCCTAAATTGCCTAAACCTATGATCGTCTCTTTTTGATGGTATTTGAGCTACATATATTGGTTTTCCAGTTAAAGCAGCTTCGGAAATCATCGACGTCGAGTCACAAGTCACCACTAAAAATTTAGCGATGGACAGACCACTTAAATAAGCTTTTTTGTCAACATTTTGAATAACAAGATTTTCACTTCCAAAGAATTTATTCGCGTAATCAATGGTGTCAGCTGGAGTTCTCATGGAGGGAATAATAATAATTTGAAGATTATTTTTTTCAGCTAAACCCTTAATGTTTTCAAAAATCCTACTCATGTTCTTTTTATCGTATTTGTAGTACTTGTTAGGGCCTCCTAAAATAAGAAGTATTTGTTGTTTATTTTTATCAATCTTATCACTTAAGTACTCATGATTTTTTTCAATTTCTTTTAAAGTGAGATAATGCAAAGCACCTTTAGAGCTGATAATATTTTTACCGTTTAAGCCATCATGCTCAGGAACAATCACATAATCGAAATTTGACAATGATACTTTTGGATCTTGAATATGAATATTTACAATTTTTTTAGTTGAATTCTTTTTAAGATATAATGAAGGTATGACACTTTTTCTTCCACAAGAAATTACTAAATCAATTTCTGGTACAGTGAATTTTTTAAAAAATAAATTTGAAACAGGAGTTATTTTTGGGGGAAGAAGTTTTGCTAACAAGTTTATTTCAACTTTTTGGTGAATGTAATCAATGCCTAATGCTTTAGCCAAACCTTCGACTTGACTTATCATGCCATGCATTCCCTCTGTTAATAATAACCCTTTTAATTTAGACATAAATTACTATATAGCTTTGATATGAATCAAAATCCAACTAAACACACAAAAGTGTTAATAATTGGGTCTGGCCCAGCCGGATATACTGCAGCAGTTTATGCTGCAAGAGCTATGTTGAATCCAATTTTAGTTCATGGAATGGAACCTGGTGGACAATTAACTACAACTACAGATGTTGAGAATTATCCTGGATTTGCAAAAGTAATTCAAGGGCCTTGGCTGATGGACCAAATGAAGGATCAAGCTAAAGCTGTTGGAACTGAAATGATTGAAGATCATATTTCATCTGTTAATTTTAAGTCTAAGCCTTTTGAAGCTATTGGTGAAAGTGGTAAAAAATATACTGCAGATTCAATTATCATTTCCACAGGAGCTCAAGCAAGATGGTTAAATCTCGAGTCTGAAAAAAAATTTAGAGGCTTTGGAGTTTCTGCATGTGCTACATGTGACGGTTTCTTTTTTAAAGAAAAAACTGTTGCGGTAGTTGGGGGTGGAAATGCTGCCGTTGAAGAAGCAATGTTTCTCACAAAATTTGCATCAAAAGTAAAACTAATACATAGAAGAGATAAGTTACGGGCAGAAAAAATGCTTCAAAAAAAACTCATGGATAACAAAAAAATTGAAATTATTTGGGACTCAGTCGTTGAAGAAATTGTAGGAGATGAAAACCCTAAAAATGTTAAAGGCTTAAAAATCAAAAATGTTAAGAATAACAACATAAGTGATTTAAAAATAGATGGATTATTTATTGCGATTGGTCATGATCCTGCAACTCAACTGTTTAAAGATCAATTAAAAATGGATAAGGAAGGTTATTTGATTACAAAGCCTGACTCCACAGAAACAAATGTTCCAGGAATATTTGCTGCTGGCGATGTGAAAGACAAAATTTTTAGACAAGCTGTTACAGCAGCAGGTATGGGATGTATGGCTGCTTTAGAGGCTGAGAAATACCTGGCAAGTTAAATATTATTTTAGACTTTCACAAAAAGATTTTATTCTTTTCATTGCTATCTCAAGCTTTTCCATTGAAGTTGCATAAGAAATTCTAAAAAAACCCTCTAGCCCAAAAGCTGATCCTTGGACAACTGCTACATCATTATTTTCTAATAATGACTGAACAAACTCTGTGTCATTTGTAATTTTTTTTCCGCTTTTATCTTTTTTACCTATCAATCCTTTGCAGTTTGGAAAAACGTAAAAAGCACCTTGTGGTTTCAAACAACTTATTCCCTCAATAGCATTTAAAGAGTTTACAACAAAATCTCTTCTTTCCTGGAAAGCTTTTGCTCTAACTGGGATAAAGTCTTGTTTTCCATTTAGGGCCTCAACGGCTGCTGCTTGACTTATAGATGAAGGATTGGTTGTAGACTGAGATTGTATCTTGGCTATAGCTTTAATAATATCTTTATCACCGGCTGCATAACCTATTCTCCAACCAGTCATTGCGTATGATTTGCTAACACCATTCATGGTAATAACCTTATTTTTAATTTCAGGTATTTGAGCAATTGTAAAAAATTTAAAATTATCGTAAGTGATATGTTCGTATATATCATCACTAAGTATATTTACATGAGGATTTCTTTTTAAGACCTGCGATAAATTTTTAATCTCTTGCTCTGAATAACAAGCTCCTGTTGGATTAGATGGTGAATTGAGAATAAGCCATTTAGTATTATTGGTAATTTTCGCCTCTAAATCTTTTGCACTTAACTTAAAACCCTGTTCCTCGGAACACTCTATAACAATGGGATTAGCTCCTGCCAATAAAACAATATCTGGGTACGACACCCAATATGGTGCAGGAATAATTACCTCATCACCTTTGTTTAAGGTCGCCATCATTAAATTGTAAATTACGTGCTTACCCCCTGCTCCGACAGTAATTTGATCTATTGTATAATTAAGATTATTTTCTCTTTTAAATTTTTTAACAATTGCCTCTTTTAAATCTTTGGTTCCATCCACAGCTGTATATTTTGTATCGCCAGCTTGAATAGCATCAATTGCAGCTTTTTTAATATTGTCTGGGGTATCAAAATCTGGCTCTCCAGCGCCTAAACCTATTACATCTTTTCCTGCAGCTTTTAATTCCTTGGCTTTTTGAGTAACGGCGATAGTTGGAGAAGGTTTTATTCTTTTTAAGCTATCCGATATAATGCTCATTGAAATATAATTTTATTTTATTACTTTGTTTAATATATGCAAAATACATATCAAGATTTAATTACCGATTTAGAGGGAAAAAAACCACAAATCAGTGGAAAACTTGAGGGAGGTAAGAAGTTTAAAATAATTTCAAATTTTACACCCGCGGGTGATCAACCAGAAGCAATTAAAAAACTGGTCTCTGGGGCTAATAAAGAACAATTTAATCAAGTTTTATTGGGGGTTACGGGATCAGGTAAAACTTTCACAATGGCAAAAGTTATTGAAGCTACGAATAGACCAGCTTTAATATTAGCTCCAAACAAAACATTAGCTGCTCAACTTTACGGCGAAATGAAAACTTTTTTTCCTGAAAATGCTGTGGAGTATTTTGTTTCATATTATGACTATTATACTCCTGAAGCATATGTGCCAAGGTCAGATACATATATCGAAAAAGAAGCTTCAATAAATGAACAGATTGATAGAATGCGTCACTCAGCAACAAGATCTTTACTAGAAAGAGATGACGTACTTATTGTTGCGAGTGTGTCGTGTATTTACGGATTAGGTTCCGTTGAAGCTTATAGTAAAATGACACTGACGCTCCAAAAAAATTATGAATATAACAGAGAACAAATTATTAAGTCTTTTGTTGCTTTACAATACAAAAGGAATGATCAAAACTTTTATCGAGGCACTTTTAGAGTAAGGGGTGAAAATCTTGAAGTTTTTCCTTCACATCTAGAAGATAGAGCCTGGAGAATAAGTCTCTTTGGAAATAANCTTGAACAAATAGAAGAGTTTGATCCTTTGACCGGTGATAAGGTCAGAGATTTAAACTTAATAAAAGTTTATGCAAACAGTCACTACATTACACCAAAGCCTACTGTAGAGCAGGCAGTGATAAATATCCGAAAAGAATTGGAGCTTACTCTTAAAAAACATAAATCTGAAAATAAGTTATTAGAGGCACAAAGACTAGAGGAGAGAACAAAGTTTGACTTAGAAATGATAGAGGCTACTGGATCTTGTGCGGGAATTGAGAACTATTCAAGATTTTTATCTGGTAGAAAACCGGGTGAACCTCCACCNACTCTATTCGAGTACTTTCCAGATAATGCAATTATATTTGTTGACGAGTCTCATGTAACAGTACCTCAATTAAATGGGATGTATAAAGGAGATAGATCAAGAAAAAGTACACTTGCTGAATATGGATTCAGATTACCTTCGTGTATGGATAATAGGCCATTAAAATTTGAAGAATGGGATTTAATGAGAACACAAACCATCTTTGTTTCAGCAACCCCAGGACCGTGGGAACTAGAGCAGACAAAAGGTAAATACATAGACCAAGTTATTAGACCCACTGGATTAATTGATCCAGAGGTAGAGGTAAGACCAGCAAAAAATCAGGTAGATGATTTAATGCACGAGTGTAAAAAAGTTGTTGAAAAGAATTATAGAGTTCTAGTTACCACTTTAACAAAAAAAATGGCAGAGGATTTGACTGAGTATCTCCATGAGAATGGAATTAAAGTTAGGTATCTCCATTCAGATATTGACACACTTGAAAGGATAGAAATTATGCGGGATCTTCGNATGGGTGTTTTTGATGTTTTNGTTGGAATTAACTTATTAAGAGAAGGGCTTGATATACCTGAATGTGCATTGGTTGGTATTTTAGATGCAGATAAAGAAGGGTTTCTAAGATCTGAAACATCTTTAATTCAAACAATTGGAAGGGCTGCAAGAAATGTCGAAGGGAAAGTAATCTTATATGCAGATAAAGAAACAAAAAGTATTAAAAAAGCAATACTGGAAACAAAAAGAAGGAGAGAAATTCAATTAGATTATAACAAAAAAAATAAAATTGACGCTAAATCAATTAAAAAAGAAATAAGCGATATTTTAGAAAGTGTTTACGAAAAAGATTACGTAAAAATTAGTGAGGGATCAAATATAGGTGGCAATTTAAAAAAACACTTGAAGGGTTTAAATAAAAAAATGAAAGATGCTGCATCTAATTTAGAGTTTGAAGAAGCAGCTAAATTAAGAGATGAAATTAGAAAATTAGAAAGTACTGAACTTGAAATTACTTTAAATCCTAAAATAAGACAATATGATGTAAAAAATAAGCTTTATCCTAAAGGTAGATCCACTCTGGGAATGCCAGGAACAAAGGTAACTAAAAAAAGAGATAAAAAGTGGAAGCACAAAAAATAATAATTACTGGAGGGGCAACTAGAATTGGTGCCGCAATCGCTAGAAGTTTATCTGGAATTAATAAAGATATAGTCATTCATTATAATAAATCAAAATCGAAAGCTGAAAATTTAAAAAAAGAACTAATAAAAACAGGATCAAAGGTTTATCTTGTTAAGGGTGATTTGGGAAAAGAAAAAGATGTAAATAAGATAGTAAAATTTGCAAAATCGAAACTAAAATACTTTGATTGTTTGATAAATAATGCATCAATTTTTGAGAACGATAAACTAGAAAATTTCAATTCAAGTAGTTGGGAAAAACATTTATCTATTAATCTTAAAGCTCCAGCAATATTATCGAGAGAATTTGGAAAAAATATAAAAGGAAAAAATAACAACATAATAAACATAATTGATCAAAGAGTTTTTAAACTTACCCCATTTTTTTTTTCATATACTTTAAGTAAAACAGGTCTTTATACTTTAACTAAAACTAGTGCCATGAGTCTTGCACCTCGTGTAAGAGTTAATGGAATAGCGCCTGGACCAACGATTAAAAATAAAAGACAATCAAAAGGTCACTTTAGAAGGCAATATCTCTCAACCCTTTTAAAAAAACAAGTAGACGTGGAAGAAATATGTAGTGCTGTTGACTTTTTTATNAAAAATAGATCTATTACAGGGCAAGTAATTTCAATCGATAGTGGTCAAAGCTTAAACTGGCAAACGCCAGATGTCTTGAAAGGTAAGGAATGAAAAGAAGTAATTTAAAAATAGTAAAAATTAATAAAACTAAAAAGCTTTTTAATTATGAAAAAAAAGTTCTTATAAAAGAATTACTANTAGATCTTAAAATTGGGTATTTTGACTTTGAAAAAGAAAAAAAACAAAANGTAAAATTTTCACTTGAAATAGATTATGTAGACAAAAAACCATCAAGTGATAAGGACATCAAATCAATTGTAAATTACGCAAAAGTTGTAAGATTAATTAAAAAACTTGTTAAAAAAAAACATTACAATTTTCTTGAAACATTAGCAGAAGATGTTTTTGACGAACTTTTTAAAGATAAAAGAATAGATAAAATAAGCCTTCAAATAGAAAAACTCGAGATAATGAGAGATTGCTCTTCTGTTGGGATACAAATCTCAAAAAAAAGAAGTCATGATTAGTTCTGAAATTGGAAAAGAAATCATAAAGAAAGAGTTGCCTTTAATTCCAAAGCTTCCAGGTGTTTACAAAATGCTGAGTGATAAAGATCAAATTCTTTATGTTGGTAAAGCAAAAAACCTGCCTAACAGACTCAAAAGTTATGTATCGGAAAAAAATCATATTATTAGAACTGAGAGAATGCTATCTCAAACACGAAAAATTGAGATTACAACTACATCAAATGAAAGTGAGGCACTACTTCTTGAAGCTAATCTTATTAAAAAACACAAACCAAAGTTTAATATTTTACTAAGAGACGACAAATCTTTTCCATTTATTTTTATAGGCAATAAAGACAAGTGGTCTCAAATAAAAAGACATAGAGGTAAAAAAACTAAGGAAGGTTTTTATTTTGGTCCTTTTGCATCTGCTGGATCTGCTAACTGGACTATAAAAATGATCCAAAAAATATTCCATCTTAGAGTTTGTGATGATACTGTTTTTAAAAATAGAGAGCGACCTTGTATTTTATATCAGATCAAAAGATGCTCGGGTCCTTGTGTTGGTTATATTGATGAAAGTGAATACAAGAGAACAGTTGATGATGCTATTGANTTTGTCTCCGGTAAATCAAGAAAGATACAAAAAAATTTATCNGATCAAATGGAAAAAGCTAGCGAGAGTCTTGATTTTGAGAAAGCAGGAATTTTAAGAGATAGAATAAAATCGCTTAACATAATTCAATCATCTCAAAGGATAAATGAAGCAAACTTAGTTGAAGCTGATGTCATAGCAGCATATAAAGAGTCTGGACAAACTTGTATACAAGTATTCTTTTACAGATCTAAACAAAATTGGGGTAATCAAGCTTTTTTTCCAAAACATGATCCTGATGAAAATTTAGGCAATATTTTAAATTCTTTTGTTTCACAATTTTATGAAAATAAAAGTGTCCCATCCTCAATTATTTTATCCCAAGAAATTAAAGAGAAAATTTTGATAGAACAGACGCTTTCACAAAAAGAGGGTAAACAAGTGAATATTTCAGTGGCAAAAAAAGGTTCTAAGTTAAAAGTAATTAATCAAGCAATTAAAAATGCAAAAGATAGTTTAAATAGAAAGCTTCATGAAACTCAAAATAACAGAGAACTATTTGAGTCGGTTGTAGCTAAATTTAATTTAGAAACAAATATTAATCTTATTGAAGTTTACGACAATAGTCATATTCAAGGAACAAATAGTGTTGGAGCATTAATTTCTTATGGAGATGAGGGATTTATTAAAAAAAGATATAGGAAATTTAATATAAAAATGAAGAAAAATGAACAAGACGATTATGGTATGATGAAAGAAGTACTTACAAGAAGATTCAAAAAAGCAGTGCAAGAAAAAGAAGGTCATCTTTCATTTCCTGATCTTATTTTTGTTGATGGAGGAAAAGGTCAATATTCAGTAGCAAGAGAGACATTAAATGAACTTGGACTTCATGATATTCCANTAATAGCGATTGCTAAAGGGAAGTTTAGAAATAGTGGAAATGAAACTTTTTTTCATAATGGAAAAGAATANAAGTTTTCAAAAAATGACCCTACTCTATTTTTTCTTCAAAGAATAAGGGANGAGTCNCACAGGTTTGCGATTAGCGCTCACAGAGCTCGAAGAAAAAAAGGTATAAGTAAATCTTTATTGGATCAAATAGAAGGTATAGGATCAATTAGAAAAAGAGCTTTGCTTAACCATTTTGGTTCAGCAAGAGCAGTGGAGTCTGCTAGTTTGGATGAGATTAAGTCAGTGGAAGGAGTTGAGGAAAAAGTTGCAAAAAAGATATATAATTTCTTCCACGAATGAAAATAAAATTTCCTAATTACCTAACGATTGGACGAATTATAATAGTCCCAGTTTTTGTTTTANCATATTACTTACCTGGNTTTTACGGAGATATAATTCCATTTACGTTATTTGTTATTGCATCTTTTACTGATTTTTTGGATGGCCTACTTGCACGATTATACAAAGAGGANTCTAAACTCGGAGAACTNTTAGATCCTATAGCAGANAAAATTATTGTAGCAACAGCACTTATTTTACTCGTAATGGATGGAACAATNAAAAATTATGAGGTAATTGCAGCAATAATTATTTTAACNCGTGAAATNTTAATTTCAGGCCTGAGAGAATTTTTAGCAAAAGGACAAGTGAATTTGCCAGTATCAGGATTAGCTAAATTAAAAACTTTCTTACAGATGTTTTCAATATCATTACTTTTAACTGGTGAAACTGGAAATAAAATAATTAATTTTCAAGACTACAACGCGCAAACTATTGGTATTATATTGTTATGGCTTTCAGCTTTTATCACTTTGTATACAGCTTANGATTATCTGAGAAAAGGCATTGATCATGCAATATCAGAAGACAACAAATAATTAAGCTGCGATTTTTTTTCTAACGAAAGATTGATAACTATCTGATAAATCCATTATTGTTTTGCAAACTTTAAANGAATAATTTGATATTTTCGAAACAGGTGTTACCTCTGCTGCAGTNCCTGTTAAGAAGCATCCNACAAAATCCTTTAATTCGTTGGGTGAGATTTTTCTCTCAATAACTTTGATATTTTTAGATTTTGCAATTTCAATCACGGTTCTTCTAGTAATTCCATCTAAGAATGAGTCTGGTACTGGAGTATGTAGTTCCCCTTTAGTATCCTTGAAAAAAATATTTGCACCAGTTGCTTCTGCAACATTTCCCTCGTGATCTAACATTAGAGAATCTGTGTAGCCTTGTCTCTCTGCCTCGTGTTTTGACAAAGTGCAAATCATGTAAAGTCCTGAAGCTTTTGTATCCCATGGTATTGAGTCAGGAGAAGGTCTTCTCCAATTTGATATATTTAACTTAATACCTTCAGTTTTAAGTTTAGGATCAAAATAAGATCCCCACTCCCAAGTTGCAATGGCCACATGAATTTTTGTTTGTTGAGCCGAGATTGCCATCATCTCACTTCCTCTCCAAGCTACAGGTCTTACATAGCCATTTTTTACATTTTGAGCTGATACAATTTTTTTTGTTGCAATATTTATGTCGCTCTCAGAATAAGGAATTTCAAAACCCATTCTTTTTGCTGAATAAAAAAATCTTGAAGTATGTTCCTCAAGTTTAAAAATATTTCCGTCATAAACTCTTTCACCTTCAAATACACAACTTCCATAATGTAAACCATGACTTAAAACATGTAGCTTTACATCAGACCAATCAACTAAGTCTGAATTGTACCATATTTTACCGTCTCTTTTATCGTAAGGAATCATATTAAAAAGATTTATTTATAAAAAATATATTCCTATATATAATATGTCAATATAACTTACCAATTATGAAAAATCTTCTTTACCTAAAAGATGAACAATTAAAAGGTTTTATTGAAAAAATCTTTGTTGGTTACAGGGAAACATTTAACGATTCAAAAAAAGTACTTAAAAAATACAATTTAGGAACTGCTCATCATAAAGCTCTGCATTTGATATCATTTTATGATGGGATAACTATTACTCAATTACTTAACAAGCTAAACGTAACAAAACAAAGTTTAAATAGAGTTATAAATGATTTAAAAAAATTAAATTATCTAGAATTTAAAAAGGATACTAAGGACACAAGAGTAAAACATATTTTTTTAAATGATAAAGGTAAGAAAATATTTGATGAAATTTTTTTATCCCAAAAAAAAAGGATTTATAAAGCATTACTTAACTCAAGTTCGAAAGAAGTAATAAATTTTGAAATAGTTTTAAAAAGAATAATCGATGGAAAGTTTTAAATCTCATATTTTAGTAATTGATGATGACGAGGGAATAAGGTCATTACTTAAACAATTTTTAAATGAAAACGGGTATTTAGTAAATACAGCCTCAAATGCATTGGAAGCGAAAGAAAAGATTTCGATAATAAAATTTGATCTTTTGGTCTTGGATATAATGATGCCTGGTAAGAGTGGGTTAGAATTTATTTCTGAAAATAAAAATAATTTAAATGTGCCAATCATTTTACTTACGGCTAAAGGAGAAGCGAGTGAAAGAGTTGAAGGGTTAGAAACAGGTGCAGATGATTACTTGCCCAAACCTTTTGAACCTAAGGAACTTTTATTAAGGATTAATAATATCTTAAAAAAAACCAAAAAAGTTAATCTTAAACACGTCCTTGAATTCGGCTCAATTAAAATAGATTTAAATAAGTTGATGATTACCAATCAAAATAGTAATTTTAAAATTAACAATACTGAAAAAACAATTTTAGAAAAAATGATAAATAATCCTGGTAAAGTATTTTCAAGAATTGATATTGGTAATTTAATTAAAATCGATAAAGAAAGATCAATTGATGTAATTATTACTAGGCTCAGAAAAAAAATTGAGACAAATCCAAAAAATCCAAAATACTTACAAACAATTAGAGGTTCAGGCTATGTTCTCTGGGTTGAGTAGTTATATCAAAAAGTTACTTCCAAAGAGACTTTTTTATAGAGCATTACTAATTGTAGCTACACCAGTAATAATATTGCAAATTATTATATCGATTGTTTTTTTTGATAGCCTCTGGATAAAAACTAATAAAGGAATGACCAGGGCTTTAGTAGGTGAAATTAAATTTTTTATAGATGCGTACGAAAATGAGGAATATGAAAAAGATAATTTGATTAAACTATTTAAAGAACATCATAATTTTAATGTGAAGTTTCAGACATTTGGGGATATTCCAGAAACAGATATGGAAAGATGGTTTAGTCCCATGGATAGAACTCTGAGAAGAGAATTGAAAAATAAATTTAATAATTATTGGTTTGATACAACTACGTATAAAGAATTAATTGAGTTGAAGATTGAATATCTTAATGGTTATTTTGAATTTTTAATTCCAAAGAATAGAGTCACTAATACATCAGCCAGATTATTTGCGTTATGGATAACATTCCCAGCATTTTTGTTAATTACAATCGCTCTAATCTTCTTAAAAAATCAAACTCGTCCAATAATTAATTTAGCAAAAGCATCAGAAAAATTTGGCAGAGGTGAAGATGTTGAGGAGTTTAGACCTTCGGGTGCTCTGGAGATAAGACAAGCTGGTTTTGAGTTTGAAAGAATGAGAAAGAGAATATTGAGACACTTAAACCAAAGATCTGAAATGCTTTCAGGTATAAGCCATGACTTGAGAACTCCACTCACTAGAATTAAACTTCAACTTGCTCTAATAAAAGACGAAAAGATTTCAAGTAAATTATCTGAAGATGTGGAGGATATGGAAAAAATGTTAAATGAATACCTTCAATTTACTAGCTCTACATCATCTGAAAAAACTGAACTTTTTGATATTTCAAAATTACTTAATCATTCAATTATGAAATATGAGAATAACAATATTACTTCTAATATAGAGCAAGAGATTTTTTTTAATGGAAGAAAAAGTTTAATAAATAGATGCATAGATAACTTAATTAATAATTCCCTTAAATACTCAAATAAAGTTTTGGTAAATTTAAAAAAGATTCATAAAAGCTTGATAATTACTGTTGATGACGACGGTCCTGGAATAGCTGAGAGTGAATATGAAAACGTTTTTAAACCATTTTACAAAATAAATAAAGGAAGAGGTGATTCTAAGTCTAGTGTTGGCTTGGGTTTATCAATCTCATCAGATGTAGTGAGATCCCACGGGGGTAGTATTACATTAGATAAATCTAGTCTTGGCGGTTTAAGGGTTAAGATCTCTTTGCCTTTTTAATTTTTTTAGACTTTAAAGTTTTGATTTCCTTTTCTAATTTTTCTATTCGTTTCTTTAATACCTCAGTTTCCTCTTTTGTAGAAATCTTCATTCTTAAAACAATTTCATCCCTTTGAGATCTTACAATATTAACGATTTCTTCGCTTAAATCTTTATANGATATAATTCCTTGTTCAAATAATTTTGCAAATTTTTCAATGATAAATTTAGACTTTGACATATTTTTTTTTTTTACGATAGTATATCTTATATTTCATTTTTATAATGTTTGTAAATAATCTAGATCCTGTCGCNTTTGAATTTTTATCCTTTCAAATAAGGTGGTATTCATTAGCATATATTTTTGGTTTTTTGATAGGTTGGTATTATATCAAAAATTTCTTAACTAAAGATTTGAGGGAAAAAACTTTAGTCGACGATTTTATCACTTATCTAATTTTAGGAGTAATTATTGGTGGAAGGCTAGGCTACGTAATTTTTTACAATTTTTTTTATTATTTAAGTCATCCTTTTGAAATATTTTTTATTTGGCAAGGTGGTATGTCTTTCCATGGTGGCTTGCTGGGTGTTTGCCTAGCCACTTATATATTTACTCAAAAATATAATTTAAATTTTTTTAGATATACAGATTTGGTGTCCCTTGTGGCACCGATAGGAATTTTTTTAGGTAGGGTTGCAAATTTTATAAATTCTGAGCTTTACGGCAGAGAAACTGATTTTATTTTTTCAGTTAATTTTAATAAGGTAGATAATCTTTTTAGACATCCTTCGCAATTATACGAAAGTTTTTTTGAAGGTATTGTTTTGTTCATAATTCTAAATTTCCTTTGGAAAAAATTTTCAGAAATTCCTGGAGTAATATCGTCACTATTTTTAATTTTTTATTCTCTTTTTAGATTTATAATTGAGTTTACAAGGGAGCCCGATGCTCATCTAGGTGTCTTAATGAATATTTTTACATATGGGCAAATGTTATCAATTGTATTTTTTATTTCTGGAGTAATACTTTTTAAAGTTGTAAAAAAATGATCACTAAAGCTCAATCACTAGATAATTTTATTGATAAATCTCTTTATGAAAAAAATAAAGGTTATTATCAAAGAAAAGTGGAATTTGGTCGAAGAGGAGATTTTATTACATCTCCGGGAATTTCAAAACTTTTTTCTGAAATGATTGCTATTTGGGTTGTATCATTTTGGGAAAATTTAAATAAACCAGAAAAAATCAATTTAGTAGAATTGGGGGCAGGAAATGGGGAGCTCATAGAAGTCTTAATTAATACATTGAATAAATTAGAAATTGTAAAAGATAAATTCAAATTTTTTATTTTTGAAAAAAGCGTGTCTCTTAAAAAATTACAAAAAAAAAAGTTTTCAAAAAGTGTTAAGTGGTTGGATAATTTTGATAAATTACCAAATTTTCCAACTATATTTTTGGCCAACGAATTTTTTGATGCTTTGCCAATAAAGCAGTTTATTAAAATAAATGAAGATTGGTATGAAAATTATGTATTATTAAATAAAAGTGGAAAATTCTCTCTTGAGAAGAAAAAAGTCACTAAAAAAAAGATGGAGAAAATTTTTAATCAAGGGATCGATAAAAATCAAAATTTTATAGAATTTTCACCTTTAATGGTCAAATATCTAAAAAGTATTTGTAAAAAAATCAAATCTTCTGCGGGGGGTATTTTATTAATTGATTATGGTACCTCTGACAAAAAAATGTACGATAGTTTACAAGGGATTAAAAATCATAAAAAAGTAAATATTTTTGATGACTACCAAAATATTGATATAACTCATCATATAAATTTTAACTTTATCAAACAAATTGTTAGTTTAAATGGATTAAAAGTTGGTGGTATTACTAATCAAGGAAGTTTTTTAAAAAACATGGGAATAGATTTAAGAGCTGAAATAATATCGAAAAAAATGAGTTTCCTTAAAAAAACGGATCTTTACACAAGAATAAGAAGGCTTACACACAAAGATGAGATGGGTGAATTGTTTAAAGTAATGTTTGTAACCACGAAGGACAACAATTTTAAGACAGGGTTTAATGACATTAAAATCTAAAAAATTAGTAAAGTTTAAAAATATTTCACATGGTTTTTTTGGAAAAAAAGGAGGAGTATCAAATGGAATTTATAGTGCCTTAAATTGTGGACCCGGTTCTAATGATAAAATTTCTAATGTTAAAAAAAATTTAAAAATTGTCTCGAAAAAGTTTAAAGTTTCTCCAAAAAACTTAATATTGCTTAAACAAATACATAGTAACAAATGTCACTTTATTTTGAAAAGACCCTCAAAAAAACTTGTCGGCGACGGCTTGATTACAACAAAGAAAAATTTAGCTTTAGGTATTTTAACTGCTGATTGTGCACCAGTTCTTATTTATGACAAAAAATTGCCAATGATTGCAGCTATCCATGTTGGTTGGAAGGGCGCTTTTAAAAATATTCTAAAAAAGTGTATAAAATTTATGATTAAAAAAGGCTCTGAAAACCAAAATATATCTGCAGTCATAGGTCCATCAATATTTAGAGAAAACTATGAGGTAAAGAGGAATTTTATGAAAAAATTTTTAAACCTTAATAGTCGAAATCGTAAATTTTTTTACTTTAAAAAAAGTAGAATTTTTTTTAATTTAAAAGAATTCATCAAATCTCAGTTAAGATCATTAAAGATTAATAATATAGATATAATTAACAAAGATACTTTCAAAAATAGGACTGAATTCTTTAGTGCAAGGAGAGCTTTAAAAAATAAAGAGAATGATTATGGTAGAAATATATCTATAATTATGCTTAAATAACTTTTTTCTAAAAAATGAAACTTCTCACAGGAAACAGCAACAAAAATCTCAGTTCAAAAATTGCAAAATATTTAAAAGAAAAACTTGTAAATTCTAATATAAGAAAATTTAAAGACGGTGAAATTTATGTAGAGATAAACGAAAATATAAGAGGTAATAACATTTTTTTCATTCAGTCAGTTTCTTCCCCAGCAAATGACAATTTAATGGAAATGTTGCTTTGTATAGATGCTCTCAAAAGATCATCTGCTAAAAATATCACAGCAGTAATTCCTTATTTTGGTTACGCAAGACAAGATAGAAAAGTGGTTCCTAGAACTTCTATTTCTGCAAAACTAGTTTCAAATTTAATTACAAAAGCAGGAGCAGATAGAGTTGTTACTGTAGATTTGCACGCTGGTCAAATTCAAGGTTTTTTTGATATTCCGGTAGATAACCTTTTTACAACACCGTTATTTGCAAGACATATTAAGAAAAAAATTAAAAGTAAAAATATAATTTGTGTTGCGCCTGACGTCGGAGGAGTTGAACGAACAAGAGCCCTAGGAAGAAATTTAAATGTAGGACTTGCAATTATTGACAAAAGAAGACCAAAGCCTGGTCAATCTCAAGTCATGAATGTAATTGGAGATGTAAAAGGAAAAACTTGCATAATAAATGATGACATAATTGACTCTGGTGGAACAATTATAAATGCTGCTAAGGCTCTTAAACAAAGAGGTGCAAAAGACGTTTATGTTTATATTACTCACGGTGTTTTAAGTGGAGATGCTGTGAAAGCTATTAAAAATTCTCCAATCAAAAAACTTGTTATTACAGACACAATTAATAATGAGAATAAAGTAAGATCCGCAAAAAATATTGAAATTTTGTCAATTTCTAACTTAATGGGTGAAGCAATTAGAAGAATATCAAATTCTACATCTGTTTCATTTTTGTTTAAATAATTTACTTGTTTTATTAACTAACTTGAGTTAAAACGCTTTTTCTCTATGAATACGATTGATGCAAGTTTAAGAAATACTAAAACTTCTGGTGAAGTAAATAAACTTAGATCAGAAGGTAATGTTCCTGGCATAGTCTATGGTGGAAAATCTGAAACTCAAAAAATATCTATTTCAAAAAAATTATTGAAAAATCTTATTGAGAAAGAGAACTTTTTATCAAGTATATTAAATTTAAAAATTGATGGCAAAGATGAAAATGTTTTACCTAAAGAAATTTCTTACGATATATTAACTGATGATCCAATCCATATTGACTTTTTAAGAATCGTAAAAGGTTCAAGCGTCATAATTGAAATACCGGTAAATTTTATCAATACAGAAAAATCTCCTGGTTTGAAAAGAGGTGGTGTATTAAATATAGTTCGTAGAAAAGTTGAGCTTAAATGTCCATCTGAAAATATTCCAAGTGAACTGGTTGTTGATTTAGATGGAGTTGATATAGGACATTCTTTTAAAATTTCTTCAATTAAACTTCCTGAAAATGTTGAACCAACTATTCGTGGTAGAGACTTTGTGATCGCAACTGTAGCAGCACCAACAGTTATTAAAGAACCAGAAAAACCAGCAGAGACAGAAGAAGGAGCAGAAGGTGCGGAAGCAGCTGCTGCAACTGGTGAAGGAGCTGCAGAAACTGGTGATGCAAAAGATGCTAAAGGGGCTGAGGGTGAGAAAAAAGAAGCTGATAAAAAAGAGGACCCAAAAAAAGGTCAGCCTGAAAAAAAATAATTTACAATTGAAGAATTTAATTAAATAATGTTACTTTTTGTTGGACTAGGAAATCCTACACCGAATTCTGAAAATAATAGACATAACATCGGTTTTAAAATTATTGATGCAATAAATAATAAATTTAAATTATCAAAACAAAAACCAAAATTTAAAGGACTTCTTACAACTGGAAGTATCAATAATAAAAAAGTTTATGCAATAAAACCTCTAACCTTTATGAATAATTCAGGAATATGTATCAGAGAATTAATGGAGTACTTTAAAATTGATGCAGAGGATGTAATTGTTTTCCATGATGATTTAGATATTGATTTTGGGAAAGTTAAAGCAAAGTTTGGGGGATCAGATGCAGGTCATAATGGTATTGCCTCAATTGATAAGTTTATAGGAAAAGAATATTCAAGAGTTCGAATTGGTATTGGCAAACCAAAAAATAACATAGCAGTAAATGACCACGTCCTGAAAGATTTTGACGAAGATGAGAAAACAGAACTTGAATCAATAAAAGAAAATATCACAGATAATTTATCAATTCTCATTGAAAAAAAACTGGACTTATTTTCAAGTACCGTAAACAATAAATAATTAAATGGGTTTTAAATGCGGTATCGTAGGTTTGCCTAATGTTGGAAAATCAACTTTATTTAACGCATTAACAAATTCTACCAAAGCACTTTCTGGAAATTTTCCTTTTTGCACAATTGAACCTAATGTTGGCATGGTGCCTGTTGTAGACACAAGGCTCGATAAACTTGTTCAGATTTCAAAATCCAAAAAAAAAATTTATACAAGTATTACTTTTGTGGACATCGCAGGACTTGTAAAAGGAGCCTCGAAAGGTGAAGGTTTAGGAAATAAATTTTTATCCCATATAAGAGAAGTTGATGCGATTATACATCTTTTAAGATGTTTCGACTCNACTGANATTCANAACGTTAATCCTNANGTTGATCCAATTAGAGATTTAGAAATTATAGAGACTGAAATGAAATTAGCAGATTTAGAGTCAATTCAAAAAAGAATTGATAAAAAAAATAAAAAAAATTTAAATGAAAAAGAATTTGAATTACTTAATCAAGCATTAGAATTAATTAATAATGATAAGCCAGTTGATAACTTAAAGCAGAATTTCGATAAAAATGAGATAGCCTCTTCTGGTCTTCTCTCATTAAAACCAAAGTTATACGTATGCAATGTTGATGAAGACAGTATACAAAATGGTAATAGATATACTGAACAAGTAAAAAAATCTGTAAATATGGAAAATGTTTTAATTATATCAGCTGATATCGAAAACCAAATTAATCAATTAAATAATGATGAAAAAGAAAATTTTATGAAAGTTATGGGAATTAAAACAACAGGTTTAAATAACCTAATTAATAAAGGTTATAAATTGTTAGAATTAAATACTTTTTTCACGTCAGGCCCTGAAGAAAGTAGAGCTTGGACAATTGAAAAAAATAGTTTAGCGCCCACTGCTGCAGGAAAAATTCATACAGATTTTGAAAAAGGTTTTATTAGAGCGGAAACTGTTTCTTATGATGATTTTTTAAATAATGATGGTTGGGTCAATTCTAAAAATAATGGTAAAATGAGGTTAGAAGGAAAGGATTATATTGTAAAAGACGGCGATATTTTAAACATTCGTTTCAACTCTTGACCATATTTTTTTCATACTAAAATAAACCAAAACAGTAAGAATAATTAAATAGGAAATAACTCTAAATCCAGTTTTATGTCTTGTTTCTAGGTGAGGCTCAGCTGACCACATTAAAAAATTTACTACATCTTTAGCCATTTGCTCTTGAGTTGCTTTTGTACCGTCAGAATACTCTACTAAATCATCCGATAATGGAGCAGGCATTTTTATTTTGTTTCCATACATGTATTTATTGTAATAATGATGCGTCTATTGTGTCACCATCAGAGAATGTATGGTGTTCTTTATTGTATATAATGTGAACATTTTGTTTACCCAGTACGCTCAAATGTTCACCGTCTTTAATAAAATAAGTGTCTTTTTCTAAGCACAGCAATTTGTACCTTCCTCTGTTTAACATCTTTACTGTGTTTGAAATCCATGAATAGAAACTTTCACCATAATGAGGTATTACGATTGTTTTTGGTAAATAGTTTAAACCAACTCCTTTGATCATTTTCTCACCCATTATCATTGCTCCAGCACTGCAGCCAGCAATAATACCTCTACTTTCTAAGTTTTGAAGTTCATTAGAAAATTCAGAATCGTAGATAGAATCATATAAGTGATTAGGTGACCCACCAGAAAAGAAAACAAAATTTGCTTTTTTCATTTCTTGAATTACTGATTCTTTGTTCAAATCTTTATGATTTCTCGCATCTATATGCTGATGTTTGACATTTAAATTACCGAAATGTGAATTCGCTAAATTCTTCCAATACAAAAGTCTTTCATCAGACTCTTTACCAGCAGCTGTTGAAAAAGTAAGTACATAGGGATCTTCATC
>FUFK010042405.1_pt1 | contig 24021 bp, 31 predicted proteins | sample 1021851 | NCBI WGS metagenome assembly FUFK01 (sample SAMEA51879418, study PRJEB19060) | metagenome | reverse complement strand
GCTGGCCGCGCTTACTTTAAACGCAAGACTGGCGCTAACCTCAAGCCTCCTGTTACTGAAAAAAATCCGACAGGTAAAAGACTTGCCCGGAAAAAATCATTCTGTGCTAGAATGGCAGGAGTTAAGGGTCCAATGAAGGACAAGAAAGGTAGACCAACACGGAAGGCACTAGCCTTGAAGCGTTGGAAATGTTAATTAATGTTTGAATACCGCACATATGCAGGACTAGATGATCAGATTCTCAAGGACGGGGATGTGGGCTTTGCTGGGTTCAATAATAGGCTTAGTCCTGATCGGCTACAGCCAGGCCTGTTAGCGGATGCACAGAACATGAGGTTCGACCGTCAGGGTCAAGCACAGGTACGAAAGGGTATGGATCTAGTATCCAACCCTCTGTCAACAGGAGTGTCTGCTCTTACGCTTCCGTTTACTTTAGTCGCTGATGATACATCAGTAACGGCCACACAGACTGGCGGTGCTGTAGTTCTGACCGGTGTTACCGCTACAAATTTTCCTAGTTCTGGAACAGTTAATGTATCAGGTGTATCTGGAGTTAGCCCTGACGTAAATGGTAACAGAGAATATACCAAAGATAGTAACACTCAGATTACCATATCTGACCAAACTTACAGTGGGACAGCTAGCGGTACGGCTACAGTAAAGTTTGGCATACTTAATGATGCTGCTGTAAACGCCATCTATGGGTCCTGTTCTTTCTCGGATCCTAATACATCAGCTAGTCAGTATATTATCTTTGCCGCTAATACCAAGGCTGTTGCTGTTAATACAGCTACCGGAGTAAATTCTGATATAGGTTATCCCTCAGGAATAGTCGTATCAGTTGCAGGATCTATGCTGCAAGCGTTCAACAAGGTTTTTATATTCCGTGACGGAGAGACTGCGCTAGAAAACAATTTAAAAATATCTACAATTAGTGCCGCAACAGTTACTGGCTCCAGTAATACTGCAAATATTACTACAAGCTCAAATCATAATTTAGTCACAGGAGATCTTGTTACAATAAATGATTTAGGATTTAGCACTACCGATCCTAATGGTTCGGCTAAAAGTATTACAAAAACTGGTGATACTACATTTACATATTCACTTACAGCAAGCGGTGACGAAACATACACAGTTTCTAGTTCTTCTGTAGTAACTACTGACTTTACTAAGGTAGCTAGTGGTGCTTATACACAGCCAGTCGAGCTTGATTCAACAGATTTTACTATCACTAATGGTGAGGCTACTGTTACTGTTTCTAATACACTTTCTGCTGGAGATAATGTTGTGCTTACTGCGGCTGGTGGTAGTACACTAACACAAGGAGATTCTTTTGTGGTTTCAGAAGCATCCTCATCAGCTTTTAAATTTTTTGTAAACACAGACGATGTAACTAGCCAAGCAGATGTACACTTCACAAAACGAGTATCCGTAGGTCTAGGCTTCAGCCACATGCCTGCACCACCGTATGCCGTTTATCATCAGCGTAGATTAATCATGCCGTTTAAGTTTAGTGTTGATGCGTCAACGGATTCTTTTACCTCTAGAGGAATCCTTGATGAGATCATAGCATCTGACATTCTTGACACTGACACTTATGACCAAGTATTTGCTCAATACAGGTTCAATGCTGGTGAAGCGGACTTCAACGTAGCCCTGCACTCTTTCTCTGAGGACAACCTTATAGTATTCAATCGTAATAGTATTCACTTAGTTACTAACACAACATCCCTGCAAAGCGCTAGCACTAAACTTCTGACTAACGAAGTTGGTTGCGTAGCTCGTCAGTCCATACAGCAGGTTGGCAATCAAGTAATATTTCTTTCCGACAATGGTGTTTATAGCACCCAGTTCTTTGATGAATACAATCTTCGTGGCACAGAGACTCCACTTAGTGAGCCAATCAACGTAACTATTCAAAGAATAAACAAGGCACATCAGGACAAGTCCGTAGCTGTTTACTTTGATAATAGATACTTTTTAGCAGTTCCTTTGGATACCTCAACCAAAAACAACGCCATAATAATATATAACTTTCTCAACAAGCAGTGGGAGAGTATTGATAAAGTAAATGACTCTGACTTTAATATATCAAACCTTTTGGTCGTTGGTGAAGGAACCGGGCGTGGAGTATATGCTGTAAACGATATTGGTGGAGTGCAAAAACTAAACGAAAGAGTTGATGGAGTTGATCGAGTAATTACACAGGTTGGTGGAANAGAAGCAAACATTGACGTAAATGGCTCTCTTACCACGCGTCAATATACATTGCAGTCCTTGGACAGAAAGAGATGGAAGAGTTTTGAGATGCACATTGAGTCATCTGCTTCTGCTAGCTCTGACTTTACTCTATCTGGTGAAACCGAGAATCCGGACAGTATTTTGACTTTGGGTAGATTGAGCGATGCCAAGTACAATGGTACTGCTTTAGAGGCAGCTGAAGATGTGTCCATTCGTGGTAGAATAGGTAACAACCGTGGATACGGCATTCAACTTACAATTAATAACACATCAGGAAGGCCTAAAATAAGAGCTATTAAGGTTCATGGTTCTACAGCCTCCCGTTCAACAGTAAAGGCAATTTAATGGCAATTTTATCAAAGGGTACAACTTTTGCAACAGGCAATCAGGTTACAGCAGCTAACCTCAATGCTTTAGTAGATAGTGCAACATTTGCATCAGGGGCTGTTGATAACACAAGTACGGCTCTAGATAGTTCTTCTCCTCAAAAAATTATTGTAAAAGATAGCGGCATAACCACTTCTAAGCTAGCTGATAGTTCTAGCAAAACAACTGGTGTGACTTTTGCTAAGATGCAACACATTAGCACGGCTAAGGTTCTTGGTCGATCTACCGCTGGTGAAGGAGATGTAGAGGAAGCGTTTGATTTTAAGGATGAAGATGATATGTCATCTAACAGTGCTACGGCACTAGCGTCTCAACAAAGCATTAAGGCTTATGTTGACTCAACAGGAATTGTTCAAACTGCGTTAGCATCTACAACTACTGGAGCAACTACAACTTCTTCAATTCCACTCGATGATTCTGCCCCTCAAATTGGCGAAGGAGGACCTACGGGACTTAGCGTTTCGATGACTCCAACATCTACTTCAAATACTATACGGGCTACTATAGAGGCACGTTTTCGTAGCAACACTGGGGGAGCAACATTTGTAATTGCTTTATTTGAGGATAGTACTTGCGTAGGGGTTTCTGAATATCTACAGCCGAGTAGTGGATTAGGATCGACTAATTCTACTTATTATTTTAATTCAGCGTCCACTACGGCACATAATTACACGGTTAGGATGGGGGGTTCATCTGGAAGTACTATAATGGATCTTGACCCAGATTTTGGAGGAGTAAGGAAAGCTACACTATTCCTAGAGGAAATATCTGTTTAATGAACCCTCTCCTGCAATCAGTTCAAATAGCATTGCAAAATGCTACACAAAAAGAAGCCATTGACTTTATAAATAAGGTTTTAGATTTCTGTATTGAACATGAAAACGGTAAGGTATTCGCAGGGTGGCCAGAAGATCGCATTCAACTGATTATTGCTTATCATTTAGCCAAGCATACTTTTTTATGCGAACAGGACCAAGAGGGTAATATAAAGGGTGTCTTTATGTGGTATAATTGCAACGAGGACGATGGCTGGTCATTTGTAAAAAACTGGGAAGCCGATGACCCTAACGGTGACGCAATGTTTTTAGCCTTTTTATTCGCAGACAGTACCAACACATTAAAACGAATTACACAAAACTTTATTATTAAATGCCCAGAGGTTATGCAGAAGAAGCTACTGAGCATAAGATACAGAAATCAAAAACCTACGAGGGTGCAGTACACACCTAAATTATTTAACAAAATACTAAGCATATAATATTATGGGAGGCAAAGGATCATCACCATCANCACCACCACCTATTGACCCAGGTAAGTCAATGGGCGAATACTTATTCGGTAAAAGTTTTTCAAGCAATTTTCAAGGCATCACGGATCCTAGATTACAGCAGCGTTTACTTAGCGCTGAACAGACTTTTCGTCCGCAGTACACCGCCCTGGAGCTTGCCGACATAGGCGTAATGGCTCGTGGACTGGGAGAAGAAGAAGTAGCAAATCCTAGATACGAGCAAACTCAGGATCGTATTAGCGAATTACAAGCGGAGTTAGCGAGAACACCAGAAACTATTACCAAAACTTTGTCCAGTGGTGGACGAAGGAGAGGACCTGCGCGTCGAGTTAGTAGTCCTAATCCAAAACGTGCCGAGCTTGAACGCGAGATCGCATCCCAGCAAAGAACTCTTGAAGGTATATCGCCTACCATGATGCGAAGCAAAACTCCGGGTCTGTTTGATTTATTAGAAGAATCATCTGAGAGAGCTTTTGATTTACAACAGGCTCAACTACAACAGCAACGTGAAGCCGACGTAGGCGCGTTAGAAGAATTTGCACCACGCGCTGTGGAGGCGTTTCGTGCTGCTGACCCTGCTAGCACAGCAATAGCAGAGAGNNTGTCCCGCAGGGCTTTGGGTCAACTNACCCCAGAAGAAGAACGTAATGTACAACAAAGGTCCAGACAGGCGAGCCTAGCTAGGGGTCGTATTGATGACTCATCGTCCATTGCAGCAGAGGCGCTTGGTCGCTCGGATTATACTGCTCAGTTCGCGCCTCAGGCTTTTGCAATGAACCGTCAGCTAGCCGGTGATATAGGTAGTACCCTTCTTGGTCGTCCTTCGGCTGCTATAGGTCTAGGTGGTCAGATCCTAGGACAGGCACAAGCAGGTGCAGCGGGTCCTATGGGACCTCAGCTATTTGATCCTAACGTAGGTATAAACCTAGCCTTACAACAGCGCGGACAGGACGTTACCTTCCAGGGTATGCAAGCTCAGGCCCAAGCAGCTAGGGGTGCTGGTCTGATGGGTGGCTTAGGGTCAATTGCAGGTGGATTTTTAGCAGGACGATAATATTATGGCATTTCAAGTAGGATCAAGAATACGCCCAGAACTGGGTGACGCAGACTTCAGTGGCTTTGCAAGGGCTGCAGAGATACAGGCATCTACTTTAGCCCAGCTAGGTGCTACCATTGGTGGCGCAATACAAGCGCGAGCAGAAAAGAAAAAAGAAAAGGCCCTTAGCAAACAAGCCAAAGATATGGTCTTTGGTTTTCTTAAAGCTAATCCTGAACAGGCTAATTTCTTTGGTCTTAAAGAAGGTTTTACATTAGATGACGTAACACCTTTTGTAGATGTTATGGGTCCTAGACCTACCCTAGCACTGATGATGGAACTGAATATGGCTAGTATGAAGGCTAGCCAAACAAAAAGCCCTACGATTAGTGATTTAACTAAACTACGAGATTTCCTTCCGGAAGATAAGATAATTCAAAACGGGGTGATTGTTGATACAACTTTGATAGATGAAGTTTTGCCAAAAAGCGATCCTTTAGTTCAACAGCTACTTTCTACTGATGTAGGACGATCTCAATTATATGGATATCAAGCCCCCGAATTTTTAGGAACAGAAGAGGATGAGGACATTGAGGTGAATGTACCTGTAGATGAATCCGTAGAAGCACCTTTTACTTCAAGAGGTAATCGTCCTCGTTAATCATTAATAGTATTTAAACACACATTACTTTAGCTCCTGGAGCTAATACACTTATGCCTACTTCTACCTTCAGAGATCCAGGAACGGGGAGAACTTTTAGCTTCAAGCACGAGAAAGGTCTTACTCCAGAGCAGCTACAGGCGCTTGCTGACGAAAAAAGATTTGAGGGGCTAAAACGGAGAGGCAATATTGTTACCCGTAACCTAGCCATTGGAGTTGATACATTGCAGCAAAATGTTTTTGGATCAACTCTTGAAGGTATTGGTAAAACATTTGACCTAAAGACTCTTGAGGAACTAGGTGCTAGTGTTATAGAAGAGCAAGAAAGCCAGATGGAAGACCGTCGTAGGTTTGCTCCTAGGTCAGAGGGATTTGTTCCATACGTCACGGAAATGGCTGCTCAGTCTGCGCCTATCAGTGCAGTTGGTCTAACTGGTGGTGCGGCTGGTGCATTGGCTGGTGCTAAGATAGGTGCAGCTATTGGTACTGTAGGAGGTCCTGTAGGAGCCGGCATTGGAGCTTTCATCGGAGCCGCAGGTGCGACACTACCATTCTTCTATGGAGGCAATAGAGAGCGTCAGAAGGAAGCCATTGATCGCGGCTTTCGTACAGAGGTAGACGAAGGTGCAGCATTATTGACTGCTATACCTCAAGCCTCTCTGGATAGTATTCTAAATTTGTTTGTTGTTTCTAAGGTTGGTAAGGCATTTGTCCCAGCCGCCGTTCAAAAGGGTGGCGGTATATTTACTAGAGTAGCTAAAGGAACTACAACTGGTGTGCTTACTGAAACTCCTACCGAGCTAGGTCAACAAGTCCTTGAGCGTTATCAGGCTGGGCTTCCTATGAACACGCCAGAAGCTATTGAGGAATACAANGCTGCCGCNGCTGGTGGTGCTATCCTTGGNGGTATCCTNGGTGGCGGTTCTGCTTCTATCTCCAGAAGTGTTGATGTAGAACCAGATGCTGAAGAGGATCCAGATGCAAGACCGAAGAAGAACAAGAGAAGATTGAGCAAGAGAGAATTGATAGGCTCGATGAAGAGGTTGGTCAGGGCGAGAAGAAGATTTTTAAGGTTGAGTACACTGATCCAGATACCAATGAAAAAATAGTCACCCAGGTAGAAGCTACTAGCTTTGAAGAAGCCCGTGGCTTTGTCGCTGAAGATACTGGTGCTAATCCTGATACTATAGCACTGGTTCCAGAGATTACTCCTGAGCCAGAACCTGAGCCTGAGCCAGAACCTGAGCCAGAACCTGAGCCAGAACCAGAACCTGAACCTGAGCCTGAAGAAGAACCCGAGCCTGCTCCTGAACCAGAGCCTGAACCAGAGTCTAAGCCAAAGCCAGTTGTAAAACAGTTTAGACAACAAGTTAAGGACGCACTTAAGTTAGAAGGAGCTAGGAGCTTTTTGAGGGTTGATCCAGTAACTCGACAACCANTTGCNGATAACNNTGCTCTTGAAAATAGTCTTCGTGCAGGAACACCAATAGGTGATGCCGCAACTGATACAGAGGTTAATGAAAACTTTGATGACCTGCAATTATTTAATGCTATAACTGCGGCAATAAGAAGCGATGTGATAAGAAGCAAATCAGCAACCATACAGAAAAGGGCAAAACAATTTAATGCTGCACGAAAGTTACGCAATAGATTAAAAAGAAAAAGAGAAGAAGAGCAATATATTCCTACGGACTTAGATAAAGAACTTGAAGCTATTGCTCCACGAGGAGAAATTATTGAAACTCGCGAACAAGTTAAAGCAATAGTTGATAGGTTCCAACCTATTGCTAAAAAACTTGGTTTTGATATACTTAATAACTCTAGCATCAGAGGCGCACATTATAGCCCAAGCAAAAATAAAGTTGAAGTAAACATTACAAAAATGTTTGACCGGGTTACCCAGCAGGGTGAACGAATGACCGGACGAGGATCTAACTACATTGAATCCGTGATGCGTGAAGAAATTATTCATGGCGCAATGGATCAAGTCCTTATTAAAAGGGGTGAATCCAAGGGTGCGTATCGATGGTACTCAAATCTTGGAAAGTCTTTGACTGATGCTCAACGAAAAGCACTCAACGATAATTATGAAATAAGAACTAGCTACAAAAAGCGAGATGAAGACTTTGGTTACGGTGCTGAATACGCACGGGCAGTAGTCCAACAGTTTCTTTACGGCAACGATACTACATCCTTTATGCAACCAGGTAGTGCCTTGGAAAAGGTTAAAGCTCTAATCAAGTCAGCCCAAGCATACATAACAAAAGCTCTAAAAACTTTAGCCCCTAAAAATTTAGAGGCTGCCGCTATTATCGCAGAAACCGCTGACCTTGTACGCAAAGCAGACCCATCCGTTAGACTGACTAATCAAAAAGAGGTAGCATTATCTGAGTTTCTGTTAAGGCAGAACCAAGTTAATAAAGCTTCTGGTGTTACTACGTCTGGTGTAGATCCCGCTATTGAGGCAGCCCCAGATGTAGAGTCAGTCCCAGATGTAGAGACACCAACACTTGCACCCGTGTCCGCAGAGACAGTTGCTGAATCAGACAAACCACCAAGTAAGCGTAAACCAAAGGAGGAAATAACTACAGTTGATAGGTATCTAAAGACTATCAGTTCATTGCTTCGTAGTATTCACCCTAGGTTATCCATACTGGTAGATAAGTACTACAATGACATTGACTCAAAGGTTCTCGGTTACATGACCAAGACAAAGCCCTTCTTTGAAAAAATAAATAAGATCAAGAACAAGAAGGATAAGAAACGCTTGACGCAGCTAATCTACTACAGTCGTAGCTTGGAGCGGGATCCGAAGAAAGGCGAACAAAGAATCAAGGAACGAGATCTTCTGTTAAGAAAATACGGAATGTATAATGACTTCCATCTTCGGGTGAGAGTTACTCTTAATAAGGTTCGCACAGAGCTTGTGAATGCTGGTTACGAACCCGGCAACCTCGAGGACTATTTCCCTCGTAAGATTCTGGATCTCAAGAGAGTAAAACAACACTTCGGCGATACTGTCAAAAAGCCATTCGGTAAATTTATTGCTGAACTAAACTTCGTTACTCAAGCCCGTCAGTTAGTTGTAGCACAAGCAGAGAACAGAGATTTAAAAGGTAATGATCTAGCACTAGAAGTATTTAACAAGCTAGACCAACTTAGTCAGTCCTTACAAAAGCCAGAGATGGCTTTGGACTTTGATACCGTTAAAAGACTTTTACCGCTTGAACAGGGCATGATACTTAAACTTGGAGACAAGAAGACTTTAGAAATAGAGTCCATGTTGTTTGATCAGTTCATGCGCCGAGGTCTTTATGCAAATTACAGCAAGGGTCTTAGCAACTTAAAGAAGAGAAGCATTGACATCATACCCGACAGCCTGATAGATGCCTATGCCTCACCAGGCGAAGCATTTGAGTCCTATGTCTATGGTGCTACTCAAGCCATGGAAACAAGTAAGCTCATAGGTCGTAGGTTCATGCTGGATGAAGGAGGCAACAGGGCCGAAAAAGCAAGTGAACTAGCAAGAGAACTCCGTGAACTAGAGAATAGTGGTGCAATTACTCCAGAAGAAACTGAAACTGCTTATGATATTTTCCGCGTTGTTCTTACTCCTAATGGTAAAGAATCAAAATTTGCTTCTGGTCTTCGGGGGTTTAGTTACTTTACTTTGCTAGTGGAGTTCACATCTACACTATCGCAGGTCTTTGATATGCCATTTATCATGGCTCGAGCGGGAGTAGATAATACTTTCAAGGCATTGCTCTCAGAAAAAATTGGTATTGATTTATTGGGCATTGACTCAAAGCGTGTATCCGAAGAGTTTCGTGATCCGCTGTTCATGGACAAGGCTGTTCGCTTGGGCCTAAAGGTTACTGGGTTTACCCGCATGGATCAGTTCATGAAGGAAACTAACATTACGGCTAACTTCATGCGTTTCAAAAAGATTGCGAAAGCCGCAGCCAACACTCCCAATGGCCGTAAATTCCGGGCAGAGATGGAGTTTATGGGATTCAATGATGCAGAAATCATACAACTCAAGGCTGCACTCCAGAAGGGGGACGTAAACAATCCGTTGGTAAGACTTGCACTGTTCTCAAGATTGTCCGAAACACAACCAACTTCTAAGGCTCGTATGCCCCTCAAGCAGTCTGAGGATCCCAACTTCAGATTGTTATACACAATGAAGTCCTTTTTGGTAAATCAAATAAATCTTACCAATGATTTATATTTTAGCCAGATGAGAAATAAAAATCTTAGTCCAAAGAAGAGGGCTGAAGCATTTCTTAATCTTAGCAAGCTGTTAGTCTTTATGGCTATGGTGGGTATGCCAGTTGATATGTTAAAGGATTTAATTGCAGGACGCTTGGGTTACCTGCCGGACTACGCATTCAATAATACTGTCCGTCTCTTCGGTATATCTAGGTATTCCGCGTTCAAAATAAAACGAGAAGGTATAGGATCTTTTGCCCTTAATTACTTCTTGCCTGTTTCGGCTCAACAATTCATTGACGTCACTAAGGCGGCTCAAGATGTTTTTGCTGGAAAACCAGTAGGAAGAACTAAACTGCCTACCCTCCTACCCCTGTCTGATGTCTTGAACAGAATCTTTGGGTTCACAAAGCAAAAGGAGCAGCGTGAATATAAGCGTAGGCTCAAAGAAGGACAGCGTCCATTCTTGATTCCCCCTGGGGCTTTATAGTAAAAGGGGCTGTCCCGCGCCTAATAAAACGGAACAGCCCCCAAGGACTGAACAAAAGTGCGGACCATGAAAAAACCGCACTGCGCCAGGGATTACTCCGTAGGCTTACCTTGTATTTACTATTGAACCAACTAACACACGAACCTTTGTGTGGTAGAATAATTATAACATAGGTGTCCTATGTCTTCTGTCAAGAGTAATGCTCCAGCCTGTGACAATTTGCACAAAGAAGTTCGCACTTCTTTAACTCATTAATAAATGTCTCTCGATCTCCTGTCCTTCTGAACTGAGTAATCGGCCTAATTTTTTCGTGTCCAGGCAAGTGATGGCAGTCAAACTGCGCCGCTTTGCCCTTGAATCCACACCTTTTGCAGACATATCCACCAAAAAACTCTTCAATAGTTTTGTGGTAAATAAGTGACCGCCTTTGGTGGGGCTTCATATCAAATAAACTGCGAGTAATCCTCCATTTGTTGAATGCCTTTGTTGAATAGGATACGGCCCTGAGTATATCCCATGCCCTCCCTCTGCTTGGCTAGGGTCCAACGAATGTATTCGCTCTGCTGTTCCCTCTCTGATAGTGTCTGCCACAGGAATATAATACTGTCCGCATCCTGCTCCAAGGCTCCACTTTCACGTAGATCGGACATAATAGGTGATCGGTCGTCCCTTTCGGAGTCACGGTTTACCTGAGCTAACAATAGAATAGGTATATCTAGATCCTTAGCAAGTAACTTTAACTCACGGCTTATCTCTGCAACTTGCTGCTCTCTAGATATATTCTTGGACATGGGCTTTATCAGTTGGCAGTAATCAATAATGATTCCATTTATGCTATGCTTCCTGTGCATTCCCCTGGCCGTTGCTAGTATGTGGTCCAGTTGATACACGTTGTCACGGATCCAACAGTTCCAACCTTTGACGGTTTTGGTAGTCTTTTGAAGTGTCTGCACCTTGTCCGCCGGCGCTAGCCCGTCTTCAAATCTACGCATGTGTAAGCCTGAGTGAATGCTAAAGATGCGTTTCATTATCTGGTTCACACCCATCTCAAGATTAAAGAGAAGCACACCGTAGCCATTTGTGCAGACGTTCTTCAAAAAGTTCAGAGCGTAAGCTGTCTTGCCGCACCCTGGTCGTGAAGCTAGTACGCACAGCTGACCTGACCCGTAGCCGTTTCTGTACAGAACATCGTCTATGGACTGTATTCCTGTACGCAAGTATCGAGAGTAATCTACTTTACCTATGACATCCTTATATGTTTGATCAACAATAGTTTGTAAATTTTCTTTGTTTGGAGTCAAAGAGGATATGGCATCGCACTGACCCTGTATAGAAGTAAGGATCTCCTCGGAGTCCTTACCCTCCTGTAGGCCGTCCTTAATTATCAGCGAGAGACGGTGCAGGTTCCGTGATTTATAGGACTCCACAAGATCATCCGCGAGTCCCTTGAAATGCAACTCACTGAGTCCTGCGTCATGCGTAGCCCAAACCGTGTTAGCATTGAGTCCCTTCTGACCCTTGGACATATCCGTGAACAGGGACATCGTGCCAAGGATAACTCCCTTGGAGTCCAACTTGCACATAGTCTCCCACATTGTTTGAGTGTCATGGGACGTAAAGAAGTCAGCGTTGATGCCAGATTCCTTTGCTTCGTTTAGTAGCGCGTTACAACCATCGTTTATTTCAGCCTTTAGGATTGTCCCCAAAAGGCTCTGCTCTAATTCTTTCATGGTTTGTTGGTTCTAATTATTGATTCGTGGATACCACTTATCCTTGCCCTGAATTACCCATTCTTCAAGATAAGCTAAATCTCCAGAGTAAAGTGGTTGGTCAGAAGTGACGGAAGTGAATCCATCAAATGTGCCAGAGGGATCGACAAGGAACTGAACGACAACGTCGCAGGACTCAAACTTCTCGTTGTCCATGTTAAGCATATATGTGTATTTCATATTAACCTTTGGATTAATGTTACGAATGCTTTGGCGGCAGTCTGATTTACAACGCCGTTGCCTAGCAGCCTGAGTCGGTCCACGCGGTTGGCAGTTGCGTCCACCCTGCTGGCAGACCCATTAGATGTTCGACCCAGTTCGGATTCAGCTTGCCCGTTGCTTTCCCGCAATGACCCGCTATATTCTCCTCCAAATTGGCTTTGTTCCGATTGGCTAGATGTTCTCGGTTCTCCTCCGTTATCTCTGGGTGAACCTTGTTGGCTCTGGGTGTCGGCCACGACTCTTGGCTCCTCCCATTCGTATTGGGGTTCGCTTGGTCTAGCAGGCCACCCTCTGTGAGAGCTTGAACAGCTACGTCCAGAGTGTCCATTGACACCTTGCCGTTGCGTATCCTGCCCCCCGTATAACCGCCCTTGTGATCCCTTGTTGATGCTGTAGGCCAATTCTGAGGGTGAACCTGTTCTCTGAGATTGGCAGGTGCTGTCCTCCCCTTGCGGGTTGTCTTGAACTGTCTCTGTAGTGCCTCTGGACTCCGTTGTTCCATATAATCCATTGTGTTGGGTGTTGCCCAGTTCTTCACCTCTTGGCATAGTGGTGGCTTCTGCCCCCCCGATGGATTCTTCTTTCTGGGTTCTTGGATGTTGGCTGTATCCATCACTGTTGGAGTTGACCAGTTCTTGACTTGACCGCCCAGATAGAGAGCCTTCGGGTTCTCTTTCATCCCCGCGTAGTCGCTCCCCTTCGCATCGTTGGCTATCGGAGTAGCCCAGTTCATATCTAACTCCGAGGATGAAGACTCGCTTTCTCTGATGAGGTGCGCCGACTTCTTCCGCTGAGAATATTCCTGCCGTTGCTCGATAACCCATTCCTTCCAACTCTCTGAGGACATATTGGAGAACTGGCTCTCCGTCTCCTGTCTTGCAGGAGAGGATCCCTTGTACGTTTTCAAGGAAAACAATTCTAGGTTGGCACTCTCTGATTCCGTCTGCGATGTAGGGGAAGAGGTGTCTGGGGTCTTCAGTTGCTTGACGCTTTCCAGCAGCACTGAAGGGTTGGCACGGGAATCCTCCAGAGAGGATGTCCACGCATCCACGAAACTTTGTGTAAGGGAAGGTCTTAACGTCCGTAAACACAGGTGCCGCATCCAGTTCTCCCGCTTCCATCTTTGCAACCAAGTTCGCGATTGGGAATCCTTCCCTCTCCACGTAAGCGATTTCTCGCAGATTTGAGAAAACTCTTCTGAGTCCAAGCCCAATGCCTTCGTATCCTGAGCATAAGCTGAGGTGTGTAATTGTTTTGGTAATATCCACATTAATAGTCTTTCTAGTTTGTTTATTGGTTCATTTAGTTAAAAGTAATAAAAAGGGGAGAGGCGTTACCCCCTCCCCTTGACAATCAATCAACCTTAAAAGGGATCGTCCGCTATGGCTGCTGCTGTGGGTTGGTTTGGAATGCCATCCCTACGGTATTGCTCAGGCTGTTTGTCCTCATCAAGACGAGTCAAACGTATGTTCATAACAGGACCAGCTTTGCTCTGGTTCTTCCAAGCCGCCGCGCGGTATTTACCTGGCGCAGTAACTTCGATTGTTCCTGTGGCGTGAGGCGATGAATCGGACTCACGGTCACTTTCGGGGAATAGCACCCCTGTGTTTTCGTTATTGTATTTTGGCATTGTATTATTGATTAGAATTCAAAGTCCGCATCAGCATGAGCTAAGGGGCTTGTCTTCTTGGTTTGTGTTATTGGCTTCTTGCCGTGATCGTTGGTAGCATCTGCGTCCTTGGTATCGTCGATAGCAAAGAGTCCGTTGAGTGCATACTTACGAGCGTAAGAGCTAGCTGACCCAGTAATCTGTGAGTCATCCATACCCTTGCGAGTCTCTGATTCTCTAGCGAATCCATTTGCCTGGATGGTGTATTCGCCGCCTTCGGCACATGCTAGCACAGCCATGGCCTTGACGTATATACGTCCACCTACCTCGACTACATCGTCAGTAATAACAAGTGTGCAATTCCACTCAGCGAGCAGAGGTTTGACAGCTGTTAGTATATCTTCAGCAGAACGGTAAGCGTACCCGCCGAACTTATTAGTCTGCCCCTTTGGGGCTTTGAGGGATGACTGAATCCCCTTGAGTTTTGAATGAATATTCAATTTATCCATGTTTATGTTTAGTTAGTTCACGGAATAGTTTGGTTCGTTCCGAGGCGTTAGAACATTCCATGAGTTGTTTTCGTTTCGCCCCTANATCNACTAAAGTGGCNTTNTGNTTTTCGGATGTCAAGCCCTTAAATTTTTTGCACAACTGAGTTAGTCCTATTGGGTGCAATACATCTAGTTGCTCCTGCTCTAGGTAGTCCGCTATGCCTCGTAGCACTTCGGGTAAATGACTGTGACTTATCTTGCATCTACGGTAAGCAAAGTTTTCAATCTTACCCAGCAAGGCGTTGCCAACCCTTGATACTACACCTCGGACCATACCGGATTGATGGCAATGATCGACCACCCAGTCCGATGTCTTTCGCAGTATCAGTGGACAAGTTTTGGGCTGATGCTTTGCCCTCCAGTCCTTGAGTTTATTTTGTGGAAGATACATTGAGTTCCCTAAGTAGATCCTTGAGGGCGTTCTTCTCTTGAGTCAGGTTCTTACGCTGCTCCGTCATCCTTTCAATCCTAAAAGATAGGGTCCGTGATTCCTGTCGGATCATATCGATCCTAGTCTGTATTCTTTCTACGTTACTTTCTATTTGTGTCATACTCATATTATTTTTTATCGTTTCGTTCCTTAATTTGGTTTAATATCTGTCGTAAAGATTTGAGATATATTCCCGTCTCATGCTTCTTTTTTGACGTTAGTGCTTCTTCAACAATGTTCAAAGCCATCGTAATAAGTTCATCAATCTCTTTCATTTAGTCCTTCTATTTTGAACACTACTTTTTGAAGGAACGAAGTTGATTTTGCTCAAGTGCATAACCCTTTCCATAACCTAGATCCTTTATGTTCTTTTTGTTGATAAGTTCTTTCTTCCAGCACCAGCCAACCAATTTCACAGTCCAACGATCTGGAGTTATGCACAGGATATACATATCTACATCGGGGTTGTCCTTGAGCGTTGCCAGTAACTTTCCGAGTGCGTGGTGAGTGCTTTTGACATCGTAGGAATAACCGTTCATTACTCCATCGGCTGACCCGGTGCGAGGGCTGAGACCGAGGTCAAAAAATACATTGAAATGTTTGGCTACCGCATACTCAGCGGTAACGCCTTGGGCATCTATATCTAGGCCAGCCATGTCTGTGCGCTTCATGTCCTTGACTTTGTTGCCTCTGGACAGCACGGACCGCAAGTGTCCTACGTGCTGGCACATCATGACTTCGTCATCAGTTAAGTTAATTACAATCATTTCGTGATCCCATTTGAGTACATACATTTGCCAGTAAGTTTGCGTTCTAAATTAGCCAAGGCCCTCCATGCTACCTTGTCCCAATCTTCTTCAACTATGTGTCGAACTAATGCGTCCAGTTCGTCACCAGACTTATCCATGTCCCAATGAAGGGGTTTGTCAGGGTGATGCTGTTCGTTGCCTTGATAGCTACAGTGTGAAACGGCAGCTAGTGCGTGAGGAAAGTATTTAATAAGGCCAGAATACATTGGGTATTTCTTGCGTTCTTTTGCGTCAGTTGGTAGTGCTTTATTCATAGTTATTGTTTCACAGCGGGTTGCATTCGTAGCATCCAGTAAAGGTTAGCCGCAGCCTTGGCTACACGGATACCCCACTGGCTTTCTTCGTCCGTCCACTCGTAGTGCATGTGCTTTGCGGTATCGCAGTCCACTATGACGGATCTAATTTTTGGTAAATAAGGTAATCTCTGTAAGTGCATCAGCATATACGCTTCAATGGCTAGCTGACAGCAGTCCTTCTGGTATCGTTTAGCTTTACCTTTAGTATTTACACGGCACTTGTAGTCCGCAAGAAAGATTCTGGAGTCCTTGATACCTACGAAGTCAACGGATCCAGCAATTTTGATGCCCCCGTGGCTGACTACTTTCTCGCAGCCCAAGGCTTGGACATTGTTGTCATCAATCCAGTCCAGAAAAGGAGAAGCCCACTTGTCCCAGCATGACTTACCAGGGTGTTCGTCAATGCCTAGCACGTGGTGATTTATCATGCGCTCGATGGTTCCGTGAACCGATGTGCCGAACTCATGCGATGGTATCAACTCACCATCTTTTGGGTGCGGTCTAGTTCCGTAGACCATCTCTGCAAGATTAGCCCAAGGCAAATCCGGATGCTCCCTGGCCAAGTCCGTCATCATCTTTGGCCTGTAGACTTCATCAAGGAACGAGTCCTTGACTATGCCTAACACAGTCGTGACTGACGGATAAACATCAGCGCCAGCTTTACGAGCTTGTGCAGGAGTCCCCACCTTCGCCTCGAACTGAGGCTCCGATGGGTTCTTGCAGTTGTAGAAATGACTCATATTTCCTCTTGATCGAGGATGAAGTTAAGCCCATCACGAAGTGCATCGAGATCAGAGCATTCTGTTGTTTTGTAGTCCTGTGAGCATAGCGTTGCACCGTTATCAGTCATGATCACTAGAGTCTTACTATCTGGACTTACTATGTTGTCCACGTAACAAGTCCGTAGATGTCTTTGCGCCATCAGCGCAAGTAGCTGTGTGTCATTGCGCGGCTCTAATGCGGTTTGAATCGGCATAATATACCGATCTCCAGCTTCAAGTTGTCCGATGCGAGCATCAGAGAATCGGCCACGGAGTCCCATGGCTGATACGATTTCATCATGAGGCAAGCCTATGGCTGGCCCATCTGGATATGTGTGTATTTTTACTTTCATTGTTTAGTTGGTTCGTTTTATGTAGGCACAGCTTGACTTAAAACTGTGCAGGAAAATTCTAGCAACATGTTGGATCATTCTAGTAACAAGGTGAAGCATACGATTAACATAACTTACACCTAATTCTATATAGGCTTACCCCTTTTTATATGTCAAGAAAAAGTTAGGTAAGTGATTCAAGTTCAAAGAGATTTAATTATTTTTTTACCTTTTTAATATGAGGTAAATTCAACCTACCTTTAGCAGCGTAGTATTGATTCAAACTTATCGTGCTGTCCTTTATAACATCTTTTAGATCGAGGTGTTTGCTACGGGCTAGCTTGTTTACTCTTCTGGCTTCATCGTTTATTCTTATGGTGTCCTTCGCCTTCTTTGCCCTTAGCATTTTTGTGCTGTAAACGCCTCGTCGGATTGCAAGGTGACGCATCGCCTCTGGTCTACCTTCCCAGGGCGTCCCCTTGATAGCTTGGGGCCAGCTCATTTTTTGTTCTTCGACTCGCATAATTACCAGAGAAAGCCAGTTTGCCTCGGCTTCTGGATCAACGCAGATTTTTTGTCTGCTAGGTCTGCGTTCTACGGAATCGGTTATGTCTCCCGTCTTAAGAAGTTCTCGATATTTTTCTGTCATGGACTGGCAAAAAGCCAGCGCTGATCGTGCTGATTCTGAATACATATTGATTTGTGGTTAGTTGTTTTTTGCGCTGTCTCGTTTGAGGCGCAGTCTCGTTTGGATGCTATAGAAAAACGTAGCCTTGTCTACCAAAAAAGCCCGCACCGGTGAAGGTGCGAGCTGAGTGGATTTAACCTAGTGCTTCTTCTTTAGTCCAAAGTGCGGACTCAAAGCCTTCGGTTGGCCGTCCTGCTCTATGCCATAGTGAAAGGGCAAGGTCGTATCGATTGACCGGGAGGTATCGGGTTGCCTCAAAGACGTCGTTGGCTTGTTCAAACATCCAATCATTTAAGTCCGCCCAATCAGGGTGTGGCCACGGAACTTGGTCGGCTGGTAGTAGTTCGTTTAGCTCTAGAGTTTTAAGGTTTATTGGTTTTTTGATTTTCATAGTATCGTTTATTCAGCTGGGAAGTTCTTAATTACGGCATCGCATAATTTTTCTGCAAGTTCGTCTTGTTCATCAACATCAAAGCCTGCCAGGATGGTTTCAATGTCGTCCATTAGCTGTTCGCGTTGGTTTAATATTTTATTCATAGATATTCAACAATGATTGTGACCGCTAGCAGTATGCTGCCAACAATGATACTCCAGAATACGACATACGCACTCTCTTGTTGTTTGTCTGTCTTGACTAGCTTGTCTGGTTTTTTATTTTTCATAGTATCGTTTATGTTATTGGTTCGTAAGTCGAATGCTTACACCCAAAAAACCCCGCCCTTTCGAGGCGAGGTTGTGAGGTAGGACTTGTTTGTATTAGTTCGCTTTGTAATACGCTACGGCTTCGTCAAGGGGCATGTGGTTTAAGCATACCCAGTTGTCTTTGAATTGTTGCCACATTTGATTATTGAACCATCCCATTCTGTCTTTGGTAATGTTATACTTCTTTTTACCATACTTGTAGTATCCACCCTTAGGATCATCTTTCTCAAAGACAATCATAGAGCGAGACATAAGGCTTTTTACTCTCTTAGTGGTCAGATAATCATCTAGCAATTCTCCAACTGTTATATCTAGGCTGCCTTCCCTATAACCCCTTGGGTCATACTCAGTTTCATAAGTAGTATTTTCCTTATGCCACTTGAATAGGTTTTCTAATTCTTCGTGCCACTCACTATGACTGCGACCATACTTTTCATGCCTATGGTGGTAGTCACATCCTCCGATGCCATCGTTACCTACGATTGCAAAGGGCTTGCCCTCTACATATAATTCAGCAACGAAGTTGCTAGTTTCTTGAGATGCGTGTTCTGAGTATTTTACTTTTTTTAGTTCTAGTTTCATGATTTTTGTATTTTATATTGTTGGTTTGTAAGCAACGTGCTTACACCCAAAAAGCCCCTTAGCTAATAGCTAAGAGGCTCTCCCTCTGACTGTATGTCATTAAGAAGTTCAGCTTTTTTTCTTAAATTTTCAGCAAGCCTAAACTTTGCTTCGTTTTCCTTGTCTCTCCAATGGTTAATCTTGCGATTCAATTCAACTAAATCGCTTTGCAGCTTGGACTCACCTTCGCTGTGGATCAGTGTTTCGTTTTTCATAGTTTTGATTTTTGTATTAGTTGGTTATAAGCGGAGTGCTTACACCCAAAAAGCCCACACCCCGTAGAGTGTGAGCTTGTTTGATTTATGCGATTGCCGTGCAACGCTCGTTGTAGTAGGGCGATTCATGTTCCCACCCGAAGCCCCCACCGTAAGCGTCATTTTCTTCGGAACAGTAGTCTTCAATGCTTTCCCAAGCATCAAAGCTATGCTCGCAAACGTCACTGCTAGTGTGCATGGCAAGGATATGTCCGCTTTTTAAGCGAAACAATAGGTGATAGCACCCACCCCCAGATCCGAACCAATCCACCTCTTGAATATAGTCTTCGTAGCGTTTGAACGTATCCCTGCAAAAGCTTTGAAACTTTGGATTAGGTATCCATACCACGCTTTCAAAGAATGATTCTAATGTTTGCCTAGCATCGTTTGTATCTGTTTTCGTTTTCATAGTATCGTTTTTATTAGTTGGTTAAACGGAACATCCGTCACCCAAAAAGCCCCGCCCTTTCGAGGCGAGGCTGCGAGCTTTACTTGACTTGAATCCATTGGCGCACGCCAATAGGAATGTCGTTATAATACGGCTCAAAGTCTTTTTGATAGAATCTAGAATTTAACCCTAAAACTTCGGCAATGCCGTTCAAGCGTTCTCTAGTAGTTGGAGTATTCCAACCTGCTAGGCACATGAAGATTGAACCGTCCTTATGCTTTTGGGCGATTATATTTCCATGCAAATAAACGAAACCGTCTTTAGTAGCGGTATTGTTTACGGTTTTTGATAAGCCCTCTTTGAAGGCCTCTGCGATTTGCTTTGTTACTTTTCTCATAGTTTTTATTAGTTGGCGCAAGCGACATGCTTACACCCAAAAAGCCCGTATCCCTAAGAATACGAGCTAATTGTTACCAACGTATGCCCCCCTTTACTAAGTCGCCATGCACCCCTGCGATCAAACAGAGGGAAGTTAGCGGTAGGACTGTCAAAAAACGGAATTACTCCCCTAAGATACTCCCCCTGCAAGCCTGTGCAAGCTTTTTTTTCAATTTATTCTATTGCCCTTGTAATTTGCTATTTCCGTGACTCCGTGGCATCCCCCTTTATAGCCCCCTTATATCTGCTATGCTTTCCTGCGTGGATTTAATGAGTGGAATGAGTGGAATGAATCCTTTTCGCTTCTGATAAATAAATATTTACCTCACATATAGCCGTCCAGGTAACAACCAGGATCAGCAAGCCCAGTAAATCTGCAACGGGGGAGGAGGGGGTCAGCATCGTGCGCGACTAGAATCGTATATATCATCAGACGCCCCTCTAAAAAATATAAGCCTCATGGGGCTTACTATCCGCGGACTCCCCCTGTGCTACTCAGTAGGGTTACTGCTCTAATCATCCTTTGTTCCAGCGGAGAATCCGGATTCTATGTAGCCAAAAAATACGTGTCAAGCATAAAATCTTGACATTTATCTAAGTACTTCCTATCAAAAGAGATAATGAGTGCAATAAATCCTAGCCCTGAAGAGATGCGACTGGACCTAATGGCCAGTATATCTGAAAGTATTCAGGAGGTCAGCAAGGAGAAGGAGGCTATGAAGGTTAACAGCCTGAGCCGTGCTAACCCTGGTAAGGTGGCGGAGATACTTTATCACTACGCTATGGGCGAGACTCAGACGAAGATGGTCAGGAAGTATAAGTTCAGTCGAGATACTGTGATCTCAGTACTAACTGATTATGCGGACCACATAGGGAAGTTCCGAGAGGTCACTGGCCGGCTAGCGGCCAGGAACTACTTGAACTTGTCCTCACTGGAAGAAGACCTCATTGAGAAAGTCCGTGGTAGGTTGGAGGGGGATCCGGACTTCGAAGTATCATTCCGTGACCTAAAGGAGCTATCCATAGCTAAGGCGAATGCAGGTAGGGAGGCTTTGACGGCTAGAGGTGAAGCTACGCAAATCACGGAAGATAGGAAGGTCTTTACGCAGGATGACTACGAGGCGACGATCAAGGCTGCAAGGGCTAGGATACAAGAAGCCAAAACCATAGAGGCAGAGGTGCAGGATGCCTAGGTCAATCATGGATTCAAGCTACGATCCGATCTATGATCAGGTTCGGGGGATACTAGGAGAGCATTTTGAAAACTACTGCTTCATAGTCATGAACGAGCAGGGTGAACTATTTTATGATTACAATCATCTGCCAGCAGGGAGGATGCTAGTGCATGAAATGCAGAAAGAGATTACTGACGGAGACATAAACTTTGAGTGGGAGTTCGAGAACGATACAGAGGATCTAGAGGAAGACGAATGACTATTGAGTTCACAAATCATCCTGTCCTAGAAGCCCCTACCGATGAAGAGATAGTTATCTTAGGTGAGGCAGATCCCAAGCTGTTGGTTAAGCTGCACGAAGCTCATGAGGGTAGGATTCAGTCAGCACGGGAGGATCCACTGCGTCACGGATTTGAACTAACTGGTTGGAGCCGAATGCGAGATGCCTTGAAGGACTACGACGAGGTCATTACCTTNGGCGGNAACNGAAGCGGNAAGACAACNGGATGCGCTAAGATGGTNATGGANGCNGTGACCGANAACATGGACGGACATGTTGTGTGCTTCAGNCAGAATGCGGACACATCTATCAAGGTNCANCANGCTGCAATCTGGGAGATGATGCCCAGAGAGTTCCGCAGGAAGACAAAGAGTATCGATGGTTATGTGAACTACAGTATGCAGAATGGCTTTACGGGCAGTTCTTTTATCTTTCCGGACACCAGAACCAGAGTGGACTTCAAGACATATACGCAGTTCAGTAATAACCAGACCATCCTAGAAGGTTTTGAATTCGGTTTCCGTAACCCTACGGGAACAAATATTGGGGCCTGGCTGGACGAATACTTAGGTGACGCTGCACTGGTCAATACACTGCGTTTTCGTCTTGCGACCAGAGATAGTAAGATGCTGTTGGGCTTTACACCGATTGATGGGTACACACCCTTCGTTGCGGAGTACCTCAAGGGAGCCGAGACGCTTGAGACTAAGTCCGCGTCCTTGTTGGATGGCGAACAGGTTCCGGTAATTCAATACAGCCCTGAGCGAGATGCTGGTGTAGTTTACCTGCACTCCGACGAGAATCCTTTTGGCGGTTATGACCGCATAGCCAAGGACCTCAAGAATGCAAACCGTGATACAATCATGGTCCGTGCNTACGGACTACCNACGAAGTCAATGACTTCNNTGCTNCCGAACTTCAGCCCNGANGTCAATGTTCTTAGCGATAAGCCAAACAAATACGGTATGTCCTTNCCTGACAAGGACNCACTGACCTGGTATCATGTAGTTGACCCAGCATTNGCTAGGAANTACGTGGCAATATGGGCAGGGGTGTCCGANGANGAAGAGATNTTNATACGCAGGGAGTGGCCGGACNGAGATACTTACGGNGAATGGGCATTGTTCGGTGANCCAAAGTGGCGCAAGGGTCCAGCTGCGGANAAGATAGGCTACGACGTGGAGAGGTACTGNGAACTGTTCAAGGACATTGAAGAGGAACTAGGTATCGAGGTCACGGAACGTATAGGTGACTCCAGGTTCTTTGCAAAGGAGAATGAGAATAATGTGGATCTGTTCACGGCCTTCTATGACTTCGGTATGAACTTTACACCATCGGACGGACAGCAGGAGGGCATAGGTAACACAAGCTTGGACGATTGGTTCTTCTACAATCCGAACTACGACCTTGATCCCGCCAACAGACCACGATGCTACGTGCATGAGGACTGCGGGAATCTTATTGAGAGCATGATTAATTACAANGCNGCNGGNAAANCCGANGAAGCNCTCAAGGACTTTTTTGACCTCATACGTTACTTACGAATGTCAAATGGCGGTATGGGTCCTGACTATTTTGCATCCTCCGACATGGGGATCACCAGAAAACAACAAGGAGGGTACTAATGAAAGTAAAACTAACTGAGTTCGCCGAATATCATGATACTGACTTCGATGAAGCTCTTAAAATAGCTAAAGAAAAACTACCGCCGGAATACATCAGCGGCAAAGGCAAGAANACTTGGATNAGNCCAGANGGNCAGGACATNNTNTGNGANGGTATGNTNATTAANGAAATAATNCCTAAACACTTNAGGGGCAAGGTGTTATCAATCTGNCCGAATCCTAGATTNAACATGGTTCACTTCAAAGAGATCGGTAAAAAGGTTCCTGTTCTTGTACCTAATAGGTTCAGGGACAGGTTTTTAGGTAAAATGATCTGTTTTGAGGTAATCGAATCCGAGACAGGTGTCAGCTATCGATATGTCAAAGGTTGACAGAACAAAGATATTTTATGATAGAAATCCTTTTACCGGACAGGTAGAGGACGAGAACTTGACGCTGGATTACAAGTGGAACCAGCAGAACAGGGATCGTCTTATAATGTGGGAGACTTTCAAGCGATACGTGAAGCATGAGTCCAAAGTCCCCATGACAAACATAGAGTTATGTGATAAGATAGGCAGTTCTAGGACTCATCTTGCTAGCATGATTCAACTAATTAAAGATAGACTAAATGCAGAACAGTAATATTTCAAAGGCCCTTACCTACGTAGGCACTGAGCCGGACATCAAAACTCTTCGATACGCTTACGAGGAAACAATAACGGAGCTTGAATCTTATTTTGATTTATGCCGTACGAGCTACGACGACCGTCG